>Ga0209204_1000718_pt1 | contig 34485 bp, 30 predicted proteins | sample AD_JPNMR2_MetaG_FD_184425 | JGI IMG/M metagenome (GOLD analysis project Ga0209204, IMG submission 184425) | Active sludge microbial communities of municipal wastewater-treating anaerobic digesters from Japan - AD_JPNMR2_MetaG (SPAdes) (version 2) | ecosystem: Engineered > Bioreactor > Anaerobic...
ATCATTTTGAGCTGCGCCAGCATGATGAACAACGGCAAAAGCAACATGCCGGCCGGGATCATCTGTGTCGTTAATAGGAAGACCAGCCCCACTGCGCGCCCAGGAAATTTGAATCTCGAAAACGCGTAGGCGCTGACCGCAGCGAGGATCATGCTGATAATGGAGGTCACCGACACGATGGAAAGAGAGTTCCAGAGCCAGAGGAAGAAGTCGGATTTGCGATTTTTTTCAGGCGAGCCGAAGAGGACTTCTTTGTAATTATCGAGCGTGGCGTTTTGCGGGATGATGCGCAGGTCGGTGGTGAGCAGGGTGTCGTTGGGGCGCAGGGAAATAGTCACCACGCGCAAGACGGGATAGACCGCGATGACTGAGGCGACGATGAGCGTGGCATGGATGAGAAGGGTCTTGAAGGGACTGTCGCCGCGGCCGCGGACGAAGAACCAGCGCAGGGCTTTGGTAATGGGAGAAGTGGATTTGTGTTCCATTGTAATGGCTCCTCGTTATTCGGCGGCTGATTTCAGGCCGCCCGACACGCGCAGGTAAATGAGGGTGAATATCAGCAGGATCACGAAAATGACCAGCGCGAACATGGCCGTGAAGCCGTAGCGATAAAAGCTGAACGCGGCTTTATACATGGAGGAGACCAGGATGTCGGTCTTCTCCTGCGGGCCTCCCTGGGTGATGAGGTAGATCACGTCGAACTTGTTGAACGTCCACACCACGCCGAGGATGATGGCAGGCGTCAGCACCGGGCGCAAGAGCGGCATGGTGATGTTGCGGAACTGCTGGAATTTGGACGCGCCGTCAATTTCCGCGGCTTCGTAGTATTCCTGTGAAATGCTCTGCAACCCGCCGAGAATGATGACGGACATGAACGGGATGCCGAGCCAGATGTTGGAAATGAGGATGGACACAAACGCCCAGAAGGGATCCTGCTTCCAACTGACGGGGCCGATGTGCGCCGACAGCCAGGCGAACGCGTTCCCGACGAGCGGGACGCTGACCGTCCCGTGGCTGATTCCCGTCAGCCAGGTATTCAAGTCCGTGAGGAGGATGTTGAAGAGTCCGTAGCGGCTGTCGAATTCGTTGCGGAGCGCCATGGCCGCGATGGTGGTGGGGATGGCCCACGGAAAGATCAACAGCGTGCGATAGAAGCCCTGCAGTTTCATGGGACGATGCAGGAGCAGGGCGAGTCCCATGCCGCCCGCCACGTGGAACGTGACGTTGATGACCGTCCACAGCACGGTCCGCCCGAAGACTTCGAAGAACATGGCGTCTTTGGCGACCTTGCCGGTGAAGAGCGTCTTGAGATTCTCCCAGCCGTAAATCAATCCGTATTGCGCGTTCTTTGTGGCTTGCGTTCCGAGAGACGCATTCGAGAACGCAAGTTTGATTTCAAAAAGGAAGGGATAGATGATGAGGAAGAGAATGCCGATCAGCGCCGGGAGGATAAGCAGGTAAGGCAGTCCGAGTTTGCTGACGCGCGGTTCGCTTTGTTTGTGGATCAGGAAGAAGACCGCGCCGACCAGCGCCGTGAGGACGATGCCGACGATCAGGCCCGCCAGCCCTTTGTCCAGGCCGACGCCCACCAGCAGGGACTTCAGTCCGCCAAACAGGCTGAAGGGGGCGCGGACGACGCTTCCAACGACGGAACGGCCCAGACGGTACAGGTCCGTGGCTTCGAAGAAGGCGAAGATCGCAAGCGCCATGAAAAGTCCGAGCAGGGTTTGCAAACTCCGAATGAGCGTCTTCGCTTTCGCGTCCTTCGGCTGGCGGAAAAAGATCTGGTAGAAATAGACCTCGATCAACCCTATGCCGACGAAGATCGCGAGCAGGAAAGAGCCTATCTCGAGGAGACTGCCAACGATCTTGTTCGCGCTGAGAGTGATGCCGGCCGAATAGGGCGAGATGAGGAGATTCAGAACAAAGTAAAGGACCAGCAGGCCGCCCACCCAGTAAAGATAGGGGAGGATTTTTCGCGTCGGTGTTCGATCTTCCATGTCATGCCTCGCAGTTGGCTGATCTGATAAAGAAAATGGGGGAGGCCTCGAGGCCTCCCCCGTTTGGTCGGTATTGGGAATGACTAGGGAGTCGCGGTCGCCTGGCCGAGGGTGGCGACGCATTCGTCGGCAGAGGTCTGCGCGGCGGCCGCGGCGTCAGCCGGGGCGAGCGTGCCAGCCATCACGCCTTCCAGGTTCGGGCGCCAGGCATCCCAGGCGCAGCGCATTTCGGGAGCGGCGGGCTGACCCTTGCCGTTGGCGAGGGCGGCCATCGAGCCGGCCAGAATCGGGTCGCTGGCGATGGAGGGATCCTGCGCGATTTCCTTGTTGGAGGGCAGGCGCTTGAACTCGTCGAGCCACTTCTTCTGGATATCCTTGGAGGTCATGAAGGCGATGAACTTCACGACAGCGTCCTTCTTAGCTTCGTCGGCGGCTGCGGCGGTGGAGACCATGAAGTACTTGCCGGCGGTCATTTCAGTGTAGGGCTTACCGTTGATGGACGGGACGGGCGCGACGCCCATCTTGTCGCCGAGGGCCTTAGTGTAGTCGCCGAGCGACCAGTCGCCGTTGATGATCATGGCGGCTTTGCCGTCTTTCATCAGGGTGTCGGCGCAGTTGTAGTCGCATTCCGCGGGGACGACGCCGTCGGTCTTCAGTTGGGAAACGAAGGTCAGGTAATTCTTGAAGGCGTCGTTATTGAACTGCGGTTTGTCGCTCGCATCCAGCGGCCAGCCGCCGAAAGCGCCGTAGAAGCCCGCGCCCCAGAACGGCTCGTTCAAGTTGTAAGCGAAGCCCTGGATGTCGTCTTTGGTGAGCTCCTTGGCTTTGGCAATGAGATCTTCGAAGGTCGCGGGCGGTTCGGCAATCAGGTCTTTGTTGTAGATCAACATCAGGTGGTTGCCGTAGTTATCGGGGACGCCCCACAGGGTGCCGCCGACTTTCGCCGGGTCGAGCGCGCCAGGGAAGAACTGATCGAGGAACTTCTGATCGAACAGGTCGCTGACGGGGGCGACGATCTGCAGCTCGCTGAACGGTCCCGCAAAGTCATTCGGGACGCGGACAACATCGGGAGCCGAGTTGGCCAGCGAGGCGGTCTGGAACTGGTCGCGCAGGGCCTCGTTCTCATAGTGGGTGCGTTCGACGGTGATGTTGGGGTTGGCGGCCTGGAAATCAGCGATCAGTCCATCAATGAACACGTCTACTTCGTCGCCTTCCTGTTCCCAAAAGGTAATGGTGACAGGGCCGGTGTCCTTCGGGCCGCAGGCCGTGAGGACCATGGTGGCAACTATGAGAATGCTCAGCAAAAGCATCAATTTGGATTTCATATTCTTCTCCTTGGAAATTAGAGTAGGTAATAGAATTCGGAAAACTCATGATCGGGATCTGTTTACGAGACATCACCTCCTTTAGTTTAGCGAAGCGCTTCTTCGGTCTGCGCGTCGAAGATGTGGAAGCTGTCCATGTCGAACATCACCTGCGCCTGTTCGCCCACGCGCAGGTTCGAGCGCGGGTCCACGCGGGCGACGAAGGTGTTCTTGCCGCTGATGAGGTACAGGAAGATCTCGTTGCCCATCAACTCGGTGACGTCCACTTTGATGTTGACGTTCTCGCCGTGGATGTTGGGCGGGGTGAAGTGGATGTCGTGGATGTTCTCGGGGCGGATGCCGAAGATGACGTCGCGCCCGGCGTATTTCTCGTACCGCTTCGCTGCCTCGACGGGCAGCGGGACGGCGAAGTCGCCCGAGTCGGCCGCCAGCCGGTCGCCGTCCCTGCGAAGTTTCGCCGGGAAGAAGTTCATGGCGGGCGAGCCAATAAATCCCGCCACAAACAGGTTGGCGGGATGGTCGTATAGATTCTGCGGACTGTCAATTTGCTGCAATTTGCCCTTGTTGATGACCGCGATGCGCGTCGCCATGGTCATGGCTTCGACCTGGTCGTGCGTGACGTAGATGAACGTCGTCTGCAGGCGCTGGTGGAGTTTGCTGATCTCGGCCCGCGTCTGGACCCTCAACTTGGCGTCCAGGTTCGAAAGCGGCTCGTCGAACAGGAAGACTTTGGGCTCGCGGACGATGGCGCGTCCTACCGCGACGCGCTGGCGCTGTCCGCCCGAAAGTTGGCGCGGTTTGCGCTGGAGCAGCTCGGTGATGCCGAGCACTTCCGCGGCCTGGTTTACCCTCCGATTGATTTCGTCTTTGGGGGTTTTCTTCAATTTCAGGCCGAAGGCCATGTTCTCGTACACGGAAAGATGGGGATAGAGGGCATAGGACTGGAAGACCATGGCAATATCGCGGTCCTTGGGCGCGATATCGTTCACCACCCGGTCTCCGATCAGGATTTCACCGCTGGTGATCTCCTCCAGGCCTGCCAGCAGGCGCAGCGCGGTCGTCTTGCCGCAGCCGGACGGCCCGACCAGGACAAGGAATTCCTTGTCTTCCACGTGAAAGTTGACGTTGTCAACTGCCGCCAGTTCGCCAAATTTCTTGACGACGTTCTTGTAAGTGACGCTTGCCATGGTACATTCCTCCGTTTCGTGATGGGTATGGTGACTTTATTATACTCTCGCCATGCCATTCACGCGGCGATTTCATGCAGCGCGCTGGACAGCGCCTGGACCACCGCGCCCATTCCTGAAGAGCGCCTGCCAAGCAGGGCTGTGGTTATACGCACGGCTTGCGCCGCGGCGGGAAGACTGCGCTTTTGTACGGCCTTACGGACCGGCTCGAGGAACAGATCGCCGATCTGCGCCACGCCGCCGCCGACCACGATCACATTTGGATTGAACAGGTTGACAAGGCTGGCGATGGCGATGCCCAGATGGTCGCCCGCGGCGATGAGGATCCGCTGCGCGACCAGGTCGCCGCCCCGGGCGGCATTCGCCACGTCTACCGCGGTGATATTTTCCACGGGCTGGATCTCGGCCAGCAGGGTGCGCGCGTTCCCGCGGGCGGCTTCCCGGGCGATGCGCGCAATCGCCGTGCCGCCGGTCAGGGTTTCCAGGCAGCCGCGGTTTCCGCAGTTGCAAAGCAGCCCGTTCTCTTCAATGGTGGTATGCCCGATTTCGCCCGCCGACCCGGTGGCGCCGCGATAGATTTGACCGTCAATCAGCAATCCCGCGCCCACGCCCGACCCGATCTTGATGTAGGCCAGGTGCTTCACGCCGCGATCCGCGCCGTAGGCCCACTCGCCCAGCGCGCCCATTTCGGCGTCGTTATTCAGGGAGACAGAAAGCCCCTTCCAGCGTTCTTCGAGCGCGTCGCGGATGGGGAAGCGGTCCCAGCCGGGCATGATGGGAGGCGCCACCACCATGCCCGCCTCGGTCACGATCGGACCCGGCACGCCCATCCCCACCGCCGCCAGGTTTTGCAGGCTGAGACCGAGGCTTTGCAGAAGCTCGCGCAAGAGACGGTCCACCTGGTCGAGGCCGGCTTCCGGTCCCTGCACGACGTCGAAGGGAATCTCGCGCTCGGCAAAAACCTGTCCCGCGAAATTGGCGATGAGGACCATCAGATGGGTGGCGCCCATGTCAATGCCCGCGACCGTCCCGCGTTCCGCGTTGATCGAAAGCAGGATGGGCGGGCGTCCGCTGGAGGAGACCGCGCGGCTTTCGGCCTCCCGAATCAGCCCGGTGTCCATAAGATCGTTGACGATGGGAGTGACCGCGGCCCGCGTCAGTCCGAGGCGCTGGGCGAGCTCCACACGGGAAATCCCCCCCGGGGTAAAACGGATCAGGTCCAGAACGGCGTGTTTGTTAACGTATTTTACATTTGGGTTGGGAATTGAGTGAATAGGTGCGTTCAACATCGCCATTTCCAGCCAGAAACCGGAGATACTAAAGGGCGATGATAGCACGGATTATTATTTTGTCAAGTGTTTTAACAAAATGCGACCGTTAAACGAAAGACCCCGCCCCAGTGAAGTGGAGCGGGGCGCCGGTATAGGCCGGTTACTTGCGTAAAATATCCCAGCCGGGATAGCGGGCGGTATCGCCCAATTCCGCTTCGATGCGGAGCAGCTGGTTGTACTTGGCCACGCGGTCGGAGCGGGCCGGCGCGCCGGTCTTGATCTGCCCGGCGTTGAACGCCACCGCGAGGTCCGCGATGGTGGCGTCTTCGGTCTCGCCGGAGCGGTGACTGGCGACCGCTTTCCATCCCGCGCGATGACACAGTTCCACCGCCTCGATGGTCTCGGTGAGGGAGCCGATCTGGTTGACTTTGACAAGCAGGGCGTTGGCGGCTTTCTCCTCGATGGCGCGGCGGACGCGTTCGGGGTTGGTGACGAGCAGGTCGTCGCCGACGATCTGGGTTTTGTCGCCCAGTTTCTTCGTCATCAGTTTCCACGCCTCCCAGTCGTCCTGCGCGAGTCCGTCCTCGATGGAGACGATGGGATAATCCGCGACCCACTTGGCCCAGAAATCCACCATTTGTTCGCCCGTCAATTTTTTGCCCTCCTTGCGGAGGTGGTAGGTTTTCGACTCTTCGTCGTACAGTTCCGACGCGGCGGGATCGAGCGCGATGGCAACGTCCTTGCCGCGGCCCGCTTTGAATCCCGCTTTTTCGACGGCTGCCAGGATGACCTCCAGCGCCTCCTCGTTGGCTTTCAGCGCGGGCGCGTACCCGCCTTCGTCGCCGACGAGAGTGGGATAGCCCTTTTCTTTCAGGACGGATTTCAACGCGTGGTAGATCTCGGCGCCCCAACGCAGACCCTCCGTGAAACTCGCCGCGCCGAAAGGCATCACCATGAACTCCTGCATGTCGGTGGACTGCCAGCCCGTATGCGCGCCGCCGTTGAGGATGTTCATCATCGGGACGGGCAGGACGTGCGCGTGGACTCCGCCGAGGTAGCGATAAAGCGGCAGCCCCAACGAGTTGGCCGCGGCCTTCGCCGCCGCGAGACTCACGCCGAGGATCGCGTTCGCGCCGAGGTTGGATTTGTTCGGCGTCCCGTCCAATTCGAGCAGGGCAAAGTCCACGGCGCGCTGGTCGGAGGCGTCCATGCCGAAGAGCGCCTCGGCGATGACGCCGTTCACGTTGGCGACGGCCTTCGTCACGCCCTTGCCGAGGTAACGCTTCTTGTCGCCGTCGCGCAGTTCGAGGGCCTCGTGCTGCCCGGTGGACGCGCCCGAGGGGACGGCGGCGCGCCCCCACGCGCCGTCCGCGAGGACGACTTCCACTTCCACCGTCGGGTTGCCGCGCGAATCCAAAATCTCCAATGCTGAGATGCTTTCAATTGTAGTGTCCATGTAGCGCTCCTGGGATTATTTTCAGTAACTTCCGCCAAGTATAACGCCATTCGGAGAAAGCGTTGCGCGCGCTACGCTCAAGTTTTCAGTTAGCGTGAAATTTCCAGGGTTAGGCGAGGATTTTTAAACCTGGTTTTTTGTTGTACAATCGAATCATGAAGGCCATGCTCCTGCGCGGACTCGTTCCGCTGGCGCAAAATCCCACTCCCCTCTCGCTCGAATCCGTCCCTGACCCCAAGCCGGGCGCGGACGAAGTCCTGTTGCGCGTCGTCTGCTGCGGAGTCTGCCGCACCGAATTGGACGAGATCGAAGGGCGGACTCCCCCTCCGCGGCTGCCCGTCATTTTGGGACATCAGGCGGTGGGCGTCACGGAAACGGGCCAGCGCGTCGGCGCGGCGTGGATCGCGTCCGCGTGCGGCGAGTGCGACTTCTGCAAATCGGGGCGGGAGAATCTCTGTCCGCAGTTCCAGGCCACGGGCCGCGACGTGGACGGCGGATACGCCGAGTATATGAAACTCCGCGCCGACTTCGTCCACCCGATCCCCGATTCCCTGTCCGATTCCGAAGCCGCGCCGCTGCTGTGCGCGGGCGCGATCGGCTATCGCTCGCTTCGCTTGAGCAATCTCCACGACGAAGGGACTTTGGGATTGATGGGCTTCGGCGGCTCCAACCATCTTGTGTTGAAAATGGCACGGCACAAATTCCCCAACTCGAATTTTTTCGTGTTTACCCGCAGCGAATCGGAACGCGAGTTCGCCCGGTCGCTGGGAGCGGACTGGGCCGGCGCGATCGACGCGGTCCCGCCGTCGGCGCTGGACGCGGTCATTGACGCCACGCCCGTTTGGAGTCCAGACGTGGAAGCGTTGAAGCGTCTCAAGCCGGGCGGACGACTCGTCATCAACGCCATCCGCAAACAGGACGCAGATCGCGAAGTCCTGTCCACGCTCGATTACCCGTCGCAACTGTGGATGGAGAAGGAGATCAAATCCGCGGCCAACGTCACGCGGCAGGACGTGCGCGAGTTTTTGTCGCTCGCGGCGGAGGCGGGAATCAAGCCCGAGTTTCAGGAATATGAGTTGAAAAACGCCAATCTCGCGTTGAACGAGTTGAAGCAGGGGAAAATCCGAGGGGCGAAAGTCTTGCGAATATGAAACCCCAAAAAGACCCCGAAAATTTCGAGCGTAAAAAACTGCTGGACTTCGCGGACTTCGACGGCGCGCGCGTATTGGAGATCGGATGCGGCGAGGGACGCCTGACCTGGAAATACGCCGCCGCTTCCTCCCTGACCTTCGGGCTGGATCCCGATTTCGACGCGCTGCGCGTCGCCCGCGCGGACTCTCCCGCCGACCTGCGCGGGCGCGTGGAATTCGTCTGCGCCTCGGCTCATCGACTCCCCCTCCCCAAAGAAAAATTTGACCTCGCCGTTCTCGCCTGGTCGCTCTGATGAATGGAACATACGAGCATGGTTCATGCTCTCAGCGAAATCCGCCGCGCCCTCAAGCCGAACGGCGCTCTCATTGACCTGCGTCCCGTGGAAGACAACTGGACTGTGGAAATCCCCTCGTCATCGGGACTCCAGGTCGCGGGGCGCCTCGCCGACATGCCCGTCGGTCTCGCGGACGACGCGGCCGCGTTCGCCGCGATGCGCGAGGTCGAGTCGCGCGGCTGGTTTGTCAACGAGCATTCGGAGGAGTTCGCCTTCTTCTACTACTGGGATACGCCGTCCGAGATGAAGGAATGGGTAGACGATGAATGGGAGGACTTCGAGAAGATCGAGAAGGATGTCTATCGCAAGACACAATCCCTGTGGGCGAGCGCCAACGCGGGCGCGCGCGTCCGAGTCCGCGTGAAGATGCTGATTACGAGGTGGAGGGTCGAGAAATCAGCAAATCACGAGGACCGCGCGTAATCTCGGCCACCGTCCCGCAGGACAGCGCCTGCCCGTCGGGGCACCTTTGATACTCATAGCTTCCCCCGCCCGGCGTCGGCGTGCCGGGACCGAGCGTGATGCAAATATAATCCACGCAATACTGCCCGGGCGGACAAAAGAGCGTCCCCGGAGAGCATTGGGTCTGGCTTTTTGTGCAGGAGCCGGGATTATCAGGTAATCGACAATTTATTGGAGCAATGCAAGTATAGCCAAACCCACAAACGTTGCTATCGCAACATGGATCGCCTTCTTTAGCATAAAGCCCAAAAAGTTGCGAGACAAATATAAAAGTCAACAGACAGGCTATAATGGCTTTTAAGAAGATTGACTTTACTTCACGAAAATACGTCGCCATAATTTCATATTAACAAATCGCGCACTTTTATCAATTGAAAACTCCACAGAAGATTATCTCTTCTATTTCCGGCGTGATAACCGCCTCTTTGCCCTCGTCAACCAGGCTTTGTAAAAGTCCATTTTTATAATCGCCCCCGCCTTGAAAATTGTTTAAAGGTTCGTCATCCCAATAACCACTTTCGCTTGCTTCTACATTTCCCATAAATAAAATTCCTCTTACTCCATTATTGATATATTCCAAGAGCCTCGGCAGAGCTTCTTTTGGTATCTCTATGTGCAAAATGCCGACGGTTGTTTTTTTGGAATCGCCAGTTGGATTTGGATTATTAATGGCAATACCAAGCAGATATGCTTCTTTGCCTTTATATTTTGAGTCAAACATCGAACCGTCTATTAGACCAATAGAAACTACTTTATAAGGTGGCTCACGCTTTGGGCTGTCGTTTACGTTGTAAATGGGTCCGTAAAATTTTGTTTCCATTGGAATACCTCCCGGTCCTTCAAATTGAAACCGATTCCACCCATAATTGACCGCCTGCGGATCCACCGCCACCTTTCCCTCGCGAAGCGCCTGCGCTTCCGACGCGACCAGCAGCCGCATAAATTTCTCAATCCCGCCTATCTTCTCAACGTCGTATTTGGGATATCTGCCGTCGGCTCTGGCTTCGGTCGCAATTTCCAACGGGAAGTCCACGCCCGCCTGCTCCGGCGCCAGCCACCCGCCGCTCTCAACGTCGAAGACCGCCAGCGGATTGCCATGCTCGTCGCGGAAGACCATCTTCCCGTCCAGCGTTTTCTCCGTCTGATCGGGCCATTCGCGGACGAAAGCGGGTTTGTTTTTCACCAACTGTCCGCCGATGACCATCACATCCGCGACCTCGTCGGCGGGGATCTTCGACACCTCGTCGAAGTCAGCGTACTGCTTCGCCCACTGTCCGCTTTCGAGATCGTAGTACAGCGTCACCTTCTCGCCCGATCTGGTCGTCCCCTCATAGGCGACGACGCGCTCCCAAAAAGTCAGCGACTTTCCGTTCCAGGCGATGTCTTTGGCGCTCTCTCCCGCCGCAAACGACGAGACGACGCCCTTCGGCGCGCTCTCCGCCTGCGGGGCCATCTTCAACTTGTCCGCGCCCGACATTGACTTCAAATCTTCCAGCGTCAACTGCGGCATCGGCGTGACGGTCGCCGTCGCCGTCGGCGGGACTGGCGTCCACGTGGCGGCTGGCGTGGGTGACTCCCCGCTCCCTGCGGGCGAGGGGACCGGGGTGAGGGCCGGCGCGCAGGCCGCCAACAGGATGACAAAGCACAGGGACAGGACGATTTTCATCAGGACCTCGCTTTCCACGCGCGGGACTTGATTTCGTACGAGACGGGAAACGGCTCCGCAGGTTTCTCCGAAACAAGTCAATCCTGCACCCAAAACGCCGCAACGACAACGACCGCCAGAATGGTCACCGTCAGCAACATGGCGGCAAAGATCCAATTTCCGCTCAGGCTGAGGACAAGCAGCAGAAACGTCGCGCCCGCCAGGAAGATGAAAGGCTGAAGTTTCTTCCGCGGCAGGCCGCTTCTGGTCAACAGGAAGAGGCCAATTCCCGTAAGCAGCGCGTACAAAGCGACCGCGCCGATCAGAATGGTTCTGCCGCTGACCGGCGCGTCCACCACGAACACGCCGCAGGTGGCTTCTTTGTCGGGGATGGGATAGGACGAATAGACCAGCGCGTAAACAAAGACGAATTTGTACAGGTCCACGTTTTCGGAAGAGATCGCCCACTCGAGGCGGCGCGATTCGCCCGGCGCGATGTCAATCGAGATGCTGTCTCTTTCGGGCAGGGCGGGCGTGCTGATCCGCACCGCCACAATGGGAGAAATCTCCCGTTTGGCGGGGTTGGAGATCGTCACCGCGACCGTTTCCGTCCCGTCTTTCGCCATCAGGATGGGGCAACGCAATCCGTTGAACGACGCGCTGGCCAGGTTGGGGAATCCATAATAAGCCGCTTCCAGATCCGCCCAGGCGGCAACGACGGAAAGTCCGACTCCAACGACCATGCCGGCGGCAAAGAGAAGCGCCGCCAGCGAGAGTTTGGGCTGAGAAAATGTTTTCATGTTTTGTTTTCGAGTATACTTCGTTCGCTTATGACCAAATATATCCGCAATTTCTGCATTATAGCCCACGTTGACCACGGCAAATCCACGCTCGCCGACCGTCTCCTGCAATTGACCGGGACGATCTCGGAGCGCGACATGACCGCGCAAGTGCTGGACTCGATGGACCTCGAACGCGAGAAAGGCGTCACCATTAAGGCCTCGGCGGTGCGCATGAACTATCGCGCGCAGGACGGGAACGACTACGAACTCAACCTGATAGACACGCCCGGCCACGTGGACTTCGGCTACGAGGTCTCGCGCGCGCTGAACGCCTGCGAGGGCGCGGTCCTCGTGGTGGACGCCACGCAGGGCATCGAAGCCCAGACGCTGGCGAACCTGTACCAGGCGCTCAACGCGGACCTGGCAATCGTCCCCGTCATCAACAAAATTGACCTGCCCTCCGCGCGTCCCGACGAAGTGGCCGAAGACGTAGCCAGCCTGCTCGGGGTCGCGCCCGAATCGGTCCTGCAGATCTCGGCCAAAGAGGGGAAGAACGTCGAAGCCGCGCTGGAAGCCATCGTGGAGAAAGTCCCGCCGCCGAAGGACGAATCCGAAAAGCCGCTGCGCGCCCTCATCTTCGATTCGCATTACGACTCCTACAAGGGCGTCATCGCCTACGTGCGCGTCGTCGAGGGGACAGTCCGCCCGACCGAAACGCTGCGGATGATGGCGACGCGCGCCGACGTGAAACCCATCGAGATCGGCATCTTCGCGCCTTCGATGAAACCTGTGGACGGACTGCGCGCCGGCGAGGTGGGCTACATCGCCACGGGACTGAAGACCGTCCACGAGTGCCGCGTCGGGGATACGCTGACCCAGGCCGCGAACCCCGCCAGCGCGGCGCTGCCCGGCTACCAGCATCCCAAGCCGATGGTCTTTGCGGGCATCTATCCCGTGGACGCGGACCAGTACTCCGACCTGCGCGAAGCGCTCGACAAACTGCAACTCAACGACGCGTCCCTGACCTTCGAGCCAGAGACCTCGCAGGCGCTGGGATTCGGATTCCGCGCCGGCTTTCTCGGTCTCTTCCACATGGAGATCATCCAGGAGCGGATCGAGCGCGAGTTTGACCTGGACGTGTTGTTCACCGCGCCCTCGGTGGAATATGAAGTGTTGACGCACGACGGCGAAACCGTGCGCGTCGATTCGCCCGCCGAGCTCCCCGACGAGGGACTGATCGCCGAAGTCCGCGAGCCGTGGATGAACATCGAGATCATCACGCCGACGGACTACTACGGCCCGATCATGGAACTGGTGACGAAACGCCGCGGCGTCTACAAGCAGCAGCAATATCCCGCGCCGCACCGCGTCCAACTCGATTTTCAAATCCCGCTGGCCGAGTTGATCGTGGATTTCTTCGACGACCTGAAATCGCGCACGCGGGGGTACGCCTCGCTCGATTACCAGTTCGCGGAATACCGCCCCGATAAATTACAGAAATTGGAGATTCTCGTCAACGGCGAACCCGTGGACGCGCTGGCAGCCATCGTCCACGAGCGGGACGCGTACCACAAGGGACAGCGTCTCATCACCAAGTTGAAGGAGATCATCCCGCGCCAGTTGTTCGACGTGGCGATCCAGGCCGCGGCGGGCGGACGCGTCATCTCGCGCGCCAACGTCAAAGCCGCGCGCAAAGACGTGCTGGCGAAATGCTACGGCGGCGACATCACCCGCAAGAAAAAACTGCTCGAGAAACAAAAGAAGGGCAAACGTCGTTTGAAGATGGTCGGCAACGTCGAGATCCCGCAAGAGGCGTTCATGGCCGTCCTGCAACTGGGCGACGAATAAAAAAACCGCTGGAGCGGGCCTGCAATCAGGGCAGACACGCAGGTCTGCCCCTACCACCGAACTTATGATGAAAAAAATTCCTCGCTGGCTTCCCGGCGCGCTGATCAGCCTGGCGCTGATCGCGGTCATTTTATATTTCGTTGACCTCCGCGAGATGGCGGACGCCGTCCGTAAGGCAAACTACGGACTGCTGGCCGTCTCGCTGGCCCTGTCCATTGTGTGGATGGCGTTGCGCGCGAAAGCCTGGCAGACCCTTCTGCGCGGCCGTCCTTCGTTCACGGATACATTCTTCACCGAAGGCGAAGGCTACCTGCTCAACAACTTCCTGCCCTTCCGCCTCGGCGAGTTGGGACGCGCCTTCCTCATCAGCCGAAAAGCGGACATCCAATTCAGCGAAGTCCTGCCCACCATCGTCATCGAGCGCGTCGTGGACCTGGGCATCACCGCCGCCATCCTGCTCGCCTCCCTGCCCTTCGTGGTCGGCGCGCAAGGCTCCGAACGGATCGGTTACATCGTCGGCGGCGCGGTCGTCCTCGGCCTGGCGCTGATGTACCTGCTGGCGCGCAACAACCGCTGGGCGCTGGACTTGTTCCACAAACTGAGCGCGCGCTGGCCGTCCCTGCAGCGTTTCGGCGGCGGATTTCTCGAATCGTTCTTCGACGGTCTCGGCGTGCTGACCGACGGCTGGCTCTTCCTCCGCTTCCTCTTTTGGATGCTCCTCGACTGGGGCGTCGCGGTGGTCGCATATTACCTGATGATCCGCGCCTACTTCCCCGACGCCCAGGTAATCTGGACTCTCTTCGCCCTCGGCGCGGTCGCCTTCGGCGGGGCGATCCCCGCCCTGCCCGGCGGGGTCGGCACGGCAGACGGCGCCATGACCGCCGCGCTGACATTGATCACCGGCAACGAAGCCACCGCGCTGGCGGTGGCGTTGACCGTCCGCCTCTACAACTACGTCAACAGCGGCCTCATCGGCGGGATCGGCCTGGCGCGCGAGGGCGAGACCCTGGGCGGGGTCTACCGCGAATTGATGGCGTTAAAAAGGTAGGGGCAGACCTACGTGTCTGCCCCTGCCCCTCCGCCCGCGCGATCAGGGCGGACACATAGGTCCGCCCCAACAAGTCCGCCCCAACAGGTCCGCCCCAACAGGTCCGCCCCAACAGGTTCGCCCCAACAAGTCCGCCCCAACAGGTCCGCCCCAAAGTTACGGAGATTTTCGATGACCAAAACCTACCTCGTCACCGGCGGCGCCGGGTTTATCGGTTCCAACTACGTCCGCCAACTCCTCTCGCGCGGCGAAGACGTCGTCGTCTTCGATAATTTCTCGCGGGGCGGCGCGCCGCGCAACCTCGAATGGCTGGAGAAGACCTTCGGACGCGATTCCTTCCGCCTGATCCGCGGGGACGTGCGCGACGCGTCCCTCGTCGCGGAGGCCGCCCGCGGGTCAGACGTGATCGTGCATCTCGCGGGACAGGTCGCGGTCACCACGTCGGTCGTCAATCCGCGCGACGACTTCGAAAACAACGCCCTCGGCACGTTCAACGTGCTGGAGGGCGCGCGGCTTTCGGGACGGAATCCCATCGTCATTTACGCGTCCACGAACAAAGTCTACGGCGGCATGGACGACGTGCAGGTCGTCGAACGCGGCGGGCGCTGGGAATATGAAAACCTGCCCTTCGGCGCGTCCGAGACACAGCCGCTCGATTTCCACTCGCCATACGGATGCTCGAAAGGCACGGGCGACCAATACGTCCGCGATTACGCGCGCATCTACGACCTGCCCACGGTCGTGTATCGCCAGAGTTGCATCTACGGGCCGCGCCAGTTCGGCGTCGAAGACCAGGGCTGGGTAGCGTGGTTCGTCATCGCCGCGGTGATGGGACGCCCGATCACCATCTACGGCGACGGCAAACAGATCCGCGACCTGCTCCACGTGGACGACTTGATCCGCGCCTACGACCTCGCCGTGGACAAGATCGACGCGGCCGCGGGACAGGTCTACAACCTCGGCGGCGGACCCGCCAACACGCTCTCCGTCTGGACCGAGTTCGGGCCGCTGCTCGAGGAACTGCTCGGACGCCCCATCCCCGTCGCGCGCGGCGACTGGCGTCCCGGCGACCAGCGCGTCTTCGTGGCCGACATCCGCAAGGCGGAGCGCGAACTGGGCTGGAGTCCGCAGGTCGGCGTCGAGGAGGGAGTCCGCCAGTTGTTCGAATGGGTGCGGGAAAACAAAGACCTGTTCTAATCGGGCGCGGAATAATCCAAAGACAAATCCACACGATCCGCGAAATCCGCGTCCAAAAGAATAGACTCCTTCGGAAATAAAATTCCTGGCCGAGAATTTCACGAATGCGCGCGAATTTTCCATGATTTTTTCGCGAAATTCGCGTCATTCGCGGCAGAAAAAAAGACGCCGACGTTATTTCCGATAATGTCCAATGAAGACGCGACGCGAATCGCCCATCACGCCGCGCCGCCTTCTGGGGTAAAATGGAAAAAACCGAGGCTCCCATGATCCGCAAAAATTTCGAACACGAATTACAACAGGTAAAAGACGACATCCTCGCGCTGGGAGGCATGGTGGAACAGGCCGTGCTGGATTCGATGGAAGCATTGAAGAAACGCGACCTCCAGGCCTCGCACAAGATCTACGAGCAGGACCGCCGCATCAACGAGAAGCGCTTCGCCATCGAAAACCAGTGCATGATCCTCATCGCCACACAACAGCCGATGGCGCGCGACCTGCGCCTGCTGGCATCCATGCTCGACGTGGCCTCGGAACTGGAGCGCATGGGCGATTACGCCAAGGGCATCGCCACCATCAACATCCGCATGGGCGACCAGCCCCTGCTCAAACCCCTGATCGACCTGCCGCGCATGGCCGCCAAAGGCGTAGATATGCTGCACCGCGCCCTGCTGGCTTTCATCAACGAGGACGCCGAGTCCGCCCGCGCCATCCCCGCCGAAGACAACGAGGTGGACGCGCTCTACGAGCAGATCTACCGCGAGCTGATGACCTTCGTCATCGCCGACCCGAAGACCATCGAACGCGCCAATTATCTGCTGTGGGCCGCGCACAACATGGAGCGCATGGCCGACCGCGTCACCAACATCTGCGAGCGGGCAGTCTTCGTGGCGACGGGCGAGATCAGGGAATTGCAGACCGCCTCTGACCCGTCCGAGAGCAAATGACGCGCGACCGGCGAGGCGACATGCCGCATCCTCTCGATTTTATTTCCCAAAAAATACGCAAACCGCTCTTCCTTTCGCTTCTCGCGGCGACCGTCGTCCTGTTCGCCGTCCTCCGCGCGTTGGACGCGCCCCTGCAAACCTCCGCCGCGCCGAACGGGATCGTCTCCTACGAACTGGCGGGCAACATTAAACCCGCCGCCGAGATCCTCGCCTCGTGGGACGCGCGCGCCCAACTCTTCGCGGCCTTCGGGCTGGGCTTCGACTACCTCTTCATGCCGGTCTACGCGCTGACGTTGTCGCTCGGCGTCCTGCTCGCCGCGCGGCGGCGTGCGGGATGGTTCGCCCGTCTCGGCGCGCCGCTGGGATGGGGAGCCCTCCTCGCCGCGCTCTTCGACGCCGTCGAAAACTTCTCGCTCTGGAAATTCATGCTGGGAGATTTTCAAACGCTCTGGCCGCGACTGGCGGCCGTCTGCGCGACGACAAAATTCGCCCTGTTGTCGCTGGGACTCGCGTACGCGCTGGCCGGCTGGTTGTGGCCGCGAAAAACAACCAACTCATAAACAGAAAGGATGGCAAGAGATGAAAAAATCGGCTTTGATCTTTGCGGCGGTCGCGTTCCTGGCGGCGCTCGGCGGGACGGTTATCAGCCCGCTGTGCACCCCCTGCCTGGCGCTGATCATCGGCGCGCTCGCGGGGTACCTGGCCGGCGTGTTCGACAAGCCCACGGATAAATCCGCCGCGGTCAAGGGCGGCGCGCTTGCCGGCGCGCTCGGCGGACTCGGCGCGGCGCTGGGACAGGCAGGCGGATCGGTCGTCAACGGCGTCCTCATGGGGCCGGAGGGGACCGCGCAGTTCGTCCGCCAGCTGGGTCTGCCCGTCAGCGGCGATATCGGCTCCACTTATTGGGTCTCCCTGGTTATCAGCACGGCTTGTTTCGCGGTTTTGAACATCGGCATCATGGCCGCCATGGGCGCGCTGGGCGGTCTGCTCTGGAATCAGTTCAGCAACAAGCCCGCCGCCGCTCCCCCGCCGGCGGCGCCGATGCAGTAGCAGGAAAACGCGCGGGCGGGCGAGTCCGCTCGAAGTCACGCGCGAAGCGAGAGAATCGAAACGGGACGCGTCCTGGTTGGGCGCGTCCCGTTTGTTGATTGCCGGTCAGGTCACTTGGAAGGGTGCAGCCAGCCGCGCAGTTCCATGGCTTTGATCACGCGCGAGATGGCGACCATGTAGGCCGCGTCGCGCATGGAGACTTTCCGTTCCTGCGACATTTCCAGCACGCCGTAGAAGGCAGACGTCATCTTCTGGTCGAGTTTTTCGAGCACTTCCTCCTTCGGCCAGTAGAAGTTCATGTCGTTCTGCACCTGTTCGAAGTACGAGCAGGTCACGCCGCCGGCGTTGCAGAGGAAGTCGGGGATGTCGAAGATGTTGTTGGCTTTGATGTATTCGTCGGCTTCGGGGGTGACGGGGCCGTTGGCGGCCTCGGCGACGATCTTGACGCGCTTGGACATCTTCTTGACGGTCTCGCCGTTGACGTGGCCTTCGACGGCCGCGGGGATCAACACGTCGGCTTCCTTCTCGATCCACTTTTCGCCGTCTTCAATGATGTAGCCGGCCGCTTTTGCTTTTTCCTTGTCTACCGTGCCGTATTGGTCGGTGATGGTGAGCAGGAAGCGGGGATCCACGCCGTCTTTGTGGCTGTAGGTGAAGGCTTTCTTCTCATGGCGGTCGTAGCACGAGACGCAGGCCACCTTGCCGCCCAGCATTTCGATGAATCCGATGGAGGCGTATTGCGCCACGTTGCCGAAGCCTTCGATGGCCGCCACCGATTTCTTCGGGTCCATGCCGAGGTGTTTCATGGCCTCGCGCACAGTGTAGATGACGCCATAGCCGGTGGCCTCGGCGCGGCCCAGCGAGCCGCCTCCGCCCACAGGTTTGCCGGTGAACACGCCGGGCGTATATTCGCCGACGAGACGGGAATACTCGTCCATCATCCAGCCCATCATCTGGGCGTTGCTGCCCACGTCGGGCGCGGGGACGTCGTTGCGCGGGCCGATGTTCTTCCACATGGCGCGCACCCAGCCGCGGCAGATCTCTTCCTTCTCGCGGACGGACAGCGCGGACGGGTCCACCACGACGCCGCCCTTGCCGCCTCCCAGCGGGATGTCGGCCACGGCGCATTTCCACGTCATCCATGTGGCGAGCGCGCGGACGGTATCCAGCGTCTCGTTCGCGGCGAAGCGGATGCCGCCCTTGTTGGGGCCGCGCGCGTCGTTGTGCTGGACGCGGAATCCCTGGAAGACCTTGATCGAGCCGTCGTCCATGCGCACCGGGATGCGGAACGCGTATTCGCGCATCGGCCAGCGCAGGGTCTCGGCCACGCCCGGGTCGAGGTTGAGTTGTTTGGCGACAGCGTCGAACTGTTTCTGCGCCATTTCAAAAGCGTTGAGTTGATCGGACATGCTTATCTCCTAAAGAGTGGTTGAAAAAAGATAAACGGACTTCCCGGACGGGAAGCCCGCTTATAAAAAGCCTATGTGAGAAATCGCTCCATAAGATAAAACCTGACCGCTGTCACAAGGGTACACGAGATTCAACTTCCCGTCAATGTGACAAACTTCATCTTGTTTGGATCTACGCCTTCAACTGTCTCTCCAACTCGGCCCGCGCCGCCTGCGGATTGGCCTTGCCCGCGGCCTTCTTCATCACCTGCCCGAACAGGAAATTCAACACCGCTTCCTTCCCGGACCTGTAACTGGCCGCCTCGTCCGGGCATTCCTCCAGCGTTTGGCGGACGATCGCAGCGATGAACCCCGCGTCGCTGACCTGCTTCAGCCCCTTCGCGGCCACGATCTCCGCGGCCGACTTCCCGCTCTCGGACATCTCCGCCAGGACGCCGCGCCCCGTCGTTTGATTGATCTCTCCGCCCGCCACGAGACTCACCAACTCCGCCAACGCTTCCGGCCTGACCTTCAGCCGGTCCGCGGTTTCCCCGCGCGTTTTCATCAGCCCGAACAGGTCGCCGAGCATCCAGTTCGCGGCCGTTTTCGGCGGGACGGAGGCCGGGAGGCGGGAGACTGTCGCCTCGAAATAATCGGCGACCAATTTCTCCTCCGCCAGCCGCGCCGCGTCTTTGACGGGCAGTTTGTAATCCGCAGCGAATCTCTCCATCTTTGCGCGCGGCAGCTCGGGCAATTCCGCGCGGACGCGCTCCAGCCAGGCCGCGTCCACTTTGAGCGGAGGCAGGTCGGGTTCGGGGAAGTAGCGGTAGTCGTGCGCGTCTTCCTTGCTGCGCTGGGAATACGTCCGCTCGCGGGCCTCATCCCAGCCGAGCGTCTCCTGCTCCACCGTCCCGCCCGAAGCCAAAATCCTGCTCTGGCGGTCGATCTCGAACTCAATGGCGCGTTCCAGCGCGCGGAACGAGTTGAGATTCTTCACTTCGGTGCGCGTGCCAAGTTCTGCCGCGCCGGCCAATCGCACCGACACATTCGCCTCGAAACGGATGACGCCCTTCTCCATGTCCCCGCTGTTGACTTCGAGATAGCGCAAAATGTGACGCAGCGCCTCGCCATAAGCCACCGCTTCCTCGGCTGAGCGCATGTCGGGTTCGCTGACGATCTCCAGCAGCGGCACGCCGGCGCGGTTGAGGTCGAGCAGCGAGCCGCCCTCCGTGTGAGTCAACTTGCCCGTATCCTCCTCCAAATGCACGCGGCGGATGCGCACCGTCCGCTCGCCCGCGCGGGTCTGGACGACGAGTCGTCCATGCTCGGCAAGCGGCTGTTCGTACTGCGAGATCTGGTAGCCTTTGGGCAGGTCGGGATAAAAATAATTCTTGCGCGCGAACACGCTGACGGGGTTGACCGCGCAGCCCAGCGCCAGCGCCGCGCGGAGTCCCATCTCCACCGCCATCTGGTTGACGACGGGAAGCGCTCCCGGCATCCCCGCGCAGACGGGACAGACCGCGCTGTTCGGCGGCGCGACGGTGTTGTCCACTACCGCGCAGGCGCAGAACATCTTCGATTGGGCGGCTAACTCAGCGTGGACTTCGAGTCCGATGACGGGTTCGTGGGGCATGGGAGAGGGTAGAGAAAAGAGAGAAGAGAGTAGAGAGCAGGGAAGATGGTAGAGAGTAGTTATCTGAAATTCGGAATCCGTTTTTCCAAAAACGCGTTCACGCCTTCCTGGTGTTCTTTGGTCTTTCCCGCGTCCTCCTGTAAGTCCGCTTCCATTGCAAGGACTTCTTCGAGATGCGGGTACATGGCTTTGTTGAAAGCCAGTTTGGTCTTCCCGTACGCGCCGACGGGTCCCAGCGCCAGCATGGCGGCGATGTTTTGCGCCGCGCCCGTCAAATCGGACGGGATCACGCGGTTCACCAATCCCCACTGGAGCGCGGTCTGCGCGTCGATGGGCTGGTTGCTGAAATAGAATTCCGCCGCGCGGCCGAGGCCGATGAGCGCGGGCAGGAAGAGCGAGACGCCGCTGTCGGGGACCAGCCCGATGCCGCCGAAGCCGACGACGAATTTCGCTTCCGCCGCGGCGACGCGCAGGTCGCAGGCCAGCGCGATTCCGAGACTGGCGCCCGCGCACATCCCGTTCACCGCGGCGATGACCGGCTTTTCGATCTGGCGGATCTTCAGGACGAGCGGGTTGTACGTCTGCTGGAGATGCTGGCGGTAAGAGACCTTCCCCGCGCCCGCGCGCATTTCGGTAATATCTTGTCCCGCGCCGAAGGCCGTCCCCGCGCCGGTGAGGACGAGGACGCGCGTCTCGGGGTCGCGTTCGGCTTCGTCCAGCGCGCGCCGCAGGGACTGGATCAGGTCGAAGTCGAGGGCGTTGGCGCGTTCGGGGCGGTTAAAGGTTAGGGTGCGGACGCCCGCTTGAAGGGTGGAAAGAAGCGTCGTCATGGGATGTAGAAAAAGACCGGGCGCTGGGCCCGGTCGGTTTATTCGCGTCCGTCCTCGGCGGAGTCGTCCTCCCCCGGGTCGAATTCGAGTTCCACTTTTTCGCTGTCGAGGTAGACCCACAGCAGGAGCATGTGCCCGTCGGAAGTCTCCACGTTGCGGGCGGCGGAGATGGGCGCGGTCTGTTCGAGGCCGAGTTCGTTGCGATAGTGCAGGTGGATGTTGGCGCCGGCTCGCCAGGCGCGGTAGCAGCGTTCCACCAGCGCGGGGCCGTTGAAGGTGCGCAGGCGGGTGAGCAGGGGGATGGAGAAATGCGGGCCTTCGTTGAGGCCCATGGCCCAACCGTCGTTGACGGCTTCGAAAATGGGGGGCGGTCCTTCGATAATGGTGATTTTGTCGTCCATGATAAACCTTGTAGCGGCATGATACCATAAAAATCTGAGCGGCGCTTTAGAGGCGGTTTTCAGTTCGACGCGTCCCGCTCGAACGTTTCGCGGAACGCCGCGCTCACTTCGGCTTTCACCCGCTCCATCGCGGGGACGGGATCGAGCAGGTCGGCCAGCGCGATGACCGGCTCGCTCAGCCCGCAGGCGATGATGCCGTCCCAATATTCCATGTCGGGGTTGACGTTCAGCGCGAAGCCGTGACGCGTCACTCCTTTCGCGTCTACCTTGACGCCGATGGCGGCGATCTTCGCGGGTTTGACTTTATCTTCGGGACGGCAGCGCGCGCACCGCGAGTGGACGTCGGCCTGCACCCACACGCCGCTCAGCCCGGACCTCTGTCCGCCCGCCACGCCGAGGCACGCCAGCGCGGCGATGAGGGTCTTCTCCAGGTCGCGGACGTAGCCGACGTAATCAGCCCGTACCCCCGCCTCCTCTCCCGCGGGGAGAGGGGGGAGTTGGATGAGAGGATAGCCCACCAACTGCCCCGGCCCGTGATAGGTGACGTCGCCGCCGCGGTCCACCCAGTGGACGGAGACGCCGCGCCGCGTCAACTCTTCGGGCGGCCAGAGCAGATTTTCGGCGTGGCCTTTTCGTCCAAACGTGAAGGTGTGGGGATGTTCGAGGAGCAGGAGAGTCGGCGGGCGCGTCCCCGCCGCGATCTCCGCCGCGTATTCGTCCTGGAGTTTCCAGGCGGGGGCGTAGTCAATCAAACCGAGATCGAGGATTTGCAAGTTCATACCGATAATCCCATCGTAGGGGCGGACACGTAGGGGCGGACACGTAGGGGCGGACACGTAGGGGCGGACACGTAGGGGCGGACACGTAGGGGCGGACACGTAGGGGCGGACACGTAGGGGCGGACCTATGTGTCCGCCCCGGCTGTGGGCAGTCACACAGGACTGCTGTGGGCAGCCACACAGGACTGCCCCTACGGACTAAAAACCCTGCCCCTACGGACCAAAAACCCGCCGATACAGATCCGACTCCAACAACCCGTTCGGGTCGCAGCGTTTTTTCAATTTCTTGAATTTTTCCACCGTCTCTTCGCCGTAGAACGTCCGCGCGGTTTCGGCGGTGGTCTCGCTGTTCTTGGCGAAGTAGAACCGTCCACCCGCGGCGAGGACGATGCGGTCGAATTCCTGCGTCAATTCGCGCAGACGGGCGCGGTTCGCGTCGGTGACTTTGAAATCCATCGCGAGCGAGAACCCGTCCACGGCGTGGGTGAGGAGGAACGCGTCGGGGCGGTGGCGTTTGGTGACGCCGAGGTAGGAGGGGAGATTCCGCTTTTTGGCGAGGGCCAGCATCTCGGTCCAGGCGGGAAGCGCAGTCTCCTTCGGGAGGAAACTCTGATATTGGATGAGTCCGCCGCGCCCGTAGGAGAGTTCCCAGTTCGGGACGTAGTCCAGCAAAAAGTGGAAGGCGGCGTGGCTTTGTCGGAAGGTGTGACGGCGCAGGCTGGCGACGTACTTGGCGAGGTTGACCGCGCCCCAGCCGAGGTCGTTGGCGAAGGGCGTCATAAAATAGTGCAGCAGACTTTTGGGAAACACGCCGAAGAGACGGTCGGGCAGGTTCTGGTAGGCGAGCGTCATCGTCTTTTGCGCGTCGGGGTCGTCGTCCGCGTGCAGGTAATCGGCGGCGTGGATCTGTCCATGACCGACGGCGATGCAGTCCAGCCAGCCCACGATGTAATCGTGGTTCGGCGCGCCGTCTTCGAGACTTTGCAGTTGTTCGCCCAACGTGCGCGTCGGCCAGGCGCGGACTTCGAGCAGGCCGGATTCCATTTTCTTCATCTTCAGGCTGATCGAAGTGAACACGCCCAACATGCCGTAGCCGCCGATCATGGCGTAAAACAGGTCGGCGTTTTTCTTCGGCGAGCAGGTGACTTCCGCGCCCGTCGGCAGGATCGCCGTGAACTCGGTTACGTGTTCGCCGAAAACGCCCATGCGGAAATTGTTCTTCCCGTGGATGTTCGCGGCGAGACAGCCTCCCAGCGTGGTGGTCATCGTCCCGGAGACGACGGGCGGCCACCAGCCGTCGGGCAGGACGCGCTGCCACAATTGCCGGAGCGTGACGCCCGGCTCGCATCGCGCCTGACCTGTGGCGGGATCCCACTCGAGGATTTGATTCATCCCCGACAGGTCGAGGACGATCCCGCCGCCGTTCATGGCTGCGTCGTTGTAACTGCGTCCCGCGCCCCGCGCGGCGACGGTGAGCCCGTCCCGTTTGGCGCGCTGGAAGGTTTCATGGATTTCGTCCGCCGAGCGCGGCCGGACGAGATACGACTGCGCTTTGAGCGAGTGTCCGAAGTTTTCGAGGGAGGTGAAGGTTGTCATGTTGAGATTGTATTTTTTTTTGAAATCGCAATGGTTTTTCGGAAAATTTGCTTTATAATGTAGTTAATCCGCTTGGCGGAGGTGGATCGCCCGTAGGGGCGAGCGTAAGAGGGTCTCTCAAGAGGCCCTTTTATTTTTTGGGATATAGAACAAATCCATAGCCTTCGAGTTTGTTATTGTATAACTGGCGGTTGAGTTTTTCTTCGATTACTTTCATTAATTTCGCAGCAAACGGGGCGGGAGAACCATCCAGCAAACCATAGTAGCGTAAAACCCATTGCTTGGCTGGATGAGCGATCAAATCTGCCAACTGCAGGCCGGATATATTGGCTTTCTTCTCCTGCAATTTTAATTGACGGGAGGTCAAGGCGGACTGAAAAAAATCAGCCGAAGTGACGCCCCAAATCCCTCGTTCGTAAACGCGAGTGTACGAATCTTTTAGCAGGGTATCTTCAGCGCCACCGCGCGCTTCCGCCATCACATCGCCAACGCGGTTGATTCGGTTGAGATAGCCTGCAAAACGCTGCAACAGAAAACCCAGCCCAATGTGATACGGGTGGCCCGCTCCTTCGCCATAAGAAGCCCGTAAAGTTGCTTTATCAACAACAACGACTACAACGCGGAAGTTGGCGGATTGAATCACGTCCAAAAGATCGGCGTCGAACGCCGCGCGCTTTTGATCGTCTTGTAGAAATTTGAATATTCTACGTTTGTTGATAATGTCTTCTCGGTGAAGGATGATGGGGTTATCGGGGTGATGATGAAAATGATATTTTTTGAAGTTTTCCAATGCTTCGTGGAAACGAAGGTAATCTGCATTATTGAACCAACAGCCCAGTAAGCCCAGAAAACGATGAGCGCTTTCATTTGTAGCGCGGTAAACATGATCTCCCGATTCGTCCAGATAAATTCTGTAACGTTCTTCAAAATTGGATGGTCGGGATGGATCACTCATCTCTCACATTCCTCGAATCTCCTGGATATTTCAATCCTAAAAACTCAGCCGTCTAAACAGCGCCGAGGGGACGTGTTGAATCGCCAGCATGATCCATTTCCAAATCGGGTGGGTGTAGACGGTCTGCTTGCGCTTGCGGATGGCTGCGTAGATGTCGTCGGCGGCGCGCTCGGGGGTGATGGTGAAGGGTTTGGGACCCGCGCTGGCGCGCAGCATGTCCGTCGCCATGAAGCCGGGTTTGACGGTCAACACATGCACGCCGTGACGCGTGAGGCGGTTGCGCAGCGCTTCGAGATAGGTCGTCATCCCCGCTTTGGAGGCGTTGTAGCCGGGATTGGCGATGCGCCCACGGTCGCCCGCCACAGAGGAGATGCCCACGATCGTCCCGCTTTTGGCTTCCTTCATCAGGTCGCCGACGGGAGCCAGCCATGCGACCGCGCCCGAAAAGTTGGCGGCGATCATCTGGATGTCGTCCGCGGCGGACATTGTTTCGAGGCCGGGCGGAAGGTTGATCCCCGCGTTGAAAATGAAGAGGTCCAGCCCGCCGAGGTCCGCGATGACGCGTCTCAGCAGGGACGGGACTTCCTCGTAGTTGGTCACGTCATGTTCGTAGGCGAGGGCGCGCGTCACGCCGTCGGCGTTGAGCGACGCGCAGAGCTCCGCCAGCCGGTCCATGCGTCGGGAGAGAAGCGCAAGGGCGAATCCCTCGCGGGCGAGTTTTTTGGCGAGCGCGGCTCCCAGTCCTGCGGACGCGCCGACGATGACGGCGCGTTTGCGGGGCTGGAGCGGGGTGGCAGGCAAAAGGGACGAGGTCATGTCGTCTGCCCTCCATTTTTGTGAGTTTGGTTCATTCTAACATAGTTCGATTCTGAAAAGAATGAGGCTATAATGGCGTCGTCAGCACATCACAAGCGCCGCGGACCGCATAGCGCCCGCTCTTCAGCGCGGTTTTGGCGTTAGAGAATGCCGCTTACGCGTTTTTGTGAAGCGCTGATCTTATATTTTCCGCTCAGCCGCGCTATTGGACCCACCCGGACAAATCCTTCTCGCGTTTATCTGGTTTGAAATGAGCGATCATCGAATTATCATCTTCGAAAAGGCAAGACGGTTGTTGAAGGAAGGGGAAATCAGCGGGCGCGAGCGCGAAGAATTGCTGTTTCTGCTCAGCGACCTGCTCAGCGCTCTCGGCAAAGCCGACCTGCCCGAAAGCGAGGGCGGACTTTTTCTCGCGTCCAACCCGGGCTATTGCCGGGTCCTGCTTTCCCTGTTGAAACAACAGACCGCGGAACTGGACACCCTCCGCAAGCTGAGCGCCAGCCTGACCGCCAACCTGGATATGTCCGCCGTGCTGAACGCCATTACGCAAGAGGCCATGCGGCTGGCGCTGGACGCGCGCGCGGTGCATATTTTCCTGTACAGGAACGAGACATTGATCTTCGGCGCCGGCCTGCAGCCCAACGGACGCACCGACGCCATTGCCATACCTCGTCAAAACGGACTGACTTACGCCGTGGCGCGCAAGGGACAGACGATCATTGTGGAAAATATGAGAGACCATCCGCTTTACCGGGACGCCCCCCCAGAGTGGGAAGGTTCCATCATCGGCATCCCGCTCAAGATGAGAAACCGCGTGGTGGGCGTGATGAACCTCTCGCGTTCCACCACCGGGGGGTTTTCGGCTGCGGAAGTCCGCCTGCTCGCGCTGCTCTCGGACCAGGCCGCGGTGGCCATCTCGAACGCCAGCCTGCACCAACAGGTCAGCCGCAAGGCCTACACCGATACCGTGACGGGCCTGCCCAACCGCCGCGCCCTGGATGAGCGGCTGGAAAATGAAGTGACTCAGGCGGACCGCACGGGACAGAGTTTCGCCGTTGTGATGATGGACCTGGACGGATTCAAGTCCGTCAACGACACGTACGGACACGCGCTGGGAGACCACACCCTGCGCGCTTTTTCCAAGTACATCGCTCAAGGGGTACGCTCCACCGACTTCCTGGCGCGTTATGGCGGCGACGAACTGACCCTCATCATGAGTCAGACGGCGCTTCCCGCCGCGATGCTGGTGGCGGAAAAGATCAGGGAAAAAGCGGGCGATTTCTTCTTTCTCGCGCCGAACCGCTCCCGCATCACGCTTGGACTTTCGGGCGGAGTGGCCGTCTATCCCACGCACGGACGCGGCGCGTCCGAACTCCTGCGCGCCGCCGACGAAGCCCTCTATCGCGCCAAACGCCACAGCCGCGGCCAATTCCTGCTGGCAAAAGACGCGCCCGGCTCATCTTCCATGCCCGCCCAGCCATAACGCCTGTCACTTTGAACGCCAGCGGGGTTATAACCAGCAAACCAGACCTGCGTCACGCCGCCAATTCATCCATCGGAGAAAACCATGCCCCGCAAAGTCAAACTCATCCTCAACCCCATGGCCGACATGGGACGCGCCTGGACGGTCGCCAACAACCTGCGCCCGATCGTGCAGGAATTTCACGGCGACATCTCCTGGAGCGGGACCGTCTACCCGACCCACGCCACCGAACTGGCAAAGCAGGCCGCGGCCGAAGGCTGCGACCTCGTCATCGCGCTCGGCGGCGACGGAACCGCGCACGAAGTCGTCAACGGCCTCATGCAGGTCCCCGCGGAGAAACGCCCCATTCTCGGCGTCGTCCCCATCGGTTCAGGCAACGACTTCGCCCACGCGCTCGGCATCCCGAAGAGATCGGATCACGCCCTCGCCCACGCGCTCAAAGCCGAAACCGTCTCGGCTATTGACGTCGGCCTGCTCACAGACGAAGACAGCGGGCGGAAGGAATATTTCGACAACACCGTCGGCGCGGGCTTCGACGCGGTCGTCACCATCCGCTCGCACAAACTGCCCATCATCAAGGGCTTCCTGATGTACCTCGCCGCCGTCATCCAGACCATCGTCTTCAACCACGTCCCCGCCAGGATCCAATTCCAAAGCGACAGCGAGTCCTGGGAAGACACCGTCCTGATGACCACCATCTGCAACGGCGGGCGCGAGGGCGGCGGCTTCCTCATCTCGCCCGATTCGAAAATTGACGACGGCATCCTCCAATTCCTCGCCGTCAAGAAGATCTCCCGCCTTATGATGTTCCGCCTCGTGCCGGAGTTCATGAAAGGCGCTCATCTGCGCTTCCCGCACATCCAACTCGGCTCCTTCAAAACGCTCCGCATGCAATCCGACCGTCCGCTCTACATCCACGCCGACGGCGAGATCTTCACCTCCTTCGGCTCGAATGTGCGGAACATTTCGTTCGAGGTAGCGCCGGGCGCGTTGCGAGCCGTCAAAGGTTGAAAGTTGCAGGTTGAAGATTGGAAGATTACAATACCTTCAACATTCAACCTGTAACCTTAAACCCAACCATGCCCGACCTGCTCGCCTCGCTTCATTCTCACGACCTCGGACATCTCCGCATCGTCGCCGAACTATGGGGACTCGAACTCGACGCGCGCGCGCGCGACGCGGCCGCCGAAGAACTCTCCGCCTCCCTCCTGGACCCCGAACTGGCGCGCGAGACCCTCGACGTTCTCCCCGCCGAGGCCCGTCCCGCATTGGACGCGCTCCTCGCCGCGCGCGGACGAATCCCCTGGGCCGAGTTCGCGCGCCGCTTCGGCGAGATCCGCGAAATGGGCCCCGGCAAACGCGACCGCGAACAGCCGCACCGTCACCCCGTCTCCGCGGCGGAGACGCTCTTCTACCGCGGCCTCCTCGCCAAAGCCTTTTTCGACGCCGACAAAGGCGCGCAGGAATTCGCCTACATCCCCGACGACCTGCTGAAAGTCATTGACCGCGAAAGGCGCGAAGAAAACACGGGCGAAATTTTGGGGAGGGCCGCCACGCCCGTGGAAAAAGCCTTCGAGATCCCCGCGGACGACCGCGTCCTCGACGACGCCGCCACCCTGCTGGCCGCTCTGCGAGCAGGCGAGACGGAACGGCGCTTCGCCCCGCAACTCTCCGCCCTGCTCCACGCCGCGAAAATTCTCAGGAAAAACGTCCCCCAGACTGAGGCAGTGAAGACCTTCCTCGAAGCGCCGCGCTTCGACGCGCTGACGATGCTTGTCGAAGCATGGAAGTCCTCCCCCGGCTTTGACGAGTTGCGCCTCGTCCCGTCCCTCGTCTGCGAAGGCGAGTGGACCAACGCGCCGCTCGACACCCGTCAAACCCTCCTCGGTTTTCTCGAGGCGCTTCCGCCCAACCAATGGTGGAGTTTCCCCGCCTTCCTCCGCGACTTGAAACTCAAACACCCCGACTTCCAACGGCCTGCGGGCGATTACGACTCGTGGTTCATCAAGCGCGCCTCCGACGGACAGTACCTGCGCGGCTTCGCCTACTGGGACGCGGTGGACGGCGCCCTCGTCCGCTTCCTCATCCAGACTATGCGCTGGCTGGGACTGGCCGACCTGGCCGCGCCCGGCGAGGGGAAAGACTTCACGGCCTTCCGCGTCAAGCAGGCGGGCGCGACGCTGGTCAGGTACGCGGATCAGCCGGGAAAGATCACGATCGCCTCCAGCGGAAAGATCTCCGTCTCGCGTTACGCCTCGCGCGCCGCGCGTTACCAGATCGCGAGATTCTGCGAGTGGGACGAACCCAAAGGCGACGACTTCATCTACCGCGTCAGCGCGCGTTCGCTCAAGCGCGCCTCCGAGCAGGGACTCAAAGCCGGGCAGCTGCTATCGCTGCTCGCCAAAGCGACGAGGAACGCCGTCCCGCCCGCGCTGGAAAAAGCGCTGAAGCGCTGGGAAGTCAACGGGACCGAGGCCCGGGCGGAGAGTCAAACCATTTTACGCGCCGCGCGGCCCGAGGTCCTGGAAGAGTTGCGGAAGTCGAAGGCGGCGCGCTTCCTGGGCGAATCGCTCGGCCCGACGGCGGTCATCGTCAAGAGCGAGGCGCTTCCGAAGATCGCGGCCGCGCTCGCCGAGTTGGGAGTCCTGCTCGATATTCACGAACCGCCTGCGTTATAATTCGCGCAAATCACTGGAGGCGAAATGACCCAACCCAAACCCCTGCACTGGACGCCCGCGCCCGACGTGGGATTGAGCGTGGTGCGCCGCGGCGACGGCGGCATGACCCTGACCTTTACCGACCTCTCCGAAGCGACCGTCAAAGCCTGGCACGAGTTCGCGCTGGAACACCTGCTCGGGGCGGACCGCCGCACGCGCAACCTGTACGACCTGCGCGCGGTCAAAGATATTCCCGAAAAGGCGATCCGCATGGCGGTGGACGCCAACAGCGACCCCTCGGCGCGCAACATCCGTCTGGCGGTGGTGGTGGCGGACGAGAAGGCTGCGGAAGCCATCCGCAGGGTGGCCGCGCTGGCCCTGCCCGAAACCGCCGCGGCGATGAAGATCTTCACCGACATCAACGCCGCGGAAGCGTGGCTGGGACGCCCGCTGGATCAAATTCCATAGGAAGGTAAATAGGCACACAAGTACACAGGCACACACGGAAGACTTGCTACTAATCACTGATGACTGAATACTGATGACTGACTCTCTCACGATTGGACACCGCACCTTCCACTGGGGCGCGCGCACCTATGTGATGGGCGTCCTCAACGTCACGCCCGATTCGTTTTCGGGCGATGGGATCATCGCGCAAGGGGACGCGGTCTCCGTCGCTGTGGAACAAGCCCGCGCCTTCCTTGCCGCGGGCTGCGACATCCTCGACGTGGGCGGGGAGTCGACGCGCCCAGGCTCCCAGCCCGTGGACGCGGCCGCGGAGAAGGGACGCGTCATCCCCGTCATCGAAGCCATCCTGCGCGAATTCCCCGACGCGCTCATTTCCATTGACACCTACAAAGCCGAAGTCGCCGAAGCCGCGCTGACTGCGGGCGCGCGCATCGTCAACGACGTGTGGGCGCTGCGCGCCGACCCAAGCCTCGGCGAAGTGGTTTCCAGTTTTCAGTGTCCAGTGATTCTGATGCACAACCGCAGCAACCCCGCCAGCGTGGAAGTGAAGACGCGGCTCGGAAACGCCTACGTCGGCGCGGAATACGAAAACCTGATCGAAGAAGTGAAGCGCGAACTGATGGACTCGGTGGACATCGCCCGCCGCGCCGGGATTCCCGACGAGCGCGTCATCCTCGACCCCGGGATCGGATTCGGCAAAACCGTCGCGCACAACCTCGAACTAATCCGCCGCCTCGACGAGATCCGCGCCCTCGGCTTCCCCATCCTGCTCGGCCCCTCGCGCAAATCCTTCATCGGCTACACCCTCGACCTGCCTCCCGACCAGCGCGTGGAAGGGACGGCCGCCGCAGTCGCCGTCGGCATCACGCGCGGCGCGGACATCGTCCGCGTGCACGACGTCCTGCCCATCAGCCGCGTCGTCAAAATGACGGACGCCATCGTAAGAACCTAACCCGACCCAATTACCAATCTCCACCCACGCCTCCCCCAACTTCGTTGTAAAATCAACTCATGCCCGACATGGCCGAAATCGTCCACCGCCGACGCGAACGCCGCGCGGACCTGCGCCGCCAGCGCGACTCGCGCCTCCGCGCCGCGGGGCTGGGACTGGGATACGTCTTCTCCATCGCGCTGGCGGTCGTCATCTTCGCGTCCGTCTTCGCCTACGCGGACCTGACGCGCGGCCTGCCCTCGATTGACCAGCTCCCCATTCTCCTGAACCAACGGGACGGACTCCTGCTCCAGCCCACGCGCGTCTACGACCGCACGGGCGAGCAGGTCGTCTTCGTCTTTGCCCCGTCCGACGCCGCGCGCGTCTACATCCCGTTCGCGTCCCTGCCGCAATCTCTGGTGGACGCCACCCTCGCCGCCTCGGACCCGCGCTTCGACTCGCATCCCGGCTACACCCTCAGCGGACTCGACAACCCCGATTCGCATCCCACCCTCGCGCAAAAACTGGCTTACGATCTTTTGCTGTTCGCCGAACCGCCCTCGCTCAAACGCGCCCTGCGCGAACGCATCCTCGCCGCGCAGATCGCGGCGCGCTACGGGAAGAACCAGATCATCGAATGGTACGTCAACTCGGCCAACTACGGCAATTACGCCTTCGGGATCGAAGCCGCCGCCGAACTCTACTTCGACAAACCCGCCGCCCAACTGACCCTGGCCGAATCCGCCGTCCTCGCGGCCGCCGCCGAAGCGCCCAGCCTGAATCCCATCGACGCGCCCGAAGCCGCCTCCCAGCGCGCCCGCGAGACGCTCCTCGTCATGCAGGCGCTGGGAATGACCGAAGACCTGCCCGCGCCCCCGCCCTTTCCGCATCGGGAGAAAAGAGACCAGGGAGAGGAAGCCTTCGTCAACCTGGCGCTGACCCAACTCTCCACGCGCTTCGACCGCCAGCGCATCGAACGCGGCGGATTGAACATCGTCTCCACGCTGGATTACGACCTGCAAAAAAGCGCGGCCTGCCTCACGCAAATCTACGTGAGACGCCTCGCGCGCCGACCGGCGGACGAATCCGACTGCGGCGCGGCGCGCGTCCTCCCCGCCCTCCCTCAAACCGGCCTCGCGAACCCCTCCGCCAGCGCGCTCGTCCTCGACCCGCGCGACGGGCAGATCCTCGCCCTCGTCGGCGAGACGGATCTGCAGGGGACCTCCGCCTTCCTCGCCGCGCGCAACCCCGGCTCCCTCCTCACGCCGTTCATCTACCTGACCGGCTTCGCCCGCGGCCTCGGCCCCGCCTCTCTCGTCTGGGACATCCCACGCGGCGACATCCAAAACCCCGACCGCGCCTTCCACGGCCCCATGCGGCTGCGACTCGCCCTCGCCAACGACTACCTCGCCCCCGCGCTGGACGTGATGGACCAGATGGGCGCGGGCAACGCCGTCGCTGCCGCGCGCTCGTTCGGCCTGGACATCGCGCCGGGCGCGGACTTCGTCCGCGCTTCCCCGCCCCAAAACCTCCTCGACCTCTCCGCCGCCTACGCGACCTTCGCGGCGCTTGGCCTCCGCAACGGACAGAAATTCGCGGACGCGATCCAGCCCGCCTCCGTCCTGCGCGTCGAAAGCGTGGACGGCGCGCTCTGGCTGGACTGGAGCCAGCCCGAGTCGCAGTCGGTCGTCTCGCCGCAGCTTGCCTACCTGATGGACAACGCCCTCAGCGACGCGTCGGCGCGCTGGCCGAGTTGGGGAAATCCCAACCTCACCGAGACGGGCGTCCCGGCCGCGTTCAAATCCGGCTGGACGGGCGCGTCCGACGCGTGGGCCGTCGGCTACACCCCCGCGCGTCTCGCCGCCGTGTGGACCGGCAACCCGCCATCTTCCGCGGAAGAGGAGACCGCTCTCTCCCCGCGCGTCCCGGCCGGTTTGTGGTCCGCGCTGATGCGGGCCGCGAACGAATCCCTGCCCCCCAGTTCGTGGACTCCGCCGGCGGGCGTCACACAGATGGACGTGTGCGACCCCTCGGGTTTGCTGCCTACGGCAGACTGTCCTGAAGTGGTGCGCGAGGTCTTCGTCAACGGCTTCGAGCCGGCCCAGGGCGACAACCTGTTCCGCGGATATGTCGTCAACCGCGAGACGGGACTGCTGGCGACCGTCTTCACGCCGCCCGAACTGACGGAGCGGCGGGCGTATATGTCCGTCCCGGAGGAGGCGCGGCAATGGGCGGCCGCGGCCGGCATCCCCGTCGCGCCCGAAGCGTACGACGCCATCCAGCCCCCGGCGCCGAATCCCAACGTCCACATCGCGGCGCCCGCGCTGTTCGCGGAAGTGAGCGGACGCGTGCAGATCGTCGGCGCGGCGATGGGAAGCGGATTCCAATATTATCGAATTCTGGTAGGAGAGGGACTTAACCCGCACGCGTGGAGGCAGATCGGCGCCGACGCGGAGACTCCCGTCGTCAACGGCTTGCTCGCGGAGTGGGACACGACCGGGCTGAGCGGCTTATACGCCATCCAGTTGGCGGTAGTCTATGAAGACGAGAGGGTGGAAACGGCTGTGACGCTGGTGACGGTCAACCGCTGAACGCCGCGCGGCCTCGCGCCACGACGGCGATGAACTCCATGATGATCTTGAGCGCGGCGAAGACGGTCGCTTCGGAGGGATCGAGCGGCGGCGCGACCTCGACCACGTCCAGGCCGACGAGCGGCAGTCCCTGCAACGATTGGATCAACGTCAGGACCTCGCGGCTGGAGAGGCCGCCGAATTCGGGGATGCCCGTCCCCGGCGCGGCGGACGGGTCGAGGCAGTCAATGTCGAGCGAGACGTGGACCGCGTC
>Ga0209204_1000719_pt1 | contig 34471 bp, 29 predicted proteins | sample AD_JPNMR2_MetaG_FD_184425 | JGI IMG/M metagenome (GOLD analysis project Ga0209204, IMG submission 184425) | Active sludge microbial communities of municipal wastewater-treating anaerobic digesters from Japan - AD_JPNMR2_MetaG (SPAdes) (version 2) | ecosystem: Engineered > Bioreactor > Anaerobic...
CATTGCTGAAAAAGCCAGAGAAGAGTTTGCTTTAGAGAAAATACTATTTATTCCTGCGGGTATTCCTCCTCATAAAAAGGAGACATTTGCCTCTCCTCACCATAGATTTGAGATGGTAAAAATTGCCATAAAAGATAACAGGTATTTTAAAGCGAGTGATATTGAGATAAAAAGGCGGATTCCTTCTTATACCTATGATACTATCAGATTCCTTAAAAAGAGAAATCCAGAAATAGAAATCTTCTTTATTACCGGAGAAGATATCTTTTACGAATTAAAAACCTGGTACAGATATAAAGAACTTGTAAAAGATGTTATTTTCCTCGTTGCTCCTCGGAAAGACAAAAAAGAAAAAGAACTTTCAAAGATACCACATCTAAAGTATAAGTTCATCAAATCACCATTTATTGATATATCTTCTTCATATATAAGGGGTTGTCTTGCAGAAGGGAAGAGTGTAAAATATTTAGTTCCAGATGGAGTAATTAAATACATAAGGAGATATAAACTTTATGGAATTAGAAGAACTAAAGAAAAAAATACAGGATGTCTGTGAAAGGGCAGAAAAGGAATTAAGTGAAATTGAAAAAGATGAGCCAGAAGAACTGGAAAGATGGAAGGTGAAATATTTAGGAAGGAAGGGAGAGATAAACAACCTTTTTGCCTTACTTCCCCATCTCACTTCTGGAGAAAAAAAAGAAGCAGGGATGTTAATAAACGGGCTGAAAAATAAATTAAATACTGCCTACGAAGAAAAAAAATTAACAACAGGAAAGCAAGAAAAGAGTAGAATAAATCTTTCCTTCCCGGGGAAGATGCCTGAAACAGGTTCTTTTCATCCGATAACCCTGATTACCAGAGAAATAGTTACGATATTTACAAAGATGGGATTTGGCGTTGTTACAGGACCTGAGATTGAAACTGATTATTATAATTTTGAAGCCCTGAATATACCTGCTGAACATCCATCAAAGGATGTCTGGGACACCTTTTATCTCAGCGAAACAGAAAAGATACTTCTCAGAACACATACAAGTCCTGTACAGGTAAGAATTATGGAAAAAACTGCACCTCCTTTCAGAGTCATTGCTACAGGCAAATGTTTTAGAAGAGATGATATTGATGCAACGCACAGCCCTGTCTTTCATCAGATAGAAGGATTGATGGTGGACAGAGACATAAATTTTTCACATCTAAAAGGTGTTCTGACGCATTTTATAATGGAGATGTTCGGGGATAATATAAAAGTGAAATTTACACCTTCCTTTTTCCCTTTTACCGAACCAAGTGCTGAGGTGAGTATGTCCTGTAATATTTGTAAGGGCAGTGGATGTTCAACCTGTCATAATACTGGCTATATAGAAATACTTGGATGTGGAATGGTTCATCCCCAGGTCTTCAGAAATGTAGGGTATAACACAGATGAATTTACTGGCTTTGCTTTCGGGATGGGTATTGAACGACTTGCAATTATAAAATTTGGTATAACGGATATAAGATATTTTTTCCAGAATGACCTGAGAGTTATAAAACAGTTTGGCTGATTACAGATTGACAGATTGCAACGTGTTCATAGTCAATAGTTCGCAGTTAATAGTCAACGAACTATAAACAACGAACAGGAGGAGAGCCCCCTCACCCTGACCCTCTCCCCTTTGGGGAGAGGAAAGAGGAGAGGGGGTGATAGCCGCAGGTACGCCTGCGATAAATCTGTGGAGGATAAAATTTACCTGCGCAGAGTATTAAGATTGAAAGATTAAAACGAGTTCGCAGATAACATATACTTATGGAGCAGATATGAGATATTCATACAAACTAATAAAAGAGTATCTTGATGGTGTAGTTTCCCGGGAAGAACTAATAAAATATTTAGAGATACTTGGACTGAATCCTGCAGTAGTTGATAAAAATGAAAATGACATACTCTTTGAACTTGAAACACCTGCAAATAGAGGAGACCTGTTAAGTTTGATCGGTGTGGCAAGAGAGATTCTGCCCTTCATTACTGCCTCGTTTAAGATGCCTCCTCTGACATTTGAAGAGACATCCACAAAGGCAGTACCTGTCAGGATTGAAGATGAAAACGACTGCATCTATTATTCCTGTCGGGTTGTTGAAAATATATCTGTAAAAGAAACCGCTCAGTTTTTGAAGGACAGGATAGAAAAATTAGGGTATAGAACCAGTTTTAATGTTGTGGATATATCAAATTATGTAATGGCTGAGACAGGCCAACCACTTCATATATTTGACCTTGACAAAATAGATGGATATATAGAAATCAGGAGAGCCAGAAAAGGAGAATATCTTGTCACAATTGATGGCAAAAAACGGGAAATAGATGAGGATATTCTTGTCATAGCAGATTCAAAAAAGGTTATTGCCATTGCAGGAATAATGGGAGGGCAGAACTCAGAAGTTACCGCTGGCACTAAAAATATCCTGATAGAAAGCGCTATTTTTAATCCAGTTATTGTAAGGAGAGGCAGTAAAAAGATAGGCCTTGCCACAGAGGCATCAGCAAGATTTGAAAAGGGTATATCCATAGATGTTTGTAAAACAGGAATGGCGAGGGCAACATTTCTTATAAAGGAAGTATGTAGAGGTGATATAGGTCCCCTTTCTGAATCTGGCAGGAAGAAAGAAATTTCACCCCTGGTTATAAGATTAAATATGGCAAAGGTGAATAACCTTTCTGGTATTGAAATTGAAGATGGATTTATTGTAGATTTGTTGACTCGCCTTAATTTCAAAGTTAAAAAAAACAAGAAACTTTTTATTATAAATCCTCCTTCTTACAGAAATGATATAAAGGAAGATGTTGATATAATTGAAGAGATCATTAAGTACAGACAGTATGAAACAGTCCCTGCATCTATCCCATTTGCCTCTATAAAAGCAACTCCTTCTTCTCCAGAAGTAGAAAAATTGGAAAAAATAAGAGATATATGTATCAATCTGGGGTTCACAGAAGTGATACATATGGGAATTACATCAGAAGAAAACATATCTTTTAACAAAAAGATAATCCCTGTGGAGATAGAAAATCCAATATCTAACAATCTTAAATTTATGCGTACAAGTTTGATACCTGAGATGCTTGAAACAATACGATTCAATATCTATCATGGCACAGAAAGTTGTAATCTCTTTGAAATGGGCAGAGTATATTACAGAGGAAACGGAGATTTCAAAGAAGAAATAAGAATTTCTTTTATAATCGTTAATTCAGGGGATTTTTTTACTCTGAAAGGTAAATTAGAAAAACTATTTGATAAAATCCATATTAAAAATTTGCAATTCAAAAAAGAAGCAGGGATATTTTCAATAGAAAATAATCTTGTAATTTATGTTGATGATACCAACATAGGAGATATTTTTATACTCTCAGATGACATTAAGAATAGATTTGACCTTAAAAACAATGAGATACATGGCTGTGAAATAAATCTGGAAAAGATTTTGGATAAAGTATCTTTTATAGATTTTTTTAAGGAACCTTCCAGGTATCCCGCTTCTAAAAGGGATTTTTCTTTTATCTTCCATAAGGATATAGAATGGAAAGAGATAGAGGATACCATATTATCTTTGAATCTGCCTGTAGAAAAAATAGAATTTTTTGATTTTTACAGGACAAAGGATATGGCAGAAGATACTATCAGTATAAGTTTTTCTGTATTTTTCAGGTCACCTTCAGGAACACTGGAAAATGAAGATGTTGTAAGCTTCTCAGAAAAAATCGTAGAAACTATTTCTCTTAAATTAAAGGGGCAACTGAGAGGTACCTGTGGAAAAACTTGAAATACTCGGTAAAAAATATCAGATCCAGTCAGGGCTTTCTTCGGAAGAAGTTATAAGAATGCATAGAGAAATTGTAAAACGATTGAAAACACTTTCTCTGGAATACCCGAGTCTTGACAGAATAGACATTCTTGTTCTGTATGTGATTGAACTGAATGAAAAAATAATTGATATGGAAAAAACGCTAAAAAAAGAAGTTAAAAAATTAGAAGAGATACGGACAAAAATTTTTCATCTCGAAGAAAAAATTAAAGAAAAGAACAAAAAATCTTGACAGTTTTAAAATGGTGTTGTAAAATTTTTATTCTCAGAGATATCGCGGGGTGGAGCAGTGGTAGCTCGCCAGGCCCATAACCTGGAGGTCGGCCGTTCAAATCGGCCCCCCGCAACCAGTAGATAAAACAGGGGAGAAAGTGAAAAAGGGCGGAAGAAAAACGCTATGTGTTGATATTGGAAGTACAAAAATCAGAGTGTGTGATGTGGAGTTTTACGGACATAAACCTGTAATTTCCTACTATGACGAACTTGTTATTCCTGTTTCTCCCGATGAAAGGGAAGAGTTTATAAATACTGAAGCAAAAAACTTTATAAAAAACCAGCATGCAAAATCCTTTTATGTTTCCCTGCCAGGAAGAGGGGTACTTGTTAGAAGTTTGACTGTTCCAAAGGTTCCATTAAAAAAACTAAAAGATATACTTAAGTATGAGGTCCAGCAGCAAATACCATTTCCCCTTGAAATGGTAGAGTGGAAATTTCAGATTATAAGTGAAACAGAACAGAATTATAATGTATTACTTGGCGCAGTTAAAAGAGATATAATAAGTGATTTTTTATCTCGCTTGACTACTTTTGGTATAGACCCTTTATTCCTTGATATAGACCCCTTTGCCCTTCTCAATATGTTTACGTATTCACCAAATTTTTCCCCTGATAAATGTCAGGCAATTCTGGAAGTTGGGGCAAGTTCTTCTAATTTTATTATTCTCTATCGTGAAAAAATGCTTATCCGTTCTCTTACTACTTCTGGAGATGCTATAACAAATGCTATAGCTGAATCTGAATCTATTTCTTATACTGAAGCAGAAGGGAAAAAAATTACAGGTAATATAGAAATGCCTGCTGTTAGAACTGGTGTGGAGAGTTTACATACAGAGATACAGAACTCTATAGATTACTGGAGATTTACTCAGAAAGGACCTGAAGTAGAAGAATTATATCTCTGCGGGCGGAGTGTTTTATTAAAGGGGTTTAAAGATTTTCTCCAGGAAAAATCCAGGATAGCGACATTTTATTTCAATACCTTTTCTAATATAGATGTTGATGAAGAGTATGCCCATCTCCGCTCTTTTGAAACAGAATTTACTATTCTAACAGGTATTGCCTTAAGAAAACTCAGGAGAACAACTGTAAATATTGACCTGCTTCCAGAAGAGGTTGAAAGAGTAAGAGAATTTAGATATAACCGACCTTACATCTATCTTTCTGCTATTATAGCAGGTCTCATAGCCATTACTCCTTCACTCTTTTTTAATCAGGAAAAGTCAATGTTAGAAGGGATATTAAAAGAAATAAAAATTTCTCTTCAGGAGCATGAAAAGTATAAACCGGATGTAGATAAACTTAAAGGAGATATAACAGAAATAAAGGGACGGGTGGATATTATAGAAAAAATAATTAATGAAAAGGATATCTGGTTAAGGCGTATAATTACTTTAGGTAATACTCTGCCAAGCAGCAGAATATATATTATATCATTTCTTCCTGGACAGGCAGCAGCTGCACCGGTTTCCCAGGTGGCTCCCGAAGTTCCTCCGGGTATGCCTGAAACTCCCGGTGGTCCTCCCGGAGCTCCAGTTCCTCCTGCACCGCCTGGGGCTACTCCTCCCGGGGCTCCACCTGCACCGCCCGGGATTGCTCCTCCCGGGGCTCCTCCGATGCCAGAGACAATGCCTCAAATGACACAACAAACGCAGGCGGCGGTTGATATAAAAGTAGAAGAAGAGAAGATATTTACACTTAATGGAGAGGTAATCATTACTGATATAAGAACTGCCTTCAGTGATTTCAAAACATTTGTGAGTAAATTGTCTGAACTTGAATTTATAAAGTCAGTTAATATAAATTCCTGTGAGGTTGACCCAGCAAAAGAGAAACTCCAATTTTCTTTACTGGTGGAAATAAAATGAAAAAGATAAAGGGTATTTTAAAAAGATATTCTCTCTGGCTCTCACTGATACTGGTTATAGGTATAATGGTAGCAGGTTATTTTTTAACTAATAAAATGCGTATGGAGATAAAGGAGATAGAAAAAGAAATAAAAGATAAATATTCCCAGATGAAAGCATATGAGACAGGTAAGGAAGAAGCGCCATCCCCAGAACTGATAGCAAAACTTACAAGAGAAAAAGAATATCTTGATAGAAAGTTTAACTTTTTTATGAATAATTTTTCCACCACCTATCCTGTGGTTCCAGAATTTACTCTTTATCCTTCAGTCGAATATAAAGAATTTCTTTATTTTTCACAGGATAGGCTTTATAAAAAAGCGGAAAAAAGGAATGTATTATTACCGGGATCTCTGGGCTTTCAGACAACAGGACTTGTACCGCCCGAACAAATTCCAAAGCTTGCATTACAGTTTGAAGTGGTGAAAGACCTGGTGGGCCTTATTATTGATGCCGGAGTAACAGTGGTAGAAAATATAACTCCTGGGGAACCTCAACAGGTGGCTTTCTATCAAGTATTGCCTGTAAAATTAGGAATAAAAGGGACGAGTAATGAAATTGTAAGGTTTCTTAAATATATTGAAAACCCATCTTCCTATTTTCTGTTAAAAAACTTCTCGGTTACAAAAGAAGGTGAAGGTCTATTCAGAATGTCAGCCGGGCTTAATGCTGTAATCATAAAGAAAACGGAAACAAAAGGAACCGAAGGATAAAAATATGGAACAGAGAAAGAGGCGGGTTGATATTACGAGAGAAGAAAAGAAAAAACAATTATTGAAGTTTATTGAAAGAAAAAAAGTGCGAAATATCCCTTTAGAAAAAATGAGAAGCCCCCTCCATGAGGACAGCAAGGAACAGGTACCTTCGGTGAATAAAGAAAATGTGCCACGAGAGACAGAAACAACATATATTGAAGGGAGTAATAGACGTAAAAAAAGGAGAGAGAAACTTCAACAAATAAAAGAAAAAAGGGACGAGGTAAAAAAGAAGCGTGCATTAGCCATCCAGGAGAAAAAACAGAGAAGGGAGGAAGAAAGAAGACGAGCAAGAGAAGAGCAGCAGAAGAAGAAGTTAGAGGCATTAAAAAAGAAAGAAGAAGTCAGACAGTTAAAGGAAGCAAAGAGAAAAGAGGCTGTAGAGAAAAAGAAAGAAGAGATTAGAAAAAGGAAAGAAGCACGGTTATTACAGGAAGCTAAAAGAAAGGAAGCAGCGGAGAAGAAGAGAGCAGATGCACTCAAAAGACAGGAAGAAATCAGGCAGTCAAAGGAAGCAAAGAGAAAAGAGAAGATTAAAATTATCGGTACCGGAAAACCGCCAATAAAGGTACCCCTGACCGAAACCTCAAAAAGACCAGCCACTTCAAGCATTAACAATAATAAGAAGAAAGAAGAGCTTCTGGCTTTTATTAATAAGATAAAAGAAAAACATCAACTTGAATATACTCAGCGATTATTACAGAAACAGGTAGCAACAGCTGAGAAGAAGTTAAAGATAGAAAGAGCAAGAGAAGAGCAACAGAAGAAGAAGTTAGAGGCATTAAAAAAGAAAGAAGAAGTCAGACAGTTAAAGGAAGCAAAGAGAAAAGAGGCTGTAGAGAAAAAGAAAGAAGAGATTAGAAAAAGGGAAGAAGCACGGTTATTACAGGAAGCGAAAAGGAAGGAAGCAGCAGAGAAGAAGAGAGCAGAGGCACTAAAAAGACAGGAAGAAATCAGACAGCTAAAAGAAGCAAAGAGAAAAGAGGCATTATTACAAAAAGAGAAAAAAACTACACCTGTTAAAAAAGTTATTCCTGCCGAGGAAAAAGAAAGACCATCTGCTGTTGCAGCACCTACTCCTTATACTAAAAGAAAGGAAGAACTGCAGGAATTTCTCAGGACAAGGAAAGTTCTTTATGAACAGGAAAAAGAAAGAAAGAAGGTATTGAAGCAGCTTGCTATAGAAAAGAAAAAAGTTAGAGTAATACCTCCGGAAGAGAAAAAAGAGGTCATTGTTCCAGTAAAAACAATTGAAAAAATCAGGGAGGAAGTATTACCTGCTCCTATCACTGCAAAAATTTACACTCTTTCCAAAGAAGCCAGAAGAACAGAAAAAGAGGCGAAAGATAGTATTTATATTTCTTCTGGAAACATAAAACATTTTATCTCCACATTTACAAAGAAGAAAAAAGAACGGGTTGAAAAACCGGTACCTGCTGTACTTGAGAAAAAAGCCATAGCTAAATATAAAGAACCGTTCCTTTTGATGCCCTTTATAAGAAGAAATATATTCAAGTTTGTTTTCCTTATCCTTTTGATAGCATGGCTTTATGAGATATTATTTTTTATGGGTAGATTTCAGGACCCACAGAAACGATTATCAGATATAGTCGGCGAAGATGTTTCAAAGGAAAAACCTGCCCCTTCTGTTCCAGTTAAAGAAGAGAAATTACCTGTGACTGAGGCAGAATTTAAAATTGCCTTAAAGAAGGAAAAAATTGATATTGAAGGAAAACGCGACCCATTTTCGCCAGGACGTTTAACTATGGAAGTTTTTGAAAAACCTGGTGTTACAAGTATAGTCCTCGCTTCAAAACCCGAGGTAATATCTATCCTGAGACCTTCAAGGGTTGTCAGTATCCTCAGAGAAGAAAAAAAGATGGAGCCCGAAAAGGTTAGTGCTGTTTCTAAGCCGCAAGCCCCTTCTTACCAACCGATATTAAAAGATATGGCACCTTCTAAGGTACAACCCATAGAGAAGCCAGCGGAAACAACTTCTCTTATAATGCCAGAGAAAAGATGCGATTTGATATACAGAGGAAGATTAGTAATAGAAGGTGTTGAATATCTATTTATAGAAGGTAAAAATAAAACATATAGAGTAACTATTGGTGATGTAGTAGAAGGGTTCAGAATATTGAGAAAGGAAAAAGATAAACTCTATCTTTCTAAGGAAGGGATTATATATGAAATCCCTGTTGATTGATAAATTTTAAGATGTTTAAAACTTGATTTTACAATTGGGAAGGGGTATTATATCTAATAAGGAGGAAAAGATGAAACGGAGAGGTATACAGTATAGATTATTACTGTTGATCTTTATATTTTCTTTTACCACCGGAATTTTAAATGCTCAACAGACAAGGTCTGATCTTGACCTTATGTATATGAAAGCATTAAATGCTTACTATGCTAAAAATTATTCTGAATCAATATCTATTTTCAGATCCATACAGGGTATTGACCCAACATACAGGTCAACGCAGATAAAACGATACATCAGGGTAGCTGAAACGCAGCTTGGTAAGAGTGGGGTTAAACAGACATTTAGACCGGCAGAAGAAAGAACCACGGAAGTAGAGGTACTTAAGGAAGGTGAACTTGAAACACTTGCTATGAATGCTCAAAAAAGCCTCCTTGATGCCTATGCATACCTGCAGGAAATGGCGACCAGGCATCAAATTCCATCTTCTGAAATGCTGGAGCCACAATCAACCCTGGCAATGGCAAAGAAGGCATATGAGGATAAACAGTTTACAGAAACAATGCGCCTTGCAAACAAGGCACGGCTTCAGGTGGACCAGATTATCCAGAAAAGAGAAGAGGCAGAAAAGCCAGTTCTTGGAGAGATAGGGACAACACCAATTACGTTGAACCTTAACAATGCTGACCTTGAACAAACCCTCAAGTTGATTTATGACCTTACCGGGGCAAACATTATAATGAGTAAAGGTGTTACAGGAAGGGTTACAATAAATGTACAGGACTTACCTTTACAGAAGGTTCTTGACCTTATATGTGAAGCCAATAAACTCAAATATTTAGAAGAAGATAAAGTGATAAAAATAATGAATGAAGATGAATATGATGCGAGAACAAAGGCAGTAAAAGAAAAAAGTAGACGGGTGTTCAATATCTTTTACGGAGATGCTGCTCTAATTGCCAAGGCATTAAGAGAAACATTTAAACTGGATACGATAGTACACGACCCCAGAACAAATTCTATCCTTGTTGATGTTTATAATCCAACATTGCTCCAGCAGATACAGGATGTTATATCCTCTCTTGATATGCCTATCTCCCAGGTGCTTCTTGAAGCAAAAATAGTTGAGATAGCCCTTTCTGGAGAAAAGGCATTTTCTATTGACTGGCTTATAAGTTCCAGGATGATTGATAGTATAGATGCAACTCTTACAGGACCTCGTTTCGGAGACAATCCTTCTTTTACTCCATGGTTAACATCAACCCTTCCTTCCGGCTTTTCTTTTGGGTTGACAAACAGGGATGTAAATACCCTTATAAGTGCTCTTGCCACACAGGGAGAGGTAAAACTTGTCCAGGCACCCAAGATTATGTGTCTTAATGGGACAACTGCAATTATAAGAGTTGTTCAGAACTATCCTTATATCATACCTGAATATCAACAGACCTATAACCCTTCCACAGGAGCATTAACAGGAACAAGCCAGACAGTTAGTGTATCTGAGGAAGATGTCGGAACAGAATTTGAAGTTACCCCTATTATCCAGAGAAACAGAACGGTTTTTCTTACTATGAATATATATGATTCACGACTGGTAGAAGTAAGGAAACTTTCTGCTGTTGCGGCAGGCCTCACCTATGAAACTGAACAACCAGTAATTTCTACAAGAGAAACAACCCAGAATGTAACCCTGTTTGATGGTCAGACCCTTGTAATAGGGGGAATGATACAGCAGAGAACAGAAAAAAAAGAGACAGGTGTACCGTTTCTCAGAAAGATTCCACTGCTGGGATATCTATTTAAAAAACCTTCGTATACAACATCCACAAGTGAACTGGTATTGTTTCTTACTCCTTATATTGTGACTACATATCAGGAAGCGGCTGATGTAAGTAAACCGGATATAGAAAAAGCTGAAAAAGAGATAAAACCGGGGCTACTTGAAAAATTCTGACCTTTCCCGGTAAAAGAAATAAAGGTATAATATAAATAGAGAGTGGTAAAGCAGTATAAGGGAGGTGGAATATGAAAAGAAGAAAAGTTTGTGGTCTTCTTATAACCGTGATATATATCCTGTCGTTTACTTTATTATACGCACAGGCAACATCAACACGCAGTTCAAGGTCAACCACAAGAAGTTCATCAACCACAAGAAGTTCATCAACCACATGGAGGCAGGAGAGGAAAGAGGAACAAAGAGAAGGTGCCGTCAGGGATTTTGTAATGGCGGTGATAGGTGGAATGTTAAGACATCCGGACCCCACGATAAGAAAACAGGCAATAGAAGCAATTTCATCCGGATTAACCGGAGATACAACAACTACTGGTTCTTCTACTGATAGAGGTGGGATAAGAAGCCTCTTTTCTATGAGTTCCACGGGCAGTGGCAGCAGTAGCAGAGAAGGTGAAACATCAACTGGAGTCGGTGGAGCGGTTTTTATACCTGACCTCTATGTCCTTTTACAGGACCCTGACCCTGAAGTAAGAGATATCGCCTCCGTGGGGCTTGATATGATATTTCAGACAGATACCACACTGCCCCGATTTATGAACGATAAAGACCCCCTTATTAGAAAGTATGCAAGCCAGATATTTGCAAGGAAACGATTAACCGGCACAGAAAACCGAACATCAAGCAGTACTCAAGACCTGGAAGAGGTAAGAGACTTGCTTGCCTTAAGAACTATGCTTGTCCGTCTGAAATATGAAGATAATGAGGAGGTAAAAAAGTCTATCAGGGATGCGCTTGACTGGTATATAAGGTCAGGAGGAGATAACAGAACATCCGGGTCAAGAGAATGGGGACAGGATATGTTCGGAGTAGATGCATCTATTGTATTGAATTATCTTAACGACCCCGACCCTGAAATCAGGAAACAGGCAATAAAAACCATCGCTTTAAGAGAAACATCCAATGATGTGCTGATAAAGTTAATGGAACGTCTTAGAGTAGAAAAAGACGAAGAAGTCAGAAGAGAATTGCAGACAGCGATGGATACTATACGTCAGAGACAGGCCTACTGGAATGAAAGGGGACAGGGAGGGGGCGGAATTCCTGGCGTAGGGCGGTAAGGTCCTCTAATGGTAAAAAAATTCTTTATTATAGTCGTGGTATTATTTATGTTTGTTTTAGAATCCCCGGCAAGGGATTTTGTCCTTAATCTCAACAATGTAGATATTAAAACCTTTATAAAATTTGTCGGGGATTTTACAAAAGAAAACTATGTTATAGACCCCAATGTAAAGGGTACTATAACTGTATATGCCAATAAACCTGTTCCCTCTGAAGAGATAGATAAAATTTTTAAGACAATCCTCAATCTTTATGGATATTCAGTTATAAAAAAAGATGCTGTTTCTCTTATAATTCCTTCCTCGGAAGCAAGGATAAGAATGCGCGAGATAAATGTGGGTGATGTCCCTCCAGATAAAATGGAGGATTTCATCATCCAGATAATTCCTTTAAAATATTACCCCCCTGATATACTTGCCCAGATACTTGCTCCTTACATTACCAAAAACGGACAGATTACCGTAGATGGTAGAACAAATTCTCTTGTTATTTCTGATACGGGTGCAAATATTGCCAAAATTCAGGAGATAGTTGCCAAGATAGATATTCCAGCTCCGCCCGGAAGAGATGTTCTGAAGATATATCGTCTTGAAAATGTTGATGCTGAAGAGGTTGCAAAAATTCTCACGCAGTTACTTACCAGACCGAGGCAAACAACGGTCAGACGTGGAGAAATACCGCCTGTTCAGCCATCCGTAGTTGCTGCAAAAGCAACCAATTCTCTCATTATCAATGCTGACCCTGATGACTTTGCGAACATAGAGAAAATAATAAAAGAACTGGATGTATTAACACACCAGGTTCTCATAGAAGCACTGATTGCTGAGGTTTCTTATGAAACCACAAAGCGGATGGGTATAGAATGGGCTGCAACAGATACTTTTGATAATAATAGATTTACAGGAGGAGCAGGAACAAACTTTGGTTATATAGAGTCATATGCAACCACAGGTATTGCACCTGAAGGGCTTTCAATAGGTGTTTATAAAGGAACCCTTACCTATCCATTAGATGTGGGAGCTCTTATTAATCTTTATTCAAAAGAAGGTGAATTTAATATCCTTTCCACACCTCAGATAGTAACAAGTGATAATCAGGAGGCAGTTATCAATGTGAGTGAAAACATTCCTTATTTAAAAGAGACAAGATTTATTCAGAGTACATCCGGCTCTACAGGAGATGTAATAAAAAGTTATGATTATAAAGATGTCGGCATCACCCTTAAAATTACTCCACAGATAAGCCAGGATAAATATGTCCGTTTGAAAATCTCTCAGGAAGTAACAAAGGTTATTGAAGGTGGACTTGCTGAAGCACCAACAACAGCAAAAAGGTCTGTTGATACAACATTGATTGTACCAAACAAAAAAACAGTGGTTTTAGGCGGTCTGGTAAGAGATGATACAGAAAACACTCTGAAGAAAGTCCCATTTTTCGGTGATATTCCTTTACTGGGAAATTTATTCAGATATAATTCAAAAAAATCCACAAAAACTAATCTTCTTATATTTATCACACCCCATATTATGACAACTTTTGAAGAAGCAGAAGCCATCAAGGAAGGGAAAGAAAAAAGTATTATAGGAGATAAAATTAAAAGATAAGATGGAAAGTAAATCTGTTCTCTGGATAGAAAATCCTGAAGAGATGGTTGACCCTGATTTGCTATCTTTTTTCTCTTTCTCCTTTCTGAAAAATAACTGTATCTTACCTTTAAAAAATGAAAAAGGTGAAATAATCATTGCCACTGATGACCTTTTGAAGATAGATATAAGTGAAATTAAAACTCGCCTCAATAGAAACGTTAGAATTGCTCTTGCATCTGCAGATAGTATACACAGGTGTCTTGATAAGTATTATTATCATCCAACAACCTCGCAGAAAGTAATAGATGACCTTAACTCTGAAGAGATGACACATCTTGAAGAGGATATTGATGTTGAAAGTATGAACCTTCTTGACCTTGCCAATAAAGCGCCCATTATCCGGCTTGTCAATCAGATTTTATATAAAGCCATATCAATGAGAGCAAGTGATGTACATATACAGATTGGAGAATCAATACTGAAGGTCAGATACAGAGTGGATGGTGTTTTACATGATATCTTTATTCTCCCCAGGAAATTCCACCCTGCTATAGTAACAAGAATAAAAATAATTTCCAACCTTGATATTGCTGAAAAAAGAATCCCTCAGGATGGTAGAACATCCATAAAGGTAGACAGTAAAAAGATAGATATACGGGTCTCTATCATACCTACGTTTTTCGGAGAATCTGTTGTCCTGCGATTGCTTGATAGAAGTACTTTTCTCTTTGGCCTCAATGAACTCGGGTTTTCTGAAGATACATACAAAAAATTCAATGAACTTATACATTTAGACCATGGTATAATCCTTCTGACCGGTCCTACAGGAAGTGGCAAGACAACAACTTTATACGCAGCACTCTCCAAAATAAATAATCCAGATATAAATATCATTACGCTGGAAGACCCTGTTGAATACAATATAGAAGGAATAAATCAAATCCAGGTGAATCCCAGAGTAGGACTTACATTTGCCAATGGGCTCAGGTCTATACTGAGGCACGACCCTAATATTATAATGGTGGGAGAAATAAGGGATAGAGAAACTGCTGAAATGGCTATCCAGGCATCTTTAACAGGACATCTTGTATTCAGCACACTCCATACTAATGATTCAGCAAGTGCCATTGTACGCTTAATTGATATGGGTATAGAGCCGTATCTTATTGCATCTTCTCTTGTAGGCGTTATGGCACAGAGATTGGTCCGTCTTAACTGCCCACGATGTTCCGAATCAACATCTCCTCCGTTAAAAGAACTGCAGCAGATTTTTCCTGAAGGAGAGGATATTTCAGCGATAAAATATAGAACGGGACGGGGTTGTGAACTCTGCTTTAATGAGGGATATTATGGAAGAAAGGGTATTTTTGAGTTGCTTGTAATTGATGAAGAGATAAGGAATATGATATCTGAAAAAATTTCTGCTGCAGAAATTAAAAAGACCGCATTGAAAAAGGGACTTGTAACATTGAGGATGGATGGAGCATTAAAGATAAAAGAAGGGTTGACAACCATATCTGAAGTTTTAAGAGTTACTCAAGAAGTATAAAGTTTTTATATTTCATTAAAAATAGTTTAAAATAATTCTCCGTGCCTGTAATTTTTAGTTTTAACTTTGATATTATTTCATCATCTTGCCCGGTGGTGTAATGGTAACACACCGGCCTTTGGAGCCGAGGTTCGAGGTTCAAATCCTCGCCGGGCAGTAATTAGGACGCAATCTTACTCAGGCGAGGATTTGAAGGGAGCGAAGTCAGAAATTGCGTTGCCAATGCGACGAGTAAGGAGCATTGTGTGGCACGGATGAGCGAGATGGTGAACCATCCGATAGCAATTTCAGCGGGTGGCCGACCTATTACCAATGCGATGAGTAAAGAGCATTGTTTGGCAAGGGTGGCGAGATGGTGAGCCACCCCCGTAGTGGGAGGCGAGGGCGCCAAATCCTCGCCGGGCAGTAATTAGGACGCAATCTTACTCAGGCGAGGATTTGAAGGGAGCGAAGTAATGGATCCAAATCTTGTAATAACTATACTTGCTGCAGGACAGGGAAAACGTTTAGGTGGTGAATCCCAGAAAGTGGTGAGAAAAATTCTTGGTAAGCCAATGCTTTTATATCTATTTAATACGATAGAAAAACTCACCCCATATAAAATAATTGTAGTAGTAGGTTATAAAAAAGAGGAGGTTTTTGAACAGTTAATGGATAAGAAGGTAGAATATGTAGAACAAATGCTTTTAAAAGGAACAGGGGATGCGGTTCTGCAGACAAAAAGAGTACTTACAGGTTATAAAGGTGATATACTTATTTTATGTGGAGATGTTCCTTTTGTAACAATAAATACCCTTAATAATCTTATTACTACTCACAGAGATGAAAAAAATGACGGCACAATTCTTACCACTTTTGTAGATAATCCAACAGGTTATGGCAGAATAAAAAGAGATAAAAAAAGAAATGTGCTTTCTATCGTAGAAGAATTAAATACCACACCTGAAGAAAAAGATATAAAGGAAATTAATGCAGGGATATATATATTCAAAAAAGAACCACTCTTTGATGCACTTTCAAGGGTTGAACCTGATAAAATAAAAAACGAATATTATCTAACAGATGTTATTAAAATTCTTTCTAATAAAGGTAAGCGAATAGGAACATATACTACAGAGACACCCGAAGAATGTCTTGGTATAAACAGTATCCCGGATATAGAGAAAGCCATACATTTTTTATTGACGTACAAGGAGGGAGAAAATGAATGATTGTCTGATATTTTCAGGCAATGCAAATCCTGAACTTTCCAGAAAGATTGCAGAACATTTAGGTAAAGGATTGGGTAAAATTAACATATATAGATTTATAGATGGAGAAATATGTCTGCAGATAGAAGAAAATGTGAGAGGTAAAGATGTCTTCATCATCCAGCCTACATGTCCACCGGTAAACGAAAATCTTATGGAACTGCTTATTACCCTTGATGCATTCCGAAGGGCATCTCCCAGAAGGGTTACCGCGGTTTTACCTTATTACGGCTATGCCAGACAGGATAGAAAAGACAAACCCCGTGTTCCAATAACGGCTAAACTTGTTGCTAACCTACTTGTTTCTGCAGGAGCAGACAGGATATTAACTATGGACCTGCATACTCCACAAATACAGGGCTTCTTTGATATTCCTGTGGACCATCTATTTGCAGCACCTGTAATTGTTGATTATTTAAAAAGTAAGAATATAAAAAACCCTGTGGTAGTAGCACCTGATGTCGGAGGAGTTAAAACCGCCCGTGCATTTGCGAAACGACTTAATGCTGGCCTTGCGATTGTAGATAAAAGACGAATAGGACCTGACCAGGTAGAGACAGTTCATGTAATAGGTGATGTTAAAAATTGCGAGGCAATTATAATTGATGACCTAATATCCACAGGTAACACTATGGTAGAAGCAGCATATAAACTTCTGGATGAAGGAGCCGCTTCTGTATACGGAGCATGCACACACGCTGTATTTTCAGGTGATATAGCACAGAAACTTAATGCTTCTCTTTTCAAAGAAGTAATAATTACCGATACTATTTCAACCAGCTCTCTTCCGTCTCACTTTGTCAAATTATCTGTCTCAGGACTCCTCGCTGAAGCAATTAGAAGAATCCATTTAGAGACATCTGTCAGTTCACTCTTTATCTAATATGACTTCAGCCCATTGTAGGTCTCTTACGATGATTTGCCCTTTTAGAACGCCATCTCAATTTTCTCTTCTTTCTTCTCATTTTCTCTTCTTGGCTGTTTTCTTTACGGCTTTTTTCTTTGCAGCTTTCTTAGCAACTTTTTTTGTTGCTTTTTTTGCTGCACATTTTTTTGCCATGTTCTTCACCTCCTTTTTTTACAAATTTCACTTCATTTAAAAACATATTTTTATTTTTGTCAAATTTTTTTTATAATATAATAAGGTATAAGAGACAAAAATGAAATATTTAATAACAGGCGGATGTGGATTTATCGGCTCTCATCTTGCAGAAATACTTATCAATTCAGGAGAAGATGTTTCTGTCATTGATGACCTTTCTACTGGCTCTATTGAAAATATAAAACATCTTATCAACCATAAAAACTTTAATCTCTTCATCGACTCCATCCTGAATTCTTCTCTTCTTGAAGAACTCATAAAAAGTTCTGACTTCGTATTTCATCTTGCAGCTGTTGTTGGAGTGAAAAGGGTAATGGAAAACCCTGTTGATTCAGTAATAATTAATGTGGAAGGGACTTATAATGTGTTAAGATACTGTGCAAAGTACAACAAAAAAATTCTTCTGGCATCCACATCTGAAATCTATGGGAAGAATGAAAATACCCCATTTAAAGAGGATGCTGATATTGTTATAGGAACAACAAAAAAGAAGAGATGGAGTTATGCCTGTACAAAGGCAATAGATGAATTTCTTGCGTTTGCTTTTTTTGAAGAGAATAAATTACCTGTGATAGTTACACGATTGTTTAATACAGTTGGTCCACGTCAAAGCGATAGATATGGTATGGTTATACCGAGATTTATAAAACAGGCGTTGAATAATCTACCTATAACTGTTTTCGGAAATGGCGAACAGACAAGATGCTTTGTCCATGTGAAAGATATAGTTGAAGGAATAATAGAACTTATCAAAAAAGAAGAAGCATATGGTGATGTTTTCAATATGGGAAGTGAAGAAGAAATAACTATCAAGGAACTCGCATTAATGATAAAGGAAATGACAGGCAGTTCTTCGGACATTATATTTCTTGACCCACAAAATATCTACTCAAAAGGGTTTGAAGATATGATAAAAAGGGTCCCCGACATCTCAAAAATCAGAAATCTTACAGGTTTTTCCCCGCGATTTACAATAAAAGATATTATCAAGGACTGTATAGAAGATGCCAAAAAAACAGCAAAAGTTAGTTAAAAAAAATTATAAACCAAAAATACTACTCGGAATAATACTCTTTGTTGGTTTTATATTAAGATGCATCTATCTCTACTATTTCAAAGATACACCTTATTTTAATCCCTTTCTTATGGATGGACATGACCAGAAAACATTTATACTCTGGGCACAGCAGATTTTAAAACATCCCTGGTATGTGAATGGTGAACCTTTTTATATGGCTCCATTATATGCTTATTTTCTTGCTTTTTCTCACCTTATAACAGGTGGTAATCTTCTTTTAATAGCAATGATACAACTCACCATTGATGTGCTACTCTGTTTTCTCATTTACTATACAGGAAAAATTCTTTATAATGAATGGGCTGGAATTATTGCTGCAGGACTTTCGATATTCTACAGAACATCTATCGTATATGCTGCGACAGTTTTGAGTGATAGTTTAATATATTTCCTGTATATTCTTTTTATTATGCTTGTATATTATTCCCTCCAGAAACCTAACTTTATAAGATGGGTTATTACAGGCATTCTTCTTGGGCTATCAGCCCTTGCAAAACCAACCATTGCTATATTCCTTCCTTTTTTCCTTGTCGGACTTTATGTTTACCCTGAAAAAAAATTTCTGCCTGTGGATATAAAAGAAAAGTTTCAACCGCTCGTTATCTTTTTTATAGTTTTAATTATCTCCGGGATGGTTATACTTCCTATTACCGTAAGAAATTATTATGTAAGTGGTAAATTTATCCCTATCTGTACAAATGGACCGGTAAACTGGAGGATAGGTAATAGCACCGATTCTATAGGTCTTTTCCATTACCCTGAAGGTAAACTTTTAAGTCCATCATCTCTTGCCTTCTGGAAACTTTTCTTCAGAAAGATGGGATTTTTCTTTACAAGTTATGAATGGCCACAGAATCTCAATGTTCATCTAATGGAAAAAGTTATACCTGTATTAAAAATCGCTTTTGTGAAATTTGGATTTATTATACCAGCAGGACTTACAGGACTGTTTGTTCTATTCAGGAACTGGAAGAAAAATTTCATTTTTATAACCTTTACTATCTCTAATGTCCTCTGGGTAGTCCTTTTCTTTATAACAGATAGATACCGGCTACCTGCGGTTGGATGTTTTTCTGTATGTGCGGGCTCTCTTATTGTATGGTGTATTGAAAAATTGAAGGCAAAAAAGCTTTTACAGCCGGTAATTGTACTGGTTATTGCCAGTACCTTCGCCTTCTTTTTCAATACAAAACCTGGCCCACTGGTTCCTGAGGTATCTTACCGTGTATTCGCTAATCTCAGCATTAAGAATATACAGTATGACATTCAACAAAATAATCTACAGAAAGCACACAAAGAAGCATTGACGTACTATAGAATTCTTCCTGGTGATTTCAGGGCAAGTTTCCTCCTTGCAAACACATTTTTTCTTCAGGGAGAGAGAGAAACTGCTATAGGTCTTTTAAAACAGACACTGGAACTGAACCCTCAATTTACACCTGCACGTGATATGTTAAATAGTATATTTTAAGAATTGACACAGGAAGGGAAAAAAGGTAAAGTAAAAGTGGTTGTATAGAAGTTTTAGGTGAAAGATTCCCCTGAAGACATTAATTACATATAGATAACAATGAATAGATGGAATGACTGGTATACACAAGGCAAAAGGGACTTTGAGAAAGCACAGATGGATTTTAAAAATGCATATTATGAATGGGCCTGTTTTACTTCACAACAAGCAACAGAAAAAGTTGTGAAAGCCACTAGTATGAAGATCGGACTAATATTATGGGGGCATTCAATAACGGAAATGTTAAATTTATTGTCAGAAAAAATAGAAATACCTCAGAATATAAAAGATGCGGGAAGATTGCTTGACCTATACTACATCCCACCGCGATATCCAAATGGATTTCCATCAGGGAAACCATCTGACTACTTTACAGAAAAACAGGCGAAAGAGGCGATAGATGCGGCAGATAAAATCATCAGGTTCTGTGAAATGTATATCAATAGATAAAGAAAAGATTTTTAAAAAACTGCAGATAATATCAGAAGAAGCATTAAAGATATTCCCTGAGATAGAAGATATAAGAATCTTTGGTTCACTTGTTAAAAATCAAGAAACTGGATTAAGTGATGTAGATATTTTTATTATCTCGAAAACAGATGAAACAAATCCGATTGAAAGAATGAGACCTTATTTTATCTTTTTTTCAGAACATCTTGAGATTGGATTTGATATGCTTATAGCAAGACCTGACGAACTGGAAAATTTTAAAGATATTCTCCGAGACAGTATCTCTCTATTGAAGAAATAGTTTTAACTTTTTACTATGCCTATTACAGAAAAATTTATAGAGACAATAGGAAATTTAGGGGAAAGCATAGGGCTTAATAGAACCGTATGTCAGATATATGCCTTGCTTTATATAACACCCGAACCTCTTTCTCCTGCAGAGATAGGAAGGGCCCTCGGCGTAAGTAAGGGTAACATCAGTATAAATATCAAAAAACTGGAAGAGTGGAACGCAGTAAAGAAAGTATGGAAAAAAGGATATACCAGAAGCTTCTATACAGCCAATGATGACTTAGAAGGAATAATCTTTGAAAAATTAAAGACAGGACTTACCAAAAGAAACCGCATCCTCACAGAAACTATAACTGAACTTAAAAAATCTATACAAAAATCCGATAGGAAACTCAAAAAGTATTACTCTGACCGCCTATCAAAGATTGAAGGGATATTAAAACAAACAGAACTTTTCACTAAAAACATAGACATCCTCAAATCCTTCCTCAAAAAATAATTAAAAATTTGACTGTTCCTTTCTCCATAACTAAAATATCTCAACGGGAGGTATATTCTGGATATACTGACGAGATTGGTAGCCGCAGGCCCGCCTACGATAAATCTGCGGCGGATAAACTTTAGCCTGCGTAGAGCAGCAAGATTAAGACGTGTTCGTAGTTAATTGTCAACGAACTATGAACAACAAATAATGTGGAGAGGTATTTACCTGTTCCAGTAAATTAGAGGTATAATTAAATAAAAGAAGGGGAGAAATGAACAATATATTGAACCTTAAAGAAAATGAGTTAAAGGCAATAAGAGAACTAAAAAAAATTTTATCAACAAGAGTTAGAATTGTTGACTTCAAGATATTCGGCTCTAAAGTCCGTGGGAATGACACCTCTGATTCAGATATTGATATAATGCTCGTTATTGAAAAAGTAGCCCCGAAAATAGTATCTGAATTGGACAGAATAATTTTTGAAATCAACCTTAAATATGATACATTTATATCTTCTATCATTATAGGAAAAGATGAAATAGAAAAAGGACCAATGTCTGAATCCCCTATTTATAAAACAATTCAGAAGGAAGGCATCGGGGTATGACGGATAAAGAAAAACAAATTCAGCTGGCAATGTACCGTTTAAAACAAGCAGATGAGTGCATTGATGAGGCAATTTATTTACTTAGAGGGAAAAAGAGTCCCCGTTCTATTGTTAACAGAACATACTATGGTATGTTTTACGCGGTCCTATCTTTACTTATATTTGAACCATTTTCCTCTTCAAAACACAGTGGTGTTTTAAGCTATTTCAACAAACGGTTCATAAAAGAAGGTATACTACCTAAAGAACTGGGACAAACTATAAATGCTGCATTTGAGTTAAGACAAAGAACTGACTATCGTGAATATGTTGAATTAACCTATAGAGAGATTGAACCATTAATTACTAAAGCAAAACTTTTTATTCAAACAGTCAAAAAATATCTAAGAGAGAATGTTTTCAACGGTTCTCCAAAAAAGCATAATAAAAAAGCGCATTAAATTTTCCACCGAATTTAATGTCTTACTTTTTCCAATCCCACAAAAAATTTGACTGTTCCTTTCTCCATAACTAAAATATCTCAACGGGAGGTATATTCTGGATATACTTGAAAAATTGAAGGATTGAAACGTGTTCGTAGTCGGTAGTCAACGATTGATGAACTATAGATAACAAACAGTTTTGCCTCTTTTACTTATTACTTTTGGCCTTAAAACTTATCGAGTTTCATAAATATGTGTTAGTTAAATAAAAATTGTTTATTTCGACAGGGAGGAAAAATGGCAGGGAGATTTTCATATAGAGGTAATGGTAGAAGTTATGGACTTGGATGGATTCCTGATTATCCTGACTTCAGGGACTATACAGAAAACAATATTGAAGTTAAAAACCTATTAGGAAAGAAAAAAAGTAGTGCATCTTTACCTATCTCTGTTGACCTCAGAAATTGGTGTTCACCTGTGGACGACCAGGGAATGCTGGGCTCCTGTACTGCACACGCAGGTGTTGGAGTGATTGAGTATTATGAGAAAAAATCCTTTGGGAAATTCATAAAGGCATCAAGATTATTCCTCTACAAGGCAACCAGAAATCTTATGAAAACAGAAGGAGATACAGGCGCCTTTCTAAGAACAACTATCGGTGCAATAGCACTCTTTGGTGTTCCCCCTGAAGAATACTGGCAATACACAGATGAAGAGAAAACATTTGATAAAGAGCCCCCTGCCTTCTGCTATGCCTTTGCACAGAACTATCAGGCAATTACATATTTCAGACATGACGCACCTGGTATAGATGAAAAGGATGTTTTAACAAGTATAAAAACATATTTAACAAAAGAACATCCAGCAATGTTTGGCTTCACAGTATATAGTTCAATAAGAGAGGCAGAAAAAGATGGAAAAATTCCTTTTCCTTCTCCCAGAGAAAGGATTGAAGGAGGGCATGCAGTTGTTGCGGTGGGATATGACGACAGGATAGAAATAAAAAACCCTTATGATGGCAGCAAAACAAAAGGCGCTTTACTTATAAGAAACTCCTGGGGAACTAACTGGGGAGAGGGCGGCTACGGATGGCTCCCTTATGAATATGTATTAAGAGGTCTGGCACAGGACTTCTGGACAATCCTTAAAAAAGAGTGGATAGATACTGACCAGTTTGCAGAATAAATGTTCTGGAATTATCTTATATCAAGTAGAGTCTTGAATCTCCCTTGACAAAATTGTTCAAATAGTTTAGAATAAATTAAACAAAATGATAAGGGTGTTTACAAATTTTTTTACAAAAATACAGGGTGATAGAGAAAAACAAACAGTTTTTATTAATTTCATTTCGTTATCTCTTTTACAAGGGGCAAATTATATATTCCCACTTATTACCTTTCCATATCTCGTAAGAGTTTTAGGAGTAGAAAAATGGGGACTTCTTACTTTTGCTTCAGCAACTGTTACCTACTGTCAAGTTATAATTGATTACGGATTCAACCTTTCAGCTACAAGAGAAATTTCAATCCACAGAAATAATAAGGAAATTTTGCAGGAGATTTTCAATACTGTTATGGTCATAAAAACTGGGCTTGCAATAATAAGCTTTTTTTTGCTTAATATGCTTGTGCTCAATGTTGAAAAATTTAAACAGGATTTAATTTTATATTATCTAACTTTCGGAACCATGCTGGCACAAACAATATTCCCTGCATGGTTTTTTCAAGGCATGGAACAGATGAAATATATCACTTTTTTAAATATTGCAGGTAGAGGTCTTTCTACAGTAGCGATATTTATTTTCATCAAACATAAAAGCGATTATATTTTTGTCCCTTTTATAAACTTCTGTGCGCTTATTTTGATATTAATAATAAGTTTATTTATTGTAAGTAAAAATTTTGGAATAAGGATAAAAAAAACCAGATTAGAGAACATAAAATATCAACTGAAAGAGGGATGGCATATATTTACTTCTATGGTAGCAATAAGCTTATACACAACGTCTACTCCTTTTATTTTAGGACTGTTAACTAATAACACTATGGTAGGATATTATTCTGCAGCCGATAAAATCATTCAGGCTATAAAAGGAATAATAGGGGCATTTTCACAATCGTTGTATCCTTATATTGTTAACAAGGTCCATTCTATAAGAGAAAAAAGTTTAGGCATTATTAGAAAAATAACAAAATTTGTGGCCCTATCAACAGGAATTTTATCCTGTTGTATTTTCTTATTAGCCATTCCAATAGTAAATATCGTTCTTGGAAAAGCGTATAGTAATTCAATAGTAGTACTTAAAATTCTATCCATTCATCCATTTCTAATTGGACTCAGTAATGTTTTTGGTATTCAAACTATGCTATCTTTCAATAGAAAAAAGGCCTTTCAAAATATAGTGCTATCCGCTGGTATTCTAAATATACTTATTGCTTTAATTCTTGTACCTTTATACCAATATATCGGGTCTGCAATCTCTATTACAATAACCGAGATGTTTGTAACTTTATCAACTTTAATTTACCTGCAAAAAACGGGTATAAGAATTATAGGAGTAAAAAGTGTTTAACTATATAATAATTGGGGCAGGTTTTGCTGGCTCTGTTATTGCGGAAAGGATAGCCAGTGTCCTGAACAAAAAAGTTCTGATAGTAGAAAAAAGAAACCATATAGGTGGGAACTGTTGGGACTATACAGACAAAAATGGTATCATAGTACATAAATATGGACCCCATTTGTTTCATACAAACCATAAAGATGTTTTTGCATACCTTTCCAATTTTACCACCTGGCATAATTACCACCATAAAGTTCTTGCTTTTATTGATGGCGTAGAAGTCCCCATTCCTTTCAATTTTAACAGTATGGATATGTTGTTCCCTGGAGAAATCGCAGAAAAATTCAAAAAGAAACTTTTAAAAAATTATCGTTACAGTACAAGAATATCCATTCTTGAACTAAGAAAAGCAAAAGATAAAGATTTACAATCTCTGGCAAAATACATATACAAAAAAATCTTTGAAAATTATACAAAAAAACAATGGGGGATACATCCGGATATAATACACACAGAGGTATTAGAAAGGGTGCCTGTTATTATAGGAAAAGATAATAGATATTTTCAGGATAGGTATCAGGCAGTTCCAGAATATGGATACACAAAAATCTTTGAAAGGATGCTGGAACATCCGAATATAACAATACAGTTAAACACCGATTTTAAAAAGGTCTTAAATTTAGATACCGAAACAGGAAATGTTTACTTCCAAAAACAAATATTTAAAGGGAAGGTAATTTTTACAGGAATGATAGATGAACTTTTTAACTATAAGTTTGGCCCTCTTTTATACAGAACCCTTGAATTTAGATTTAAAACTATTAAAAAAGAGTTTTATCAGAAAGTTGCTACTGTCAATTACCCCAATGATTATAAATTTACAAGAATAACAGAGTTTAAACATATCCATCCTGTAAACATTCCAATTACAAAAATAGTTTTTGAATATCCCAGAAAGTATAGAGTAGGAGATATTCCGTATTATCCTTTATTTACCGAAAAAGCAAGAGAAAAATACTATAAGTATTTAGAAATTGCTAAAAAAATTAAAAATCTTATTCTGGTAGGCCGTCTTGCAGAATACAGATATTATGACATGGATGATGTAGTTAAAAGAGCGTTAGATGTATTTACTGACAAGATAAAATGAAGCCAATAGAAATTTACAAAAGCACAAAAGTATTTGTTATGTCTCCAGGAAGTGGAAAAACAGGTGGTATAGAACTTTTACATCAGATTACAGATGCGTTTAAAACACATATGGAGATAGAATCTTATATGTATTATTATCCCCTCCTTTCTAAAGAACCCCAAAACGAATATAAAAAATATAATATTTCCATTGCAGACCATATTGAAGACAGTTATTTAAATATATTAATAATCCCAGAAGTTTACATCAATCTTGAATTCTTAAAGAATTTCAATCATATTAGATTTGTTATATGGTGGTTAAGTATTGATAATTATTTTTCTATGCACCCCTTTTTTAAAAAATACTTTTTCTATTATAGACTTATTAACAAAATTACTAATAAGATATTTGGATTTCCTGTTTATGATATTCCTGCTTTATTACAAAAGAAAATAAAAAATTTGGGGCACCTTTTAAAAAATGAATTTTTAGTAAATAAAGTTTGCTGCCATTTAACACAATCAACGTATGCTAAAAATTATCTTATAAAAACGGGGATATTTAAAGATACTATAAAAGAACTTTCAGACTACCTTAATGTATCTTTTTTAAAAGAAACCTTTAAAGTAGAAGAAAAAGAAAACGTAGTTGTTTTTAATCCCAAGAAAGGCATTGTTTTTACTAAAAAGATAATGAAACAGGCTTCTAATATAAAATTTGTTCCTCTTATCAGTATGTCAAGAATGCAAGTTATTGAAACTTTAAAAAAAGCAAAAGTTTATATAGATTTTGGCAATCATCCGGGTAAAGATAGAATACCAAGAGAAGCAGCAATAATGGGTTGTTGTGTTATTACAGGAAAAAGAGGTTCAGCAGCTTATTTTGAAGATGTCCCTATCCCGGAAAAATATAAATTTGAAGATAAAAAAGAAAATATTCCCAAAATCATAGAAAGAATACGGGATTGTCTTGAGAATTATAATGAAAGATATAAGGATTTTGACAATTACAGAGAGATAATAAGAAAAGAGCCCGAAAAATTTGTAGAAGATATGAAAAAAATTTTTGTGAAGGTCCTTTAAAAATATAAACGATTAGAACAAAATAATCACAAATAGTTATACATTCTCCCTTGACAAAATTGTTCAAATAGTTTAGAATAAATTAAACAAAATATGAAGAAAAAAATAGAAGATTATCTTCAGTTTTATGGTAAAGTACCAAGAAATACCTTAATTTTATATCTTACGCACATAGCTGCGTCTTTACTCTCTATCTTTTTCTTTGGTATATTAGCACGATATCTTGGAGTTTTAAATTTCGGGATTTTTTCTTATGCGTATGCTTTTATGACAATTGCACAGACAATTGGCGCTTTCGGACTTGATATGTTTATGATAAGAGAGATATCATCTGATACTTCAAATGCAATAGATATTGTTGGCAATATTTTTACTCTGAAGATTCTTTTTTCTTTCATTACGTTATTTTTCACTTTTATAGTCATACTTTTTTCTAATGTTGACCCGATAACAAAAAAATCACTGTTGGTCTTTTCTCCTTATATAATATTTTCTAATCTTAGTCTCACTCTATGGTATGTAGGTGATGGATATCAAAAAATGGAATATAGAGGAACTTTCACAATTATTTATTATTTTTTGAGAACAATTGGGGGATGGGCAGTTTTAAAATATACCCGGGATATAATTGCCCTATTTATTGTTTTGATAATGATAGAATTTATTGTTTTAATTTTCAGTTTTCTGATAACAAATTCATACTTCGGTAGAATAAAACTGGTTATTAAAAAAAATATACTTAAAAGAATTTCCTGCTCTTCTTTTCCGTTTGCAATTAGCAGCATATTATCAATTTTTCTTTTACGTCTGGATATTCTGCTTTTAAATGTAATGAAAGGAGAAAACACTGTTGGATTGTATAGCCCTGCACAAAAACTGGTAAGTATGATACTCCTGTTTTCAAGTGCTTTTACATTTGCCATCTATCCTGCTATGAGCAATATTTCTAAAAACACAATGGGTAAGGACTATTATCTTTTTATCCACTCAGCAAAAATAATGTTTTTAATAGGATTATTTGCCGCTTTTTTTATTACAATTATTGCTGGACCTGTCATAAAAATTATCTTTGGAAGTGAATATACAGTTTCTGCCAGGGTGTTAAAAATATTAGTATGGATGTGTCCGCCTTTTTTCTGTGCATCAACGATTTGGGTACTCTTTGCTGTTAAAAACTTTCAACACTGGACTACAATTGTCTATTTAATTGGCCTTCCTGTCAATCTTGGATTAAATTTTTATCTTATAAAAAAAATGTCTTACTTTGGCAGTGCATTAGCCATGGTTTTATTTTCATTTTTCATTTTAATAATCAGTTTTATAATATATTATGGAAACAGAAAAAAACTGTTTAATATGTGGTAATTCAAATTTTAAAGTTTTGCATCTTATTAAAGAAACTATTTATAAAGAACAGTTTTATATTATGCAATGTAAAAATTGTCATTTTATTTTTACGAATCCAGTGCTTTCTTCAAAAGAATTAAGTCGTTTTTATCCTCTGAGTTATTATTCTTTCATTCCAAGACAGGTGAATTTCTATTCCTCCCCAAAAAGGTATTTTAAGAAAAACACAGGTGACAGATTAAAAGTTTTTCTATTAACAGAACTTGGTTATGATTTCGCCACAAAAGATTTTCTTTCTTTACTATTGTTCCCTTTTTTCCCACTCTATAAATATACTGTGTCAGAAGTTTACCCAAGAAAAAAGGAAGGAGGTTATCTTCTTGATGTAGGATGTGGTTGCGGAGAGTATATAGTATTCCTTAAGCAGTTAGGATGGAATGTTTTTGGTATTGATACAAATCTTCAGGCGGTTATAAATGGTAAAAAAGCATATGGACTTGATATTTTTTGCGGAGAAGTCCTTGATGCAAAATTTCCTGACAATTTTTTTGATACAATAACAATGCATGCAGTCTTAGAACATATTTCAGAACCTATAATTACATTAAAAGAATTACGTAGAATATTAAAAAAAGATGGAGAAATAATCATCAGTGTTCCTAATGTATGGAACTGGGAAAAAATACTCTTCAGAAAATTCTGGTGGGGATGGGATACTCCAAGACATATATGGCACTTTTCCCCAATATCTATAAAAAAACTTTTGGAAAAAACAGGTTTTCAGGTAACGAAAATAAACTATATAGGAGATATGTACAATTTTATGAAAAATTTCACTAATATGTTGCAAATGATTCCTTCTAGAAAATTTTCAGAAAACTTATTCAGTCCTAATAGGTGCCGCTTTATAACTAAATACTTAATGTTTCCGATAAGTATAATTGGAGTTTTAACAAGAACATCCGAAAACTTTGTTATTTATGCAAAAAAAATTTAATTTAAACATTTAATACGGTTTATTCTAAATCAGTCCAATTTTAACCGGGAGGAGAAATGAAGAAAGCACTGGTAACTGGGATTACTGGCCAGGATGGTTCCTATCTTGCTGAGTTATTGTTAGAAAAAGGGTATGAAGTACATGGTATCGTCAGAAGAGTTGCTTTTGAAGACCAGGAACATAGATTATGGAGGATAAAACATATAAAAGATAAAATAAATCTGCACTGTGGGTCTATGGAAAGTTACGCCAGCATTTACAATATAGTTGAAAAAGTGCAACCTGATGAGTGTTACCATCTTGCTGCTCAAAGTTTTGTAAGTTATTCATTTGAAGATGAATTTTCTACCTTGAACACAAATATAAACGGTACAATGCACATCCTATCAGCCATAAAAAATAGAAAACCTGATTGTAAATTTTATTTTGCTGCATCCAGTGAAATGTTTGGACATGTCTTTGAAACACCTCAGAAAGAAAGCACCCCTTTTAATCCAAGGTCTCCATATGGGATTTCAAAAGTGGTTGGTTATTATTTTACAAAAAATTATAGAGAAGCATATAACATATTTGCCTGCAATGGTATCTGTTTTAATCATGAATCGCCGAGAAGGGGATTTGAATTTGTTACAAGAAAAATTTCAAGAGGAGTGGCAATGATTAAATTTGGTCTTCTTGATAAAATAAAACTTGGAAATCTTGAAGCAAAAAGGGATTGGGGATATGCCCCTGAATATGTAGAAGCAATGTATTTAATGCTTCAGCAGGACAAACCTGAAGATTATATCATTGCCACAGGAGAAACACATTCTGTGAAAGAATTTGTTGAACTCGCCTTTGAAGTAGCAGAGCTAAACTGGGAAGAATATGTGGAAATGGATAGAAACTTATTCAGACCTGCTGAGGTCTACGAACTTAGAGGAGATATAACAAAAATAAAGCAAAATCTTGGCTGGCAGCCAAAGGTAAAATTTGAAGAACTTGTGAAAGTTATGGTTGAGAATGACATGAAAGAAATACATAAAATTAAAAGAAAATGAAGATATGCATTGATGCAGGAATGGGACTTACACCATATGAAAAAGGGGGGATTTATTATCTGACACCGCAATTTTTATATGCTTTATATAATGTTGCACCAGAGAATCAATATATAATTTCTGGGTATTTTATCAAAAAATATCGCAGTAGAATTAAACATATACAGGAATTACTTGGCACTGATAGATTTTCTTTTAAGTTCCTTCCCTTGCCTTCTAAAATAGTGAATTTAGTAGAAACAAAAATAAAATTCCCTTTGATAGAACCTTTTTTAAATAAGGAAAATATATCAGTATATCACGGATTTTCCGGTGGGTATCTCCCTTATTTTAAAAAAATAAAAACTGCTTATACTATATATGACCTTTCTTTTGAAGTGATACCTGAACTTTTTAAAGATACGCGTTTTAAACATGTAAGAAACTCTGCCACAAGAGCAGATGTTATAATCACCTCTTCTTTCTCCACAAAAAATGACCTTATAAGGTTCTATAATATACCGGAAAATAAAATTACAGTGACATACTTAGGAGTAAATAAGAATATTTTTAAGCCGGTAGAAAAGAAAACAGCCAGAGAATTTCTGAAAAAATATATTCCTTTTGAAAAATACATCCTGACAGTCGCAACTTCTATAAAGAGAAAAAATATACCTTTTCTTTTAGATGTCTTTAAAATATTAAAGGAAAAAGGAATTGAAGAAAAACTTTTAATTATAGCAGGCACCGATTATTTGAAAGACGAAATTTTAAAACTTGCTACGGAGAAGAAAATAGAAAGAGATGTTTTTTGTTTAACAGAAGTGCCTGTTGAAAAATTACCAATTTTTTATTCAGGGGCTGAGTTATTTGTATTTTTATCCCTTTATGAAGGTTTTGGCCTTCCTGTTCTTGAAGCGATGAGTTGTGGATGTCCTGTAATAACTTCTAACGTGTCTTCTTTGCCTGAAATAGTTGGAGAAGCAGGAATAACTGTCAGCCCATATTCTATTGAGCAATCTTACACAACTATTTTAAATACTCTCTCCAATGAAAACCTAAAGTCAGATATGCGCAGAAAAGGAATAATTCAAGTAAGCAAATTTTCGTGGGAAAACTGTGCAAAGGAAACATTAGAAGTTTATAAAAGTCTGTTATGTTAGATGCCATAATATTATGAAGAAAATAAAAATATGCTATGTGATAGGCACACTGGAGATAGGCGGGGCTGAGAAACAGTTATTGAAACTGATAAGGGATATTAATAGAGAAAGATTCATCCCTGTTGTTGTTGCTCTACGTGGTGGGGTAATGAGGGAAGATTTTGAAAAAGTAGCAAAGGTTATCATTGCTGGTAAAAAATGGAAGATAGACCCACTTTTACTTATAAGGATAATATCTATTCTGAAAAAAGAAAAACCTGACATTCTCCATACATTTATGTTCACTTCAAATACCTGGGGCCGAATTGCAGGAATTGTTGCGAGAGTTCCTGTAATAATTGCTTCAGAAAGATGTGTGGATATATGGAAAAGATGGTATCACCGGTTCATAGATAGGTCTCTGCTTAAATTTACTTATAAAGTTATATGCAATTCTGTTGCGGTAAAAAAGTTCTATCAAGAGACAGAATGGATACCTGAAAATAAATTATCTGTTATTTATAATGGGGTTGATTTAGAAGAGTTTCAAAATGTAGATGCAGGGAAAATAGAGATTAAAAAGAAAGATGGGCTTGTAGGAGCAGGAGGCAGGTTTACTGAACAGAAAGGGTTTATCAATCTTTTGATGGTTGTCCCTGAAGTATTAAAAATATTCACGGATACAGAGTTTGTTCTTGTTGGAGATGGGCCGTTGAGAAAGTCATTTGAGGACTTTGTAAAAAAACACAATATAATCAGAAATGTTATTTTCACCGGATACAGAAAAGACATTCTCTCTATCTTGTCTTTATGTGATATTATTGTTGTCCCTTCTTTATTTGAAGGTATGCCTAATATCGTACTTGAGGCAATGGCATTGAAAAAACCGGTAATTGGAACTGATATACCTGAAATTGCTGAACTGATAGAGGATGGCAAAAATGGTTTTCTTGTCCCTGTAAAGGATAATGTTAAAGAGATTGCTGAGAAGATAATCCTTCTGCTAAAAAATCCAGAGATGAGAAAAGATATGGGTGAAAAGGGGTATAATCTTATAAAAACACAATTTTCACTTGAGAAGATGGTTAAAGGTTATGAAAATATTTATATGGAATCATTAGTTTCTTGAATATTCCCCCTCACCCTTTTCCCTCTCCCCACTGAGGAGAGAGAAAGAAGGAGAAAAAAGATGTGTGCGATATGTGGAATAATAAATAAAAGAATATCTGTGGATGGTGAACTTCTGAAGAAAATGACAGATATTATGGACTATAGGGGACCTGACGAAAGTGGGTTACTAACAAAAGAGAATATCGGTCTTGGACACAGACGGCTTAAGATAATAGACCTTACCACTGGAAGACAGCCATTTTCTAATGAAGACAACACCATCTTCCTTATATGTAATGGAGAGATTTACAACTTCCAGGAATTAAGAAAACTGTTAGAAGAGAGGGGACATAGATTTAAGAGTAAATCAGACAATGAGGTTATACTCCACCTGTACGAAGAAAAAGGGGTTGAGTGTCTGAATGACATAAGAGGTATGTTTGCTTTTGCTATATGGGATGAACGAAACCAAAAACTTTTCCTTGCAAGGGACAGGATAGGGAAAAAACCTCTTGTTTATTGTGAGACATCTGAAGGTATTCTTTTTGCTTCAGAGATTAAGGCATTATTACTGCACCCATCAGTTAAAAAAGAGATAGACCCTGTTGCCCTTGACCTATTTCTCACCTACCAGGCAGTTCCTTCACCTTACACGATATTCAAAGGGATAAAAAAACTTCCATCCGCACACTATCTTATATGGGAGAGAGGAGAAATAAAAGAGATTAAGAGATACTGGGACATAAACTTCTTCAACAAAATAAAACTTAAAAGTGAATATGAATATACGGAACTGCTCTGGTCAAAACTTGTTGAAGCGACAAAATTAAGGATGATAGCAGATGTACCATTGGGTGCTTTTTTATCAGGGGGCATTGATTCTTCAACAATTGTAGGTATTATGAGTTCTTTATCCAGAATACCTGTTAAAACATTCTCCATTGGTTTTGGTGAAAAGGACTTTGATGAACTCAAATACGCAAAGATTGTTGCTGATAGATTTTCAACAGAACACCACCAATTTATAGTGAAACCTGATGTAATAAATATCCTCCCTCAACTTGTGTGGCATTACAATGAACCCTTCGGTGATTCTTCAATGGTTCCTACATATTATGTTGCAAGAGAGACAAAAAAATATGTTACAGTTGCACTAAACGGTGATGGTGGTGATGAAAACCTGGCTGGCTATACCAGATACTGGCAGATGATTTTAATGAAAAATCTATCTTCAGGAATTGAGGTAATACCTCCTGCAATAAAAAAGTGGCTTCTGGATACATTCCTTGAAGGGTATCAGAATTATCCTGATTCAACATTTTTCCGTATATGGAAGTGGATGGATGATGCAAAAAAATATGGAGATGCTTATGCATACGGAAGACGGCTCACCTCATTCTCACCAGAATATAAAGAGGTATTGTATTCTGATTATCTTAAGTCAGAGTTAAAGGATGCTGATGCTTTTGGTCCAGTAAAACAGTTATGGGAAAAGAGTGGTCCTGTTGCCCTTCTTGAAAAAATGGCCTACACTGACTTTCACCTGTATCTTGCAGATGTTTTAACTGTAAAGATGGATATTGCTTCAATGTCTAACGCACTTGAAACTAGAAGCCCTTTCCTTGACCACAAATTTGTAGAGATAGTTGCATCATTCCCGCCAGAATTAAAGTTAAAAAGATGGACATCAAAA
>Ga0209204_1000721_pt1 | contig 34461 bp, 26 predicted proteins | sample AD_JPNMR2_MetaG_FD_184425 | JGI IMG/M metagenome (GOLD analysis project Ga0209204, IMG submission 184425) | Active sludge microbial communities of municipal wastewater-treating anaerobic digesters from Japan - AD_JPNMR2_MetaG (SPAdes) (version 2) | ecosystem: Engineered > Bioreactor > Anaerobic...
AGAGGACACAGAGAGTTTTTTCTGGCCACCGAGGGCAGAGCGGACGCGGAAAGTTTTTTGGGGCCACAGAGGGCACAAAGGACGCGGAGAAGAAGAACCGCAGATAGACGCGGATGAACTACGGAAGAACCCGGATGATAAATTTGAAATTTCAAATGTGAGACCTGAAATTCAGAGCCTGCGTCTGTCAGCGTCCATCCGCAGTCGATTCTCCATTTGCAGTCAGTTTATCATCTCTCTGCGTCTCAGCGACTCTGCGGTTCAATGGAAATCTCTACGGCCTCTGCCACCTCCGCGCCCTCCACAGCCTGACGGGCCCGACGGCGTGATCACGCCTCTACTCCGGCAAAACGATATCGAGCACCTGTAACTCCACGCTGGTCCGGCCGTTGAACGTGTTCAGGATCGGCTCGAAGGCCACTCGGCAGCGGCGGCGGTCGATCAGCGGTTGACGCCAGTCCTTGCCGCCGAAGGCGATGGCTTTGCGGCGGTTCAAGCCATCGGAGAGGCAGAACTGCAGGTGGTCGCCGTTCTTGCCTACGCAGCGCGGCTCGCCATCGAGCTGAAGCCAGGTGGAGGCGAACTTGGGCCGGGGGTTGCCCTGGCCGTAGGGGGCCAGGCGGTCCAGGTCGCGCACGACAGGCTCGGTCAACTCGGCCAGGGTGACCTCCGCGTCGAGCCGTAAGGTGGGTTCGAGATCCGCCGGGGTGAGACGCTGGTTGGCCCGGTGGATAAAGGCTTCCGTAAAGGCGGCCAGCGACTCGCGTTTGATCCGCAGCCCGCCAGCCATGGCATGACCGCCGAAGCCCTCCAGGTGGGCGGCGCACTCGGCCAGCGCGGTGTGCATCTCGAAATTGCGGATACTGCGGGCGGAGCCCTGGCCCATGCCGTTCTCGAGTGCAATCAGGACCGTGGGCCGGTGATATCGCTCCACCACGCGCGAGGCGACAATGCCGATCACGCCCGCGTGCCAGCCGTCGTGGGCCAGAACGATGCCCCGGCAGGCGTCGGTGGCCAGCTTCTGCTCCTCGATCATCTCGCAGGCTTTGCGGAAGATTTCGCGTTCCAGCGACTGGCGGCGGCGATTCTGTTCCTCCAAATAGAGGGCAATCTCGCGGGCCCGCTCGGGCGTGGCGGTGGTGAGCAACTCGACGGCCAGATGGGCGTGGCCCATGCGCCCGGCCGCGTTGAGCCGGGGGGCCAGCCAGAAGCCGACGCGGTCGGAGTCGAGCTTGTTGTCCTCGATCCGCGCGGCCGAAATCAGGGCCTCGAGCCCGGGCAGCTTTGAATGGACCATGCCCACGAGCCCATGCCGGGCAATGACGCGGTTCTCCCCGGTGAGCGGCACGACATCGGCAATGGTCCCCAGGGCGGCCAGGCCGGTGGCATCCACGAGGAAATCGCGAAACTGCGGATTGACGCGGTCTGTCTGGCACAGTGCCTTGGCCACCGCCCAGGCCAGTTTGAAGGCTACGCCCGCTCCGCACACGTCGGGATTCGGGTAGGCCGGCTCGACGCGGGGGTGGACGATACAATCCGCGTCCGGCAGCTCTGGTCCGGGCGCGTGATGGTCGGTGATAATGAGCGTGAGGCCGATTTCGCGAGCGACTTTAGCTTCTTTGATGGCAGTGATGCCGCAGTCTACGCTGATGAGGGTGTCGGCCCCCTGGGCCTTCAGGTGGCGCAGGGCCTCGGCGTTGATGCCATAGCCTTCTTCGAGTCGATGCGGGATGTAATAGGACACCTGGGCGCCGGCCAGTTTGAGCAGGTGCCACAGGATGGCGGTGCCGGCGATGCCGTCCACGTCGTAATCGCCGTAAATGACGATCGTTTTTTTCTCGCGAACCTTGCGGGCGATGAGCTCAGCGGCGGCGGTGGAATCGGAGAGCGATTCAGGCTGGTGCAACGTTTTCAAGACCGGATTCAGGAAGGCGGCCACGGCATCGCAGTCAACAAGACCGCGATTGTGCAGCACTTGCGCCATCAGCGCGGAAATCCCCAGCCGTCGGGCGGCATTTGGACAATCCGGCCAGGGTGGGGCAACGATCCAACGCTTGGGCAAGTGAAGCCTCCTTGCACGCGAGGGCAATCCGTTGGGGCATTATACCAGACTGCAGGTTGAGCGGGGAATCACCGGCTGACGGTGGGATCAACGGGGTCTGGCAAATGATTATGCCCTACAGCGCATGGTGGCCCATTTTCTGTAGCGGCCGGGCCGGGTACCCGGCCCGGCCGCTACGACCTTGCGTTGTAGTGTCATGGTGAGGCGACCGGGCGCATCAGGGGGGGCGGGCATCCTGCCCGCCTCAAAGGCGTGCAAGATGCACGCTCTCCGGGCCCTGTGTCACCCCACCACAAAGAATTGCCATACCCGATCAACGGCTTCAGGCATCCGGGTGCCACCACAACCGGCCCGCAGCTATCTCGTCGAGATCGGCCATGCCGTCGCCGTCGGTGTCCACCCGGGTTTCATCCGGGGTTACCAGGATGGGCATCTTCCATTCAATATTGTTTTGCTCGCGGAACCAGGTGACGCCCTCGCGGACCATATCGTAATAGAGCTCGTAAGAACCGGTCTCTTTCGGCGCCGTCACGGTGAAGGAGAAGGTGACCGTGCCCCCGGGCGCAACCGTCACACTCTGTGGCATTCGACACCGGCCCCGGGCGTCATAGTCGGCATGTGCGATGGCGGCTCCGGCGGCGACCAGGGCCGTTCCGAGGCGATAGCCGGCCGTGTCCGTCCAGGTATCCCAGCCATCGTTGCGGACCGTCACCGTCACCGTGTATTGCCGGCCGGCGGTCATCAGTCGCGGGATGGTATCGCCGAGCCAGGTGGCGCGATACTCATTCCTGCCGCCCAGATGATGCCGCATCAGGTAGTAGTAAGTGAAGATGTCCAGAATGCGGTGATTATGAGGCGTTTTTGCGTGGCGTTCCTCGAATGCTTTCAGGTCTTTGGGTGAGATGAGGATGGTGCGATACCAGGCGAAATGCACGCCGGTCGGATGGTCGATGAGTGGCGAGGGAAAGGCATCGGAATGAAAGCGTTCGTGGATGGGGACGTTGTCCACCAGCAGGGGCCCCGGTTTCCTGGCGTCCTGCGTGCCGATTCCGTCCCCGCTGAAGGGAGCGTAGATGCGGCAATCTTCAACGCCGAGTTGGCCGGCGCTGCCGTTGAGCAACCAGCCGGAGATGGAATAATCAAACATGCGATAGTAGTGACGGCAATGTTCCTGCCAGATGCGCACGCCGCTGGGGTAGCCGGAAGGATCGCGCCGGCCATGAAGCTGCGTGGGATTGACGTAGCCGGCCCCGGAATCCCAGGCGAAGAAGAAGTCTTTGGCGGACTTGTGGCGGTAGAAGTAATCCATGGCCACGCCGGCCCGGTCCACCGCGTTCGGATCGATACCCCAGTTGCAGATGGCCTGGCCCCGGGCAGGATCGTTCCAGCGTTCATTTCCCAGCAAATAGAGGGTCCAGGAGGCCTGGTCGTAGTCGCCGAGGGCGATGCACACGTAGTTGCCCGGCGGGATCTTGCCGTCCGTGCCGATCAGGCCGCGGGCGATCAGATCCTCGCGGGTCGGCGGGGGGTTCTGGGTGTAGCGGCGCCCACTTATGGCCGGCAGCAGGCCATGGTAGAAGGAGCTGTTGGAAATGTAGGAGGGGCCGGCCGCGTCGGCCTCCTTATAGCAGTTGTAGGCGGTCAGGAAGCGCGCCGTCTCCCACTCGGTGGCCACATCCTCGTGCTTGCCGCCGGTGCGTTTCGTGTATTTGAACGGCCAGTTGACGAAACCCACGAACTTGATCATCTGACGGTGGCCGGTCTGCCGGTTACACGAGTCGAGAATGCTCATGAACGTTTTGCGGTCGGTTCCCACCGGCTGTTGGGGATCGTCGTTGGGGGCTTCATCGCCCCAGGGCGTCAATTCAAAGCAGAAACCCTTCCGGCTGACGGCGTAGTCAAGATTGGAGAGCTGGGCGTCGAGATTGGCCTTGACCTTGAGGCCCCACAAATCGAGCGAATAGGAGAGCGTGGTGGGATCGCACTTGCCGGTGTCGAGATACTTGTGCCGGGCCCAGACATAGGCGTCACAGCGGGCGCTGCCGGTGGAGGGAATGTCGGTGTCCCAGATGGTGCCCCGGCCGGTGAACTTGCCGGTCAGGTCGATCAGGACGGGCAATCTGGGGCCGTCCGGATCATTGACCAGCCGGTTGTAGAGCGAATTAGGGGCGGGGTCTTTGCGCAGGGCGATGGCTCCCTCCACGCCCGCGGCGGTCGTGGCGGCCAGTGAGGTTGAGATGACCCCGGTGGCCGGATTGGGGTCGTAGAGGACGACGCCCTTGACGTGGGTGCGAAAGCGGGCCAGCAGGTCTTCCAGGTCGCGAATATTTCGCACCGGCCAGCCTTCACACAGGCCGCCCGGCTCGCGGAGACGGTCGAGCCACACCCCGTCCCAACGGTGGAACTTGAGGAACACGCGCGGGGCTTGGCGGTTGGCCAGACCCTGGATACAGACGGCGGCGTGGCGCAGATCGTAACGTACCTCCGGCGGCAAGGCGGAGGTGTTGGTCAGATCCAGAACGTGGATGGCCGGCCTGGGTGGAGCGGCTTGGACCGGCGGTGAAAGCCAGACCAAGGATACGGCCAGCAGGATAAGCACCGACGGCCGTTTATGTCGAACGGGTGGATGGACGGAAGACAAGCAAGGGGTCAGAGGCGCGATGGTGAACCGGTTTGGCGAAGTCATAAGGCATCCGTGAAAAGACAATGGGTCGATCTCCGCGACTGCCGGAGCCCATTGTACGCGCAGGGCAAGCCTGGCAGAAGGGGACTCATGACTCTTGAGAAACTAAACCGGTAATGGTGCACAAGCCTGGCTGAAGGCGGCTGAATCGGACCGAATAAGAAAAGGGTATTGAGCGCACCACAGATCGCCACCTTCAGGCGGACACACGCCCCGCAGGGGCGGCGAGAAAGTAGCCACGGGTGGAGCGAAGCGGAACCCGTGGTTCACTTGCGGTTGATGCCATTGGCACCCGCATCGGTTGTCCAAATCGTGAACCCACCTCTGAAGAGGTGGGCCACCCGAAGAGGTAAGCCACCCAAAGTACAAGATTCATTGGGGATTCGTATCAGAGGTTGGAGCTGGTTGCATCCGGGTTGTCACCCGGCGTGACGTGCATCGGCACCGCCTCCGGTGGGGGCTGTCCCTCATCGGACGCCGGCCGCCGGCGGCGAAGCTTCGTGGTGATCCAGCGGATGGTCACATAAAAGACCGGCGTCAGAAAGATGCCGAAGTTGGTTACGCCCAGCATGCCGAAGAAGACGGCCGTACCTAACGCCTGGCGCATCTCCGATCCGGCCCCCGTGGCCCAGACCAACGGCAGCACGCCGAGGATAAACGCGAAGCTGGTCATCAGAATAGGCCGCAGACGCAGCCGGGCCGCCTCGATCGCCGCATCGAACGGCTTGAGGCCGTGCTCCTCCTGCTGCTTGGCGAACTCGACGATGAGCACTGCATTCTTGGCCGAGAGTCCGGCGAGCACCACGAACCCGATCTGCGTGAAGATGTTGTTGTCCATTCCGCGCAGCCACACGCCGCCGATGCCAAACAGCAGGCACATGGGCACGATGAGAATGATCGCCGTGGACAGGGCGAAACTCTCATACTCGGCCGAATGAGTCAGCCACACGAACAGAACGCACAGCGGGAAGATATAGATGGCGGTGTGGCCGGCCATCTTTTCCTGGTAGGCCAGGCCCGTCCATTCAAAACCAAAGTTCCGCGGCAGGTTCTCGGTGGCCAGTTTCTCCATCAGTGCGATGGCCTGCCCGGTGCTGACGCCGGGAACGGCGGTGCCATTGATATCCGCCGCGGGCCACAAATTGTAGCGAACTATGCGGTTGGGGCCGGCCGTCTGCTGCACCGAAAGGACCGAGCCCAGCGGCACCATCTTACCGTCGCGATTGCGAACCTTGAGCTGCCCGATTTCGTCGGGCCGCTCGCGAAGCGCGGCCTCCGCCTGGGCGGTCACGCGGAAGGTTCGGCCCAGAAAGTTGAAGTCGTTGACGTACAGGCTGCCCAGGAAGATCTGCATGGTGTTGAACACGTCGGCCATCTGCAGGTTCTGCTGCTTGACCTTGGCACGATCGATCTCGACGCGCAGGCGGGGAGTGTCGGCGCGATAGGTACTCAGCAGGGCCTGCACCTTGTCCGGGTGTTGGTAGGCGGCGGCGAGCACGCGTTGGGTGGCGACCTGCAGTTCGGCGGGGCTGGCGGTGCCGGTTCGATCCTGGATGTAGAGGGTAAACCCTCCGGCATTGCCCATACCGCGCACCGGCGGGGGCGGCAGAATGATGCCCGCTCCCTCCTGGATCTGGGCGTATTGCCGGCGGATGCGCTTGATGATTTCCACCTGGGACAACTCGGGTCTGCCCACGCGCTCCTCGAATGGTTTGAGGATAATGAACATGGCGCCGGCGCTGGACTGATTGGTGCTGGTCACGAAGGAGGTGCCGGCCACGGCAAAGGTGTCGCGCACGCCCGGGTCGGCGTTGGCGATCTCGGCCATCTTGCGGATGGTCTCATCGGTGCGCCACAGGGCGGCGGCTTCGGGCAGTTGCAGGTTGACCAGCAGGTAGCCGGTATCCTGAGGGGGGATGAAGCCGGTGGGCACGGCGCGAAAACCGTGATAGGTCAGGAAGAGCAACCCCACGTAGATGATCAGCATGACCACCGCCAGTCGGACCACGCGGCGCAGGACGGCCACGTAAGCCCGGGCGCCCAGGTCGAAAACGCGATTGAACAGGTGGAAAAACCAGCCCAAAACGAAGCTGATGGCCCGGGTCAACCAGTCCTGGTGATGGGGTTCGCGCGGCCGGAGGATCAGGGCGGCGATGGCTGGACTGAGCGTCAGCGAATTCAGGGCGGAGATCAGCGTCGCGAAAGCGATGGTCAAGGCGAATTGCCGGTAGAACTGGCCGGTGATGCCGCTGATGAACGCCACGGGGATAAACACCGCGGACAGGCCCATCGCGATGGCGATGACAGCGCCGGTGACCTCCTCCATCGCCCGGTAGGCCGCCTGGCGCGGCGGAAGGCCCTGCTCGATCCATCGCTCGACGTTCTCCACCACTACGATGGCGTCATCGACGACGATGCCGATGGCCAGCACCATGCCGAACAGCGAAAGGGTATTGAGCGAGAAGCCCATCACCCACAGCACCGCACAGGTGCCGATGAGCGACACCGGCACGGCCAGCAGCGGAATGATGGACGCCCGCCAGCCCTGGAGAAAGACGATGACCACGATCACCACCAGTGCGGTAGCTTCGAGGAGCGTCTTGACCACGTCCTGAAGGCTTTCACGAACGAAGCGGGCCGTGTCGTAGGGGGCGGCGTAGGCCAGGCCGGGGGGAAAATCTTTCGCAAGGCGTTCCATGGCCTCGCGCACGGCTCTGGCCGTCGTGATGGCGTTCGTGCCGGGAAGCTGGAAAATACCGATGCCGACGGCCGGCTTTCCGTTCAGGTAGGTGGTCGTGAGGTAATCGGCGGCGCCCAGCTCCACGCGCCCGACGTCGTGGATGTGGACCATTCGCCCGTCCGGTCCGGTGCGGACGACGATGTTGCCGAATTCCTCGGGGTCCACCAGCCGGCCTCTGACGTCAATGGAGAGCTGAAGCGCGGGAAGCTGAGTCTCCGCCGCGGACTTGGCATAGGGCGGCGCGCCGACCATGCCCGCCGCGACGGTCATGTTCTGCTCGCGAATGGCGGCTACCACGTCGCCGGCGGTGAGGTTCCGGCTGGCCAGTTCCTGCGGGTTGAGCCATACGCGCATCGAGTATTCGCGGGCCCCGAAAACGATGGTGTCGCCCACGCCCGGAAGGCGGGCCAGTTGATCGCGGACGCGCAGTGTGGCGTAGTTGCTCAGGAACAGCGTGTCGTAACGGTTGTCCGGCGAGTAGAGCTGCACGACGATGGTGATATCGGGCGAGGCCCGCCGCACAACCACGCCCAACCGACGCACCTCTTCGGGCAGCACCGGTTCGGCCAGGGCCACGCGGTTCTGTACCTCGACCTGGGCCATGCTGAGATTGGTGCCCACGGCGAAGGTAACCGTCAGCCTCATGCTGCCGTCATTGCTCGAGACGCTGGACATGTACAGCATGTTCTCCACGCCGTTGACCTGCAACTCGATGGGCGTGGCCACCGTCTCGGCCACCGTGCGCGCGTCGGCGCCCGGATAGGTGGCCGATACGATGACCGTCGGGGGAGTGATTTCAGGATACTGTGAGATGGGCAGCGAAATGGCGGCCAGCGCGCCAACAATCACAATGACGATCGAAATGACCGAAGCGAACACCGGGTGATCGATGAAGAAGTGGGCAAATTTCATCGGCTTGCAGTCCCCGTCTTCGCTTCGCCGTCACCAGCCCCAGTTCCGCCATCGCCGCCGGCATGAACAGGCCCGTTGCCGGAAAGACCGGAGCCCCGGCCTGTCTGCATGTCCCCGGACGAACCCGCCGGCCGAGTTGTCGCGCGCGCGACGTGCCACTGATGGTGGGCGATGGCGTCTGCCGGCTGGGTCAGCGCCTGAGCGACCGCGATAGATACCTCCTCCGGACGGACTTTCGACCCCGGCCGGGCCTGAACCAGTCCTTTCACGATGATCCGATCATCCGGGCTGACGCCTTCGACGGAGCGAAGACCGTAAAAAGTCTCCCCGGTTTTGACCGGCCGGAGCCTCACCACCTGCTGGGCATCGACCACCAGCACGTACTGTTGGGCCAGGTTGGTTCCGATGGCCTCTTCCGGGACCAGGGTGGCTTTGTAGGGGCCCCGGCCGGGGATGCGCAGCCGGGCGAAAAAACCGGGCAACAGCACGCCGGTGGGGTTGGGAAATTCGCCGCGAACCTGGATGGTGCCCGTGCCGGGATCGAGCTTGTTGTCGATGAAATTGATATAACCCTGGTGGTGAAAATCGTCTTCGTCCACCAGGGCAAGCTGGACGGGAAGCGGGACTTCCCGGGCGCTGGGGCGGGCCCCGGAACGGACAATCTCCTGATACTTCCGGACGCTGCGCTCGTCCACATCCACGTAACAATACATGGGGTCCACGGACTCGATGGTGGTGAGCAGCGTGGCTTGGCTCTGCCCGCCGGTGATGAGATTTCCGGGGGTGACGAGCTTCCGGCCGACACGGCCGGTGATGGGAGCGGTGACCCGGCACCATTCGACGTTAAGGCGGGCGGCTTCGACTGCGGCCTCGGCGGCGGCCACCGCGGCGTTAGCCTGCTCGGTATCCCGGCGGGCCTGAAGAATTTCCAACTCAGCGGCGGCCTGTTCGCCCAAGAGCCGTTCAAGCCGCCGCAGATCATCGATGGCGAAGCGCTGCTGGGCCCGGGCACGGGCCAGTTCGGCCTCGGCCCGGTTCAGTTCCGCCTGGAAGGGCCGCACGTCGATCACAAAGAGCAGGTCGCCCTGTTTAACGATCGTGCCCTCCGTGAAGGGCGCCTGCTCGATGAACCCGCTCACCCGGGCATGCACATCCACGGATTCCGGCGAGGCCAGCCGGCCCGTGTAGACGTCATAATCGATGACTTCGCGTTCCACGGGCCTGGCCACGGAGACGGCGGGCGGCGGAGGCGGGGGAATGGTGGGGGCCTGCTGCTGGCAGCCCGCCCCCACGCCCGCTGCCAGCAGGGCCAGGGCCAGACGGCCGCATACGGCGGAATACCATGCTTTCCGAAGCCGGGTCCTGCTGATGAAATTCACTTCACGCGCCCTTTCGGACGGGCCGTACGCGGACGGCATCCTCCTGGCCGTGGCCAGACAGCTTCGCTACCGTGCAGATTGTAGACCCGGCCGGGGGGCAAAGTGGCAGATGAAAGGAATCATTCGGACATCCCGGGCTGCTTGACTGTAGGGCGGGAGGGAGCATGATGGTGTTTGAGAAATGCCCCCGGCGGGGCACAGCAAGATCTTCAGTCTGGAGGTATGACGCGCATGTTGAGAACACTGATTGGAACGATTGTCTGCCTGGCTTTGGCCGGCAATTTGTCAGCGGCCGACCCGGTGGAGAAGAAGGATGCGGCGGCCAAGGCGGAGAAAGGGCCGCAGTGGAAACTGGCGGTCCAGGCCTACTCGTTCAATCGCTTCACCTTCTTTGAGGCGGTGGACAAGGCCAAGGAGCTGGGGTTGAAATACATCGAGGCCTACCCGGGCCAGGTCCTCAGCAAGGAGGACAAGTCTCGGTTTACGCCGGACGCCTCGCCGGAGGTGCGCGAGAAGGTCAAGGCCAAGCTGAAAGAGGCTGGTCTGACCCTGGTCAACTTTGGTGTGGTGGACTTGGGCCAGGATGAGAAGAGTGCCCGCAAGGTATTCGACTTCGCCAAAGACATGGGCGTCAAGACCATCGTGGCCGAGCCCGATCCCAAGTTGATGGATACGCTGGATAAGCTCACCGAGGAGTACCAGATCAACGTCGCCATCCACAACCACCCCAAGCCCTCCCGCTATTGGAGCCCTGACACGGTGCTGGAGGCATTGAAAGGCCGCGGCAAGCGCATCGGCGCCTGTGCCGACACCGGGCACTGGATCCGCTCGGGGCTGGATCCGCTGGAGTGCCTCAAAAAGCTCGAAGGCCGCATCATCTCGCTGCACTTCAAGGATCTCAATGAGAAAAGCCCGAAGGCTCACGACGTGCCCTGGGGCACCGGCGTGTCCGGCGTCAAGGACCTGCTGACCGAGTTGAAGCGGCAGAACTTTGCCGGCGTGTTCTCCATCGAATACGAATACAATTGGGAAAACTCCATGCCTGAGATCGCCGAGTGCATCAAGGGCTTCCACCAGTTCGCGAAAGAGCTGGGCGTCAAAACGAAGGCAATGAAGTAGCCGGATTCGCGTTATGTATTCCAGGGGATCACGGAAACAGCACCTGTTCGCGTTTTCGTGATCCCATGTTTTGTATCCTTAGAGCTTCCGAGAGGATGAGCGCGGCGCGGGCGCCCGGGCCCGGTCATTTGGTCGGAAGCCGTTCGCGAGGAGGCTTGTTCAATGACCAGACGTGGGATGATGGTGTCGCTGGGGCTGGCCTGCTGCCTGGGAGCCACCGCCGTGGCCCAGGAGAGGACTCCCCGGCCGGGCGGTCGGCGGGGCGGTCCTGGCGTTGCACCGGCGGCCGGATGGCGTTTCGGGATTCAACTCTACACCTTCAATCGTTTCTCGTTCGTTGAGGCCCTGGACAAGGCCCGCGAGGCGGGAGTGCGTGCGGTGGAGGGCTTCTCCTGGCAAAAGATCAGCCCGGAGACCGGCGATGCCCAGTTGAACTACAAGGCCCCGCCGGAGGCCATCGAAAAGGCCCGGCAAAAGCTCGCCGACAATAACATCCGGTTGGTGGGGTACTACATCGGTGACTGGGGCAAGGACGAGGCCGAAATCCGCAAGCATTTTGAGTTCGGCAAGAAGATGGGCGTTCAATTCTTCGTCGGTGAGCCGGATGTCGAGCAACTGAAGATCATCGACAAGCTCGCCCAGGAATTTGGGATCAGGCTGGCCTTCCACAATCATCCCAAGGACCCGGGAAAACCCGACTACAAGAACTGGGATCCAGATCAGGTCATGGCCCTGATCAAGCCCTACAGCCGGCAGATCGGCATCTGTGCGGACACCGGGCACATGCTTCGTTCAGAACTCGATCCGGTCGAAGGTCTGAAGAAATACGAAGGGCGGATCGTGTCCTTGCACGTTAAGGACGTGAATGAAAAGGGCGCGAAAGGCAAGGATGTGCCCCTGGGTACCGGCGTGGGTAACGTGAAGGCCCAGCTCGAGGAACTCAAGCGGGAGAACTTCCGCGGCTTCATCATGATCGAGTACGAGAGCAAGATGGAGGACAACCTGGAGGACGTGAAAGAGTCGCTCAGGTTCCTGCGCGAGACTGCCCGCGAGTTGGGCGTGAGCACGGGCGGACGCCCCGAGGCCGGATCGTGGGAAGGCCGGGGTCGGCCCCGCGAAGGTCGTGAAGGTCGTGACGGTCGCGAAGGCCGGGGCCGGCCAGGCCGTGGCGGCCGCCAGCGGCAGACCCCGCAGCAGTGATTCCGGACTGCGAATTTCAGATTGCGGATTGAACCGGCCGCGGGCGGATGTTTTCCTGCCCGCGGCCGGTTGGCATTCATCTCCCCGTTTGGCCCCGATTGGACCGGCCTCCGGCAGGTTCAGCGGCCTCTTCCGCCTGGCTTGCTATTAGCCCGCCGGACAGCTACAAGATGATTTATGCTCACGATTGAGACGGCGGGGGAACTCATCCAGACGTCGCGGCCACGGCCGGGCCTCGGCGCTAACCGGGCCATCCTGCTCGGGTTGGCCATGCTGTTAGGGGCCTGGGTGGCGGATTCTCGTCTGTTCGCCGTTGGCGAGCCCTGGAGCTGGCTTGTTCCTCAGCTTGTTTTGCTTGCGATCATCGGCATGTTTCTCCGCAGCGCGTATCTGCAGCGCCGGCTGTCTGCATTGCTGATCGAGGTGTTCGAGTCGGTCCAGCTTCAGGAGTGGGGCCGGGCTGTGTCCCTGCTGCAAAGAGTGCTGTCCCGGCCGATCCAACAGCCGCAGGCGCGTTGCGAGCTCCTGTTGGCCTTGGGCGCGGCGGCCGAAGCCCAGAAACAGTACGAAATCGCCCAGCACATTTACGAGACCGTCCTGGAAGAGGGGCGGGGCGATCCGCTGCAACTGCATACCGCACGGGTCGGGCTGGCCGAGGCCATGTTGCGCACGGGGCAGATCGCCGACGCGGTGTCACTGCTGGATCGTTTGGCTCGGTCGGATCATTCAATGGGGCTGCCTGACCCGCTGAAGGCACAAGTCGAGCTGGTGTCGTTGTTACGGGAAGTCCTGCTGGGGCAGGCCCAGGATAGCCTCGATCGGGCCGATGAGCGACGCCGGTTGTTTCGCGAGCACCTCAGCACTCGGGCCGGGTACGGCTATGGCCTGCTGGCGGCGGCGTTCGATCGTGCTCAGCAGCCCGAACAGGCCGCCCGGTGCTGGCATGACGCCACCCTGCTGATCCGTCCGGCGGCGCTGGTGGCCCGTTATCCGGAGCTGGAAGCGGTGGCGGCCCGGTATCCTCACGCGGAGGCGCCGCTGTGACCACCGCCTCTATTGACGAGCTGCTGCGCGCATTCCGACGCAACCTCCGGATATCGATGATCTTGCGCGTAGTGGTGGGCTGCTTCTTCGTGGCCATCTCGCTGTGGGCGTTGACTTTGCCGGCATCAACAGGTCGCCCCGTGCTGGGCATGTTGCTGGTGGGGATGCTGATTCTTTGGGCAGCGCTGATGGTTCGTTCGGTCCGGCTGGCACGGGAGATCCAGACCGGCAACGTGCTCATTGCCTATGGACGGCTGGATGATGCTGAGGCCCGGCTGGAGCGGATGTTGGGACGGTTTTCGCTCTCTGAGCGGGCCCAGTCCATGCTTTTTCAGCAGCTTGCGGGGTTGTTGTTCCGCCGGGAACGGTTTGCTGAAGTGGTTGAGATTTGCCGGGAATTGCTGCGGCATCGGGTGGGGCGAATTCAGGGGCTGGGCTTTCACATCCGGCTGATGCTGGCGGACAGCCTGTTGCTGCTGGGGCAGGTCGAGGAGGCTTACGCGGCCTTCCGACCGGTGTATGACGCGCCGTTGACGCTGGCCGAGCGAATGAAATTGCTGCCGGTGCAGTTACGCTATGAACTGGCGGCCGGTCATGCGGGCGCGGCGGCGAGCGGGCTGGCGGAAAAGGTCAGGGTGGCTGAGCTGTTGGAGTCGCCCCGCGCGGCCCTGGTACACGCCTTGCTGGCGGAAGCTTGTCGGCGGGAGTCGATGCCGGCCCAGCAGGCCTTCCTGGCCGAGCGGGCCCGGCTGTACCATGACCTGGAGCCGCTGGCGGAGAAGTACCCGATCATTAGACCTGTTGCGAACGAATGACTAATGTCTGAATCCTGATGTCTGATGAATGCCTGATGACTGAGTGTCTCATGCCGAGAGTGATGCCGCCCTTTGGGAATTGGTCATCAGGCATTCTGTCATCTTTTAGACATTGGTCATTAGACATCAGGCATTAAGGACTGAGGCACGGTGGTGCCTACAATTAGAGGTAACTGCTTACAACCAACGGGAGACCATTGGGAAAACAACAGCGTACAGACAGCAGAGATTTTTCCGTCCGCCGGGAGCGTGCGGTTCTGGTAGGAGTGGAGCTGCGCGATACCAAATACGACGCCCGCGAGTCGCTGCAGGAGCTGGCGGATCTGGCCGACTCGGCGGGGGCGATCGTGGTGGATCAGATGCTCCAGAAACGCGACCGCCTGGACGCCACCTACTTCATCGGCAAGGGCAAGGTGGAGGAGCTGGCCCGCCGCGTGCGCATGCACGAAGCGGACGTGATCATCTTTGACGACGACCTGTCCCCCGGCCAGCTTCGCGAGATCGAAGCGGTCTGCGAGTGCAAGGTTATCGATCGCAGCGAGCTGATCCTGGACATCTTCGCCAGCCGGGCCCGCACGCACGAGGCCCGCCTTCAGGTGGAGCTGGCTCAGCTCGAGTATACCGCTCCACGGTTGCGCGGCATGTGGACCCACCTCGAGCGTATCGCCGGTGCCGGGGGCGGAACGGGCGCCGGCAGCGTGGGCGGTATCGGTACCCGCGGCCCCGGCGAGCGGCAGATCGAAATCGACCGCCGGTTGGTGGATCGTCGCGTGACCCAGCTCAAGCGTCAGATTGCCGAGATTCACCACCGCAAGATCCGCCAGGTGCGCGCCCGCCATGAGCACTTCAACGTGTCCCTGGTCGGTTACACCAATGCGGGCAAAAGCACGCTGATGAACACGCTGACCGGCGCGAACGTCTTCGTGGCCGACCGGCTGTTCGCGACGCTGGACACCAAGACGCAGCGCTGGAACCTCGGCGAAAGCGCCTACGCCCTGCTCAGCGACACGGTGGGGTTTGTCCGCCGGCTTCCGCACCACCTGGTGGCCTCATTCCGGGCCACGCTCGAAGAAACCGTTCACGCCGATTTGCTTCTGCACGTGGTGGACGCCTCCTCCCCGACGGCCTGGCAACAGTATCAGTCCGTTCAACGGGTGCTCGAAGATCTTGGAGTGCGCCCGTCCGAAACGGAGCGGTCGCGGGATGGTCGGTTGCATCGAATGATCGTTCTGCTCAACAAGATCGATGCCCTGCGCGATGAGGCGGTGTATGCCGTCCTGCGGCATCAGCTTCCGGATGCGATTCCCATCTCCGCCCGGACCGGCGCGGGGCTGGACCGGCTGGTGGATGCCGTGTATCGCATGGTGGCGGGCGATCCGCGCGAGGTCGTGCTTCGTCTGCCCGCCGGAGATGGGCGCGCGGTCCATGCGGTCGAGAAGCAGGCGGAAGTCGCCGATCGCCGCTATTTAGACGGCCATGTGGAGATGCGCGTCACGCTGGGGGGCTGGGTGCTGGAGCGCCTGATCGAACAGTTCCCGGCCATCCAGGTGGTGGAGTAGCCATCGTCCCGCCGGGTGCGCCCGCACGCGGTCAGCAGGATGATGGATGGTGCGCGGTGGAACGTTGCGGAAACTGTTTCTTGCCAACGCCGCTTCGAGCGACCGATAACCCTGTCTCAAAAATACCAGGCATTGAAGTTGCCGCGACATCCTTGTTAGTCGGGATCAAGGGCCAGGTCCTATAGCACTACAGCGCAAAGCAGGCCATTTTCTGTAGCGGCCGGGCTCCGTACCGGCCGTTCGGCCCGTGAAACGGCCGGCACCCAGCTTTCGCCGGGTACCCGGCCCGGCCGCCACGACCTTGCACGGTAGTGTATAGGTACTGTGATTCTGCCCGTGAACAAGCGTTGCGTGTTGGGCAACCCGCCGGCCTCAGAAAATTGTGGTATGCATGCTCTGCAAATATTGACTTCCTGCGGGAAAAGTGGTATAAGGAACGCGGGTGGCGGAGAGTTCCAGACTGAGACGAACGGTTGCGGAATGAGCCGGAGTACGGCCGTTATTTCCGCACACGGTAAATGGGGGCGGTTGGAAGCTCTCGTGATGGAGGAGGCATTGAAGCGAATCACTTCGCTATGTGTCTCGTGTCAGACGCCACGATGACAGTGGAAGGACGGGGAAGAGTGCCCGCCTTTATACTTCGGGGCTGCCGGATGCGGCGCTGATCGTGCGCCGTGCCGAGCGAACACGCTTAGTTCGGAATCACTCTTATTAGCTCTAAATGGAACAGGCGATTCTCCTTCGCAACGCCTGTTGCGAGGCGCGGATCGTGCCGTTCGGGATGAATGCGTCATGCACCTTGGGCCTCCGAGTGGCGGCCTGGTGTGAGAGGTGTGGGATACAAGGGGAGAGGAGGGTTGAAACGTCATCGGCGCGACTGGAAAAGGCGAGGCGCGTGCCCGCCCTGTTGCCATGACAAAGGAGGAGGAAAGCCATGAAGCGGACGTTGTTGTTGACGGGAATCGGGTTGTGTTTGCTCCCCGGGCCGATGCTTTGGGCGCATCCGGTAGTCCAGACAGGTGACACATTGACCCTCACCTACTTTGGGTCCTGGCTCTACGGCCAGGAGGATGGCCCGTTTGCCGCGCACGCGGCCAGCGGCAGCAGTTTCGACAGCTTTGCCACGTTCTGTGTCGAGCCGGATGAATTGGTCGAAGTGGGCACTCCCTTTAATCCGAACAGTCCTGTCTATCAGATCAGTGAAATTGGTCTGAAAAACAGCAGCGGCCGAGAGCTCAGTGGGTACACCGCGTGGCTCTACACAAGCTTCCTGGATGGAACCCTCGCCCAGATGTATGGCTACGAAGACGGTACGGCTGCCGGTCGCAACCAGCTTCAGCGCGCGATCTCGTATTCGATGGGCTATACCGCCGACGGTGAAGATAACAGCCTCTGGCGAGATGCCTATGACCAGTTCGTCGCCGCCAACCCCACCTGGGGCATAGGCCAGGTGCGTATCGCCCAGTTAGTGAGGTTCGATAACGGCGCCAAGGCCCAGGATATTCTGATCCTGGCCCCCAGTCCGTGCACCCTGCTGTTGCTCCTGGTTGGCCTGACCATGAGCGTTCCCCGGAGGCGTCTCGCGACGGCATGACAGGGCAGACGACATGACAGGTAAATGCGACGTGTTGGTATCGGGAAGAGGAAGTCTGACAATGCGATGGTTTTATGTTCTATCTGTGATTATTGGAATCAGTATGTTGCCCCAGGCTGCGCCGGCATCCACGTGCGATATCGTGCTGGGCGACCTGGTCTGGATGGACCTGAACGGCAATGGTATTCAGGATGACGGCGAGCCGGGTGTCGCGGGTGTGGCGGTTGACCTTTACTACTGTCAACTCTCTACGCCCGGGGGCCCGATGGAGCCGACGGATTTTCTGCTGACGACGATCGAAACCGACGAGAACGGCTATTACAGTTTCACGCTGCCGCCGGGCGGATATTTCGTGCGGTTCCGTAATCTGCCGGCCGGTTTTGCCTTCAGCCCGCCGGACCAGGGGGATGACGGCCGGGACAGCGACGCGGACCCCATGACCGGCAAGACGCCCTGTACCCTGCTGACCTGCGGGCAGGTCGAGCTCAACCTGGACGCCGGGTTGGTGCCGGAGTTCTCCAGCCTGTGCGGCTACGTGTATGTCGATTGCGATGACGATGGCGTTTTCGAGGCCGGCGAGAGGCCCATTGAAGGCGCGACCATCACGCTGAGCGGCGTCGATTTTCTCGGCGCGCCGGTGAACAGAACGGTCACAACCGGCCCTGATGGCCGGTATTGTTTCGAAGGGCTGCTGGCGGGCACTTACACGATCGAGGAGACTCAGCCGGCCGGTTATGCGGACGGCAGCGATGCCCAGGGCACGCCCGGTAACGCCGTGTTCAGGGACATCATCCTGGACGCCGGGGTGAATGGCGATAACAACAATTTCGGTGAGCTCCTGCCGGCGTCCATCTCCGCGGCCGTGTTCTGCGAGGACAACGACCAGAGCCGGCCCGTGTCCGGCGTAACCATCAAGCTGTACCGGGGCGACACGGAGATGGTTGGCGTCACCGGGGGGGACGGGATCTGTCACTTCCCCAATCTGCAACCGGGCCTCTATATCGTCGAAGCGGAACTCCCCGCCGGCCATCGGGTCTGCTCCTCCGCCGGCACGATGTTCGAGGTTCAACTGGGGTGCGAAGATGTTCCCGTGGCCTTCTGCATCTGCCCGCCTGCCGGTATTTGTCCACGCACGCCCGGCTATTGGAAGAATCATCTTGATGCCTGGCCGGTCCGTTCGATCAAAATCGGGTGCCAAACGTACGACGAGGAAGACCTGCTGGACCTGCTGAATGACAGGCTGCCCGGTGCCAAGAAGTCGAATTCCAGCGACATGACCGTCAAACTGGCCAAGTTCCTGATCGCCACGCAACTGAGCATTTTGCACGGCTCCAATCCGGCCGGCATTCAATCAGACCTGGACGCCGCTTACGCCTTTCTTGCGGCACACAAGCTTGGCGGCGAGCTGTCGTCCGCCGATTTCGCGCTGGCCGAGTCGATCAAGAATCGATTGGATGCCTATCTGAACGCACAAAGCAACTGCATCGAGAATCCGCCTCCTCCGTCGTCGGATGCTGATTGCAAGCCCGACCATGGCAAGGATTCCGACGAGGGCGAGGATGCCGACAAGGGCAAGGACAAGAACGGGGACAAGGGCAAGGACAAGGACGACGATAAGGGTAAGGATAAGGACTGCGATAAGGACAAGAACTGCAACAAAGATAAGGATAAAGGCTCCAACCAGGACCAAGGCAAGGATGCCGATAAGGGCAAGGATAAGGACGGGGACAAGGGCAAGGATGACGACAAGGGTAAGGACAAGGGCAAGGACAAGAACGACGATAAGGGCAAGGACAAAGGATCGTCGTGATCGTTCTCCTCTTGCGGAAAACCGTGAGGGATTGGATTTAACCTCGAAAGGCTGTGCCGGTCCATCGCAGTCTGCGCATTGTGATCGCAGTGGGGCTTTCCAGGGCGGTGGGGCTTCCAGCTCCGTCGCCCTGGAGGGCTGCGCCCCTCAACCTGAAGGCGTCTTGTTGCCGCCCCGCTGGAATTTGTGAGAAACCCCGTTGCCGCCGCAGGTTTTCGGCGCCGCAGTCGTTCTACCTTCAGATGGGCGATGTGTTGCCCGGAAAAGGAGATTGGCCATGCGGCGCAGCCGACTGAACTTCTGGATTGACACCCTGGCCCTGTTTGCGATGCTCGGGCTGATCGCCACCGGCTGGGTGATTTACTACACCCTCCCGGCCGGCTCGGGCGGGCATGGGCGCGGAGCGGCATGGACCCTGTGGGGCTGGAGCCGGCACGATTGGGGAAACCTGCACTTCTGGCTGGCCGTCGGGATGGTCGGATTGCTGCTGGTCCATCTGGTCCTGCACTGGGGCTGGATTTGTGCGATGACGCAGTCCCTCCTGCCCGGCGGCAACGGCGGCACAAAGCGACTTGGCACGGCCACTCGCACGATCCTGGGGGGAACTACTCTGCTTGCATTTGCCGGCCTGTTCGGCCTGTTTGCATGGATAGCGGAAGCTCAGGCGATCAGACCCGCGACGGCCTCTGGCGGGTCGAGCCGGCCTGCTCTCGCCGAGGCTGGTGCGGTCCACGAGGAACAGGAGCAGGAGATTCGCGGCCACATGACGCTGGAACAGGTCGCGGCCAAAGCGGGGGTGTCGATCCACGAACTTCGGGAACGGCTTGGCCTCCCCGAGTCGGTCTCGGATCAGGTAGGAATTGGTCAATTGAGACGCCAGCACGGTGTGGAGATTGCCGCCGTCCGAGAGGCCGTGGCCGACCTGAGAGCGTCGGCGGCCCGGTAGCCGATACGACCTCGCCCAGGGCCAGATAGCCGGCCAACCCGAAGCCCGCAAGCCCCGACCCCGCGGGGCACCTCCTGGCCCCAGCGGCGCATGGGGCATCCGCTGATGGATCGTCGGTCGTCAGTGGTCCGAAGTGACACCACCGCCGGTTGTTATAAGTCCTTGGAAAAAAAGCCTCCCGGCACCGTCAGGCACCGGGAGGCTTTTCCTGGGAGGAAATGCCCGGGACTGGGATCGAACCAGCACGTCCTTACGGACACATGCCCCTCAAGCATGCGCGTCTGCCAATTCCGCCACCCGGGCAGGCATGTTTGTCTCTGCGTTCAAATTAAACGGGCAGGCGGTCAATGACCACCCGCCCGAAGTAAGCTACTGTCCCTGGACGTCGGCGTCAAGGCCCGGCGATTCACGTTCGCCACTGGGCAGAGGCCGGCACCCGCGGCCCTTTGGTCAAAGGCACATATTATAGGCGTCGGAGCTGGGGCCGGCCTGCGGTGGCCCCGCTGCGCCGAGCCGTCAGCCCGGCCAAGCCGCCAGACCTGTGCCTTATGCGGCCTGACGCCCGTCGTTGGAAGTTGTGACCAGCGGAGGGTCCACTTTCAGGACGGAATTCCACCCAAACGGCCCCCGTTCCAAGCCGAAGGCCGCATAATCCGTAAACCATTGTCCATCAGCGAGATAGCGAAACTGGTAGATGCCTGGAGCCAGACGGAAGCGGCAATGCCACCACCCATCCTCCCCTCGGGTCATGGGCATTGAAGTCTTGTGCCAGCCATTGAAGTCTCCCGCTACGAAGACGCTCGACGCTGTTGGCCGGAAGAAGCTGAACTCCACAGTCCCATCCGTCTTCTGCAGTACCATGTTTCTGTGAACCTCCTGCTTCGCCAAGGGACCAGGCACTTGGGTGTCGGATCGATCGCCGAGAAAGAGGGCCGAGCGACCCACATCGCTCATAGCAAGCCCCATGCCCTCATTCCCTTTTTGTGCTGCGCGCCCCGCAAGACACGTTCCAGCCGATGGTTGAATCGCCGTACCGGCGCATAAAGCGATGAAGAACGGTTGCTCAAGCCGTCATCGCTTCCATCCGGGTGCCAGTTTCGTTGCCATTCATGTCGGACGTGCCGCGTTTGTGGGCAAGCCCGAGCCGACAGAATTGAACAGCCGTGGGTCATGTCGGCCCGAAAAGGCTCCCAGTTTAGTTAGCTCATGGAAAACCGGTTGAATCGTATTAGAATACGCCCGGATTCAAGGCAGGTTCGCGCTCCATGCGCCTGCTCGAAAATACCTGGCCGAGAGGACGAATTTCCCTTGAAACGCTCGGTTTCAATGGTCTTATCCGTGTGTGTCCTTCCGTTCCTCCTGGCGGCGGGGGGGTGCTTGTCGCCGGACGGAAGCTGGACTGCTGCCCAAATCTGGGCAGTGCCCGACTTCGCCGTGATCCTGCCTGATGCGTCGCCCGAGCTGGAAAACGAGGTCTACAGCAATGCGGCCGGGATCATCCGCCTCCAGTCAGCCATTAACGAGATTATATCCCTCCAGATAGCCCTAAAGAGTCGTAAAAATGCGCTAATTGTTGGGGATTTTTCACTGACTGAGCTGCGGCAGGGCGAGCACGTGATCCCGACCGAGCAGGTGCGCCTCTACCGAGAGCTGCGCGTTACGGCCACGGACTATCCCGCGTGGTTCCTGCGGCTCACGCCCGAGCTGCGCGCCGCGCGCGAGTACCCCGATGTGCTGGTACCCATGTTTGCGCCGGTCGGCGGGTTGCCTTTCGAGGTTCAACCCGGCCGGACGGAGGCGGTGTGGATGGATATTCATGTGCCTCCGGGGACTGTGCCGGGCAACTACCGGGGCAAGTTACGAATTGGTGCGCGGGGCGGCCTCGCGCGCGAGCTGGACGTGTCGCTGGAGGTGTGGCCCTTTGCCATTCCTCACACCCGGCACCTGGCCATGATTGCCGGGGTGAACACGGCCGCTCTGCTGCGTCACCATGTAGAGGTCGGTGGGCAACCGTACGCCCCGGCTCGGCTGAGCTTTGAAGATCCGGCCAGCCAGAAGGCGGTTGCCGTAGTGGATGGGACGCTCCGGATTTTGCACGAGCACCGGCTCAGCCCGGTTCTGACGGACGTTTACCCGTTGGCGCGGCTGAGCCCGGAGGGTCGGCCGGAGCTGGATTGGGCCGATTATGACCGCCTGATTACGGGCATCCTGGAGGGGACGCTGTTTGATGATCGTTCGGCGGCGGTGGCCTGGCCGTTGCCGGTGAGTCTGGCCAGTCCACCCCCGGAAGCTTACGGCGGTTGGGGCTCGCCCGCCCATCAGCAGGCCATCGCGGACTACCTGCGGCAGTCGGCGGCCCACTTCCGGGAGAAAGGCTGGTTCGATCGACATTTCGTGTGGATGCCGCTGCCTGGTGCGGGGCGCGCTGAGCAGTACGAGCAGTTCGAACGCTTCGGAACCTGGGCGCTCGAAGCCGAGGGTCGGCTGAATGTGCTGTGCACGCTGGCGCCACAGCCCATGTCGCCCTATGGCTGGTTGAACGATCCGTTCCGCGACGTGTCCCGGTTGGTGGGCACATGGTGTCCGCCGGCCAGTCTGGCCGATCCGGCCGAGCTGCGCCGCCAGCGGAAGAATGGCCGGGGGACGTGGTTCATGCCCGACCGCCCGCCGTTCGCCGGCTCCCTCTCGTTGATGGCTCCCGCGGTGCATGCGCGAAGTCTGGCCTGGCAGGCGCATCGGTTCGAGTGCGGCGGTGTGTTTTTGCCGGCGGTCAATTCCTGGGCGGACGAGGGAGGAGCCCGGGTCGAGGGCAGCGAGGCGGCGCTGATCTGGCCGGGCAAACCCTACGGGCTCTCGCATCCGGTCCCATCGATCCGGCTCAAGCGGTTATTGCGGGGTCTGCAGGATTATGAATACCTCTGGCTGTTGGAGCGGAACCGCCGGCCGGCCATCGCTCAGTTGATCGCGGCCGATTTGTTCGCCTACGGGGGCACGCTTTGCTATGGCGAGCATTGCCTCGACGGGCGGCCCAACGGGTGGGAGGCGGATCCGTCCGTCTGGTCGCTGGCCCGGCGGCTCATGGCCCGCGAACTGCTGGCCGCTTTTGAGGATGAACAGGCCGGCAAACGTGAGCTGACCACGCCCGAAGAGGACATGGTCCGCTTTGAACAGCAGATCGAGTGGGCCCGCCTGAGCAATGCAGTGCGCGGCCTGCGGGCCACGGTGGAAGGCGTGCGGGTCGATATCGACCGCACGGATACGCGAACCCCGGTACGACTGGAAGCCGCCGTGTCGCTGTACAACGCCACGCGCGAACCGTTCACCGGGACCATCCAGTTTGCCGGCCTGCCGGAGGATTGGACCGTTGAAAACCCGGGCGCGGCTATCGACCGGCTCGAATCGCGGCGCTTTGCCCGGCGCATCGTGTCCGCCAAAGTGCCGGCCTTCTTCCCCAATCCGGACGGCGTGTTCAACGTCCAGACGGCGGTCGTGGGGCAGGATGGCGGTCAAATTACGGCCTCGCCCGCAAGAATCTCCGCCATCGTCTCCCAGCGGCTGACCCGTCCCCTCAAACTGGACGGCCGGCTGGACGACTGGCCGCTGGGCACCACCAACGTGGCCGGCGATTTTGTGCTGGTGGGGGCCCTGGATGTGCCCAAACAGGGCCGTGGCAGCCCCGACCGGCCTTCACAGGGAACCATCGTCTTCGTCTGCCATGACAGCGATTACCTCTATATCGGGTTCAACTGTGCGGACGACCGGATGTCGGATCGGATCATCTCGCGCGGCAATACCGTGCGTTACGACGACCTGTGGCCGTCCGGCGAAGATCTCGTGGAGGTGGTGCTCGATCCGGCACGCAAGGCGGTGGACGCCGGCGGATTGTTGCACTTCGTGGTGAAGGCCAACGGCGCAGTGGTCAGCGAGCAGGGCGTGCCGTGCCTGGCCAGCGTCGCGCGGCACTCGGACTGGCCGGCGGACGTGGCCGCCGCGTTGGATGACACGTCGCAGCCCGACCGCTGGACGGTGGAGATCCGCATCCCGCTCAAGGCCCTGGCCGGCAAGCCTGGCGTGTGGGGGGTGAATTTCGGACGCTACAACGCCCGACTGGGAGAGTACAGCTCCTGGTCCGGCGCCCGCCGGCACCTCTACAGCCCGGCCTCGCTGGGGAATTTGAGCGTGGAGTACTGAGCGGGTCAGTAGCTGGTTGTCCGCAGTCAGTCGTTGGCTCGGATCTTCCTTTTCCAGCCTGAGCATGGGGTCTTCGTCAGATGCATTTAGTGCTTTGAGAACCTCCAGCAGAGGGCTGAAGAGGGCAAGCGTAATTCGCCACCGCCGTTCGCCCTTTCCGTGAGAGCCTGCCGAGAGAATCTGCGTCGCTTCAGAATAGCCGTTTTTCATGCGTCTCCGACGCGGGCGTGATGGGTGCGTGCGCTGAGAGGAGGTCGCATAAACGGAAAGAATTCAGATTGACTCGTGTGCTGCCCCGGCATACCAATCATTTGGTCCCTACTCTTCAGTGATCCCTCGGCGCGGGATCTGTTTCTTTCTATATCACGCGAGGTGTACTCATGGCGCAGCAGCACAGGTCAGAGCGCGAAGCCCCCGAGGCTCGGAACCTCATGGAAGGCGGGATGCAGATGATGGACCAGGCGGTGCGCAGCGGTTTCGAGCTCTTCAGGAAGGGCGTCGAAGCCAGCCACGCCATGGTCGAAATGCAGGCCCGGACACAGGATCTGTGGAATGCCTCGCTGGCGACGTGGACGGCCCAAGCCCAGGCCATGGCACAAGTTGGCAGCCGGGCCCTGGACTTCTGGACCCACTGGACAGACATAGCCCGCCGGAACATGGATCAACTGGCCGCCCTGGCCGGCCGCGAGGCACGGCAAGCTGGTGCGTCAGGCGCCAGTAAATCTTCTTAAGCCGGGTTCCAGCCCCTCGCGCGCGGCTTCCGGCCGGCAGGATGCAGGGTGGATCGCGGCCCTGACAGTGCCTTCACTGTTCCCGCCGTCTCCGTCGCCTGCCTGCTGCCGGCCGTGTGATCCTGTGCGCGCCGTCCAAACCAGACCTTCACCCCGGTGGAAGGGGGCCCAGAACGCCGCAACCTGTTTCCCGCCAAAGACGGCCGTCAGGCCGAGGGCCCCGGATTGCCACCCGCCCGCAAACGATTCACCATTTGCCTGGACGGGGGTAGTATGATAATATCATCTTATGCTGCGCTGTGCGTTGTATGAGCGGGGCTAATCATTGGATAAGCATTCATGGAGCAGGCCATCGACATTCTGCGTGAGACTGCGGCCATCATGGGCAGCTCTCTCGACTTGAAGGGCGTGTTCGACCGGGTGATGCGCGTGCTGGCCAACCACATGGGCATTCAGCTTGGCCGGCTGGTGATCCACGACGACATGACCGGCCAGCTTCGCATTGAGGCCGCCCACGGGTTATCGGCCGAAGAACAGCGGCGCGGCACCTATGCCATCGGCGAGGGCATCACCGGGCGAGTGTTCGCCACGGGCCAGCCCTGGGTGGTGGCCGACGTGCGCAACGAGCCGGAGTACCTGGATCGCACCGGGTCGCGTAAGGGCAGCGACAAGCCTTACAGCTTCATCTGCCTGCCGGTGTTGTGCGAGGGCCGGCCGGTGGGCGTGCTCAGCGTGGACAAGCCCTACGTGGACCAGGCGACGCTGGAAAACGATTTTCGGGTGCTCACCATCGTGGCCGCACTGGTTGCCCAGGCCGTCCGGCTGAATCAGCTTATTCGTCGTGAGAAGGAGGATTTGATCGACGAATTGGCCGAGCTGCGCAAGACGCTGAAGGACCGCTATCACTTCTCCAACATCGTGGGCTCGAGTCCGGCGATGATGGATGTGTTCCGCACCATCGATCAGGTGGCGGCCACACGGGCGACGGTGTTGCTGATCGGCGAGACCGGCACCGGCAAGGAGATGATCGCCAAGGCCATCCATTACAACTCCGAGCGCAAGGACAAGCCGTTTATTCGGGTGAACTGCGGCGCCCTCTCGGGGAACCTGCTGGAGAGCGAGCTTTTCGGACACGTGAAAGGCGCGTTCAGCGGCGCGATTCGCGACAAGATCGGGCGTTTCGAGGCGGCCCAGGGGGGGACGCTGTTCCTTGACGAGATCGCCACGCTGGACATGGCCCTTCAGGTGAAGCTTCTGCGGGTGCTCCAGGAGCGCGAGTTCGAGCGCGTGGGCGACTATCGCACGTTGTCGGTCGACGTGCGCATCATTGCCGCGGCCAACGTGGATCTTGAGGAAGAGGTGCGTGCCCGGCGCTTTCGCGAAGATCTGTATTACCGTCTCAACGTGGTGGCCATCCACCTGCCGCCGCTGCGCGAACGTCGCGAGGACATCCCGCAGCTTATTGATCATTTCCTGGACAAGTACAACAGCGCCAACGGGCGGTGCCTGCGCAAGATCTCCCGCGACCTGCTGAATCTGCTGTTGCGCTATCCGTGGCCGGGAAACGTCCGCGAGTTGGAGAACGCCATCGAGCGTGCGGTGGTGCTCTCGCGCGGGGAGCACTTTACGGAGGACCTGCTGCCGCTGACCATCAGGGCCTTTGCCGAGCAGACCCGGCCGACGTTGCACAATGATTCCATCGACGATCTGATGCGCCGCATCGTGCGCCAGGCGTTTGATGAATCCGGTGGCGAGACAGGGGCCATCTGGGACCGGGTGACCGCGCGGATGGAGCGGGCGCTCATCGACGAGGCGTTGCAGCGGTGCGAGGGGGTCAAACTCAAGGCGGCTGATTTTCTGGGGATCAACCGCAATACGCTCAATAAGAAGTATCACGAACTGGGGCTGGATGTCGCCCCGGCCGAAGCCCCCGGCGACGCGTCGTCGGCGTTACCTTCGCATTATATCCCCGAAGGCGCGGTCTTCCGCCCGATCCCGTCGAATGCGCCCTCAACGGGGAGGCAGTAGCGGCGGGGGGCGACCGCCTGATTATTGTTGATTATTGATCGCAGGTGGGCGAGGCCAACACGCCGGCGGACGTGCGACAGTTCTCAAATATGATCAGATCGTCGTAGTCCACATCCGAGTCGTCGTCGAAGCGGGCGTGCGCGCATCCCGGGGAGGCTTCGACGCCCGCGCCGCTCAGGCAGGCCTGGAAGAGACCGAAATCCTCCTGGTCCACGTCGCCGTCGCCGTCCAGGTCGGGTTTGACGGTTTGGACGGTGATGTTGACGTCCACGGTTTGGGGACTGTTGGATGCATCGCGGGAGGTGACGGTAATCGTGGCATGATAGGTGCCGACCTGCAGGCCGGAAAGATCATAGGTCAGCGTGATCGGATCGGTCTCGCCCGTGGAGCGGCCTGACGTCGGGCTGATAGAGAGCCAGGGCACGGCATCCCGGCCCACCCAGTAATGAAGCGTGCCGGCGGCGGTGTTTGTAACCGTGATGACGTCCGGCGTGAGCCCATGGCCAACCCACGCGGAGCGGGTGATGCTCGTGGGGGTCACGGCCTGGACGGCTATCCGGGGCGGCAATATGGCAATGCCGTCTATGGTCCATTGTGGTGTGGAGAAGACTTTCTGAGCAGTGCCGGTGGTCGGATCGAATTCGTAAATGCCGTCGCGGCAATTGCAGATCCAGATCTTGTCACCCATCCAGTCGATACCCTTTGGGCCGATGTCCAGGTGGTAGACCGCGGGGATGGGCAGGTCGAACTCCGCAATGACCGGGTAGTCGTCGTTGGTGGGATCGGCATCGTACAGCCGGGCCAGATCAACCTTGTAGATCTTGTTGAGCAGCCAGTCGGTGGACCAGAGATAGCCGGTGTCGGAGGGATCATACAGCAGGCCCTGGCAGTGGTTGCCGGGCAGGCGCACGTGCTTGGCCGCCCCCAGCGGGCCGGAATCGAATGGCGCGATCTGGTTGCCGGTGAGAGGGTCCACCCGGCTGAGCACGCTGCCGTTGGGCCCGAAGTTGGCTCGGAAGGCGGTTACCCACAGGCCTGAGCCGTCCCACGCAAGGCCCTCCAGGACGCCGCCCCAAGTATCCGGCGGGATCCACGGGAAGGTTTCAATCTGGACGTCCCCGGTCTCCTTGTCGATCCGGGTAAGCCCGTCCAGGAAGCCATCCCAACGGTTCTTAACCACGACCCAGAGCCGGTCTTGATCGTCGAAAGTCAACTCGTCGCAATAGGATTCCGCCGGGCTGGGCACGGTTCGCAGGATAATGGCGTCGCCCTCGGCATCCGGCAGATCTTTCTTGTTAACGGGGTCAATCTCCAGAATGCGATTGGTGGGATTGGGGACGGTGTTCCGTTGGCCCTGATCAACGATCCAGACACGGGGCGGTTGAGCCCATACGCCCCCCGAGGCAAACAGCACAAGAACGATGAGCGGGCAAGCCGTGGATTGCATACACGTAGATTGCATACACTACGCTCTTTGTTGGACCGACCGGCGGGTCGGCAATACTGGACACGATGGATACTTTTTTACCCCTGTGCGTGACCCGTGGAACTTGTCCCGGCTGATGTGGCGTCGGCGTCTCTTCAGCACCGACACAGGCGGCATTCCTGCGCCAAACGGTCTGCCGAGATCGACTCCCAGGGGTGGATGTGCTGTCCTGGCCCGGTTGTTCAAGTCTAGGCTCCTCAATGGCCGGACTCAACAGGGCGTCTCGTCAGGGGAAGCCTCCGCGGGTAAGGTGTTAATATGAAGTCCAGGCATGAATCGAAACGTCGCCGCCCGGAACGACCGTCGGCGGCCAAGGCCGCTTCCCGGCCGGAGCTGTCCGGCCTGCCCACGGATTGGGGGGCCGTCGCCGGCTGGTATGACCAGTTGGTGGGCGAGGCCGGAAGCGAGTATCACCGTGAGGTGGTGATTCCCCGAGCCTTGCGATTGCTGGGGTTACGCGCGGGAGAGGCCTGCCTCGACGTGGCCTGCGGGCAGGGGGTGTTGTGCCGGGTCCTGCACGAGATGGGAGTGAAGCCTACCGGCGTGGATGCGGCCAGGGAGTTGATCCGGCTGGCCCGGGAGCGGAGCGATCCGGCGATTCAATACCACGTGGGCGACGCCCGCGACTTGTCGTTCCTGCCGGCGGAAGCCTTTGACGCTGCCGCGTGCATCCTGGCCATCCAGAACATCCACCCCATCCTGCCGGTGTTTCAATCGGTGCATCGTGTGCTGCGCCCCTGGGGGCGATGGGTGATGGTGATGATGCATCCCTGCTTCCGTGGGCCCAAGGAGACCTCGTGGGGGTGGGACGAGGCCCGTAAGGTGCAGTACCGTCGAGTGGACCGATACCTGATTCCGCGTAAGGCTCCGATCGTGATGAACCCGGGCAAGGCCCCGGATCGCTACACGTGGAGTTTTCACAAGCCCATTGAGGCGTACGTAAAAGCCTTGCGCAACGCGGGGTTGTTCATCGACGCCATTGAGGAATGGACCAGCCACAAGCACACGCAAGCCGGCCCGCGGGCGGCGGCGGAAAATGCGGCCCGCAAGGAAATCCCGCTGTTCATGGCCATGCGGGCGGTGAAGGTCGTGGGCGTGCCGGCGCCGGAGTCACTGCCGCCGGAACTGGGCGGGTAGTATAATAGGCGTCTCAACCTGTCACCTGACCAGTCATAACGGAGGTTGGACATGGCGGCAAATCCCGAGGATCTCAAGCGAGCGTTGAAGGCGTTCAAGAAGCGGCTCAAGCTAGCCCAGTTGGACGAGGACTCGCGCCTGGGGCACGGCGCGCTGAGCGGCACCGGCCGCAGCAAGATCATGGCCATCCAGCCGCCGGCCGGTTTCCCCCGCGAGGTGTGGGAGGAACTGGTGAACCAGGGCCATCTGCGCAGCGCCGGCTACGGGCTGTACGAGCTGGCGGGGACGCGGTAGAGCCCCGGGCTGAGTTTGGCGGCGCCAGTTGATATTTCAAAACGTGTTAGGTATATATTAGGGTATGGCGCAGGGCTCCTCTATTGAATGGACGCAGTCTACATGGAACCCTGTCGTGGGCTGCTCCAAGGTCAGCGCGGGTTGCCGGCACTGCTATGCCGAGCGCATGGCTTATCGGCTTGCCTGCATGGCGATTGCCGCCCGGGAACGCGGGGACGATCCTGGGCGGACCGCGAACTACCTGCACGTCGTCAATCATCACGGGCGTTGGAACAACCGTGTCTACCTGGATCATGAGGCCCTGGCTGATCCGCTCGGGTGGAAAACGCCGCGCACCATTTTCGTCAACTCGATGAGCGACCTGTTCCATGAGGATGTTCCTCTGGAGTTCATTCAACAGGTCTTCGATGTGATGAACCGCTGCCCGCAGCATACCTTCCAGGTGCTTACGAAACGCCCCCAGATCGCGGCCGAGTACTCCAAATCCCTGATCTGGACGCCGAACATCTGGATGGGCACGAGTGTGGAGAACTCGCTTGTGATCCGCCGTGTCGGGCAACTGCGGCGCACGGATGCACGCGTTCGGTTCCTGTCGATCGAGCCGCTCCTGGGTCCCATTCATAACTTGTCGCTGGCGGGCATTCACTGGGTGATTGTGGGCGGTGAGTCGGGGCCGGGGGCGCGGCCGATGAAGCCGGAATGGGTAAGACAGATTCGGGACCGATGTCTTGCCCAAGGCGTGCCGTTTTTCTTCAAGCAGTGGGGCGGGGTGAACAAGAAGCAGGCTGGGCGAATTCTCGACGGACGGACCTGGGACGAGATGCCCGGTCAGGAAGAGTTGTCCAGGAGGAAGAGCGTTGGGACACAAAGCAGATGAATCTTTCTTCCTGCGAAAGCGGCCGTGGTCCAAGCGCAAAGACGATATTCTCGGGTACTATCTCGAGCCCTATCTGGCGAAGGTGGCGAGGCTGGGTCGACGTATTATCCTCGTCGATGGGTTTGCCGGGCCCGGAGTGTTTGCAGACGGGAGCGTCGGTTCACCACTGATCATCTGTACTAAGGCTCAGGCAGCAATTGATCGCGGCGCGAACGTGTCCGTCTGGTGCATTGAGGCGGATTCCAAGCTGTTCGCATCCCTGGATCGCAACCTTGCTGGCTTCCCGTTCGCGAGGGCAATAAACAGTACGCTCGCCGATTCGCTGCCGCAGGTGGCAGAAGTTGCTGCGACCCATACCCTTTTCCTGTACCTGGATCCCTTTACCGTCGACGGGTTAGATTGGCGACGACTCGACAGCGTCTTTCGCCACGTAAAAGATTCCCGGATGAGCATTGAGGTCTTGTTGAACTTCAACGCACCGATATTCGTCCGGTGTGCTTTGGCGGCACTTCGGGCTGCCATTCCAGAAGTTGACCCTTCGCAGGAGGATCCGGAAGAGATCGATGCTCCCATGGCTGTGACTCCGACTATTAACCGACTCGATCAGATTGTCGGTGGTAATTGGTGGATGGATACACTGCGTAGCACCAGGGACTTCGCTGATCAAGTTAGAGTAGTTACTAATCGCTTGTGTGCGCAACTCAAGGAGCGATTCGCTGAAGTAGGATTTCTTCCCGTCAAGGCAAAGGCAGAACATCGTATTCCGAAGTATTATCTCGTCTTCGCTTCCCGAAGCACCGAAGGCCTACTCTTAAACCAGGTTCGCCAGGTGCCGGCCATCCCTGGCAAAACGGCACATGACGGGGCCTCCTGTTGGGCTTTTGGACACTCTAACATACGGGAGGCCCTGTTCTTTCTGCAGTAAATTGTGAGACAGGCTGCCATAGCGCCGGCGAGGGGCACCTTTATCAGGGCCGTTTCAAGTCCTTCCCGGTGCAGGACGACACCTACTTCCTGACGCTCTGCCGCTATGTCGAGCGTAACCCGCTGCGCGCCGGCCTGGTGGAGCGGGCGGAGGAGTGGTTGTGGAGCAGTCTGGGAGACCGTCCACAGCGGGATCAGGAGCCTGCCATCCGCTTGTGCGCGTGGCCGGTGGACCGCCCGCGGAACTGGCGGCAACTGGTGAACCAGCCGCAGACCGCTGCCGAGGAGGACGCCATTCGGGTCTGCATCGCGCGCGGCCGACCGTTCGGCGACGCCGGTTGGCAGAAGCGGACGGCGGCCCGGCTGGGCCTGGAGCTGACCTTGCGGGCCAGAGGCCGGCCGCGTAGACCGTCCCAGGAGAAAGGTCGCGGCACACCGGGCCCAGCGATCCGGAACCAACGGAATAAAGAGCAGCATAAGGGTTCCTGACACCTTTTCTCCTCTTCCTTTCACACTGGGTGAGTCAAATCGAAAACTCCTGTCAGGCCAATTCGATCCATTTCAACCGAAACCGGTGGATGCTTGCCCGCTCACCGACGGCGGCTGCCTTGCACTCCGGTATAAGGGTTGACGTTTGGGTATGTTGACCAATTGTTGTTAGGATTGCCGTCGGGATATGTCCGGTAGTGGCCGGGGACTCTGGTCCCATTCGTCCGGTCGTAAGGGGAGACGTAAACCGGCGGCGCTTGGAGCGGCGGAGACAAGGCAGGGGGAGTTCTTGAATGTGATGAGCATCCACCCTTCCCCAGCAATCGAACCGCGCAAAACCCAATCAGAAGGTAAACCCACCAAGGTGCTCCGTTGCCCTTTTGCTGTGCCATCCTGGTGGTCCTTTCTGTCGTCGCTGTCCTGATCGGTGGCCCATGAAGCGAAGGCAGGGTCAACCAGAAGCTTGCAGCGCATCGGCAAAACCTTGCTCCATTGCACTCCTCTGCGCCGGTGGCTTGCTCAAAATCTCTCTCTTAACTGACTCAAACCGGTCGGAGTACCGCTTCATCGCTGCCTGGTCTCCCTCAACTTGACTGATCGCGATGAGGCAAAGCAATGCCGGAGGATGTTTGGGCTCCAACGTAATCGCCCAATTTGCGAGTTTCTTAGCCATCACAAGATCGGCTTGCGAACCGTAGTGATTTGCAGCGCTCACGATGGAGGAAACGCACATCGCTGCGGCGAAGTCCAAATCACTTGCGGCAAACTGCTGGTTGACGTTCAGAAAATTGTTGCGGAGCAACCCAATCCGGGCGCAGACCGTGGCAAAATCCTCAAACTCCGCGCCGAGACGTTGCTTTATGCGGCTGAGCAGAGACACATCGAGTTGATTCCATTGTTTGTCCATTGTGACTCCTCAAGAGAAAATCGCCCCAAGGATCGCACCCACTCCGACTGCCGCGGCCGTCCCAAGCCACCCCCATGTCTGCTTTCGTTGCTGTTCCTTTGCAGCGTACAGCGCGATGGAGACGCCCACGTCCCAGATTGCCGGAGCATGATCGTTAACGAAACTCATGAACGCTTCGGGGAATGAGGGGTCATCGACATCGTGTGACTGAGCAAACGCATGGACGATGGCCCGCTGACATGCTTCCCGAACTTTCTCCATGTCTTCGCCCAGAGAAGGGTTTTCAATCAGAATCCCGCCGAAGGTCTGCGCCGCCAATCGCGCCACCGGGTTCATGGTATTCACAGCGGCTCTGATTTCTGGAAGTGATTGCAGGATCATGCGTCGTGCCCCAACCTAAAACTTTCCACTTCTTTCGTTCCTCACTCTAATCCAGGTTCGGATTTTAACCGGCAGAGGTGTTGGAAGTCCAGCCTTCAGTTGGACGCTGGACGGATTGGCAGGACGGGGGTATCATGTCCTTCAGTTCCACTTGAATGGAGACGAATACCCATCCAGTGGTGTCTTTCGAGAAGCGCTAACAAAGGGACCATCATGCAGCCGCACCGTTTGTACAGCGACGAAGTAATGCCAGAGGAAGTCAAGCTGGGGTTTATCCGTGCCTATGTGACGAACCCTGATCATGTCTACTACGGGCATGGTAGCATCGAGGGAAGAAAAGGTGCCAGGAACCTTTTGTGTTGACTTGCGGCGTAGCGGCCGGTAGATTGGCGTCATGGGCAGACCTTTGCGAAGCGCGGTCGGGGGCGTTGTCTATCACGTCCTGAACCGGGCCAACGGGCGGGCCGTGATCTTCGAGGACGACGCCGATTACGCGGCCTTCCTGCGGATTCTGGGCGAGGCGATGGAACGGACGCCCATGCGTCTGTTGGCCTACTGCCTCATGCCCAACCACTGGCACCTGGTGGTCTGGCCGCGGGGCGACGGCGATCTGTCGGCGTTCACCGGCTGGCTGACCCTGACCCACACCCAGCGCTGGCACGCGCACCGCCATAGCGCCGGCGAGGGGCACCTTTATCAGGGCCGTTTCAAGTCCTTCCCGGTGCAGGACGACACCTACTTCCTGACGCTCTGCCGCTATGTCGAGCGTAACCCGCTGCGCGCCGGCCTGGTGGAGCGGGCGGAGGAGTGGTTGTGGAGCAGTCTGGGAGACCGTCCACAGCGGGATCAGGAGCCTGCCATCCGCTTGTGCGCGTGGCCGGTGGACCGCCCGCGGAACTGGCGGCAACTGGTGAACCAGCCGCAGACCGCTGCCGAGGAGGACGCCATTCGGGTCTGCATCGCGCGCGGCCGACCGTTCGGCGACGCCGGTTGGCAGAAGCGGACGGCGGCCCGGCTGGGCCTGGAGCTGACCTTGCGGGCCAGAGGCCGGCCGCGTAAACCGTCCCAGGAGAAAGGTCGCGGCACACCGGGCCCAGCGATCCGGAACCAACGGAATAAAGAGCAGCATAAAGGTTCCTGACACCTTTTCTCC
>Ga0209204_1000722_pt1 | contig 34434 bp, 53 predicted proteins | sample AD_JPNMR2_MetaG_FD_184425 | JGI IMG/M metagenome (GOLD analysis project Ga0209204, IMG submission 184425) | Active sludge microbial communities of municipal wastewater-treating anaerobic digesters from Japan - AD_JPNMR2_MetaG (SPAdes) (version 2) | ecosystem: Engineered > Bioreactor > Anaerobic...
GCAAACTGAAAAGAGTGCGTAGGCACTCTTTTTCCTATCGATTGTGAGAGCTGCCGGGCCAAAGACGCAAACCGGCAGTTCGGCGAGATGCCGGAGTTCGAAACTCCTCACAGTCGCAATGGCAATAGTGCCAGAGACCAACTTAATCTTACTTAAGATATGGAAACAATATTACCAACCATTATGGCATGCTTTGCAGCCATTTCAATCGGAATTCTAATCAAATCTTTCTTCGAAATGTTCAAAACCAAAAACTATGGAAGAGGTTAGAAAAGTCTTCATGATGGATTTCGAAAATGGAGCCGGAATGCTCCAGGTGGAAATCCTGGAAGGCAATCCATTCTTGAGATGGAGAGCTATTTCGGAATGGGACCTTCGGAACACCAGACTTCCAGATTGGAAGGAAGATGTGAATGAACTGCTGGAACTTCCAATTCCTTCGAAAGAAAGGATGGATGTTCTGGATGCAATGCTCGACGCAATGTTGAGTGCCATGGAAAAAATGTGAAGCACCGCAAAATTCCTTGGCAAAAATTTGCATATGTCAAAAATATTTTTTAACTTTTATACGTAAAAAAGCAAAAGATGAGAAAGTTTGAAAAAATCAGAGAAATCGAAGGATATCCAGTCCGGATTTGGACTGAAAGAAGGGTCCTTCAACGTACCAGTGAGATATGCCTGGTGGACATACTCTGGCAGCCAGTCGGCTATGATGAGTATGCCAAAGTCGATAACGAGTTCTTCACTCTGCCTTTGCAAAAGGAAGATAGGGAAGAATTGAAAAAATTGAAAGAAAAAATCAACCTGTTCAATCTATTGCAAATTCGAAAACTGGAGGTAAGAACTTGCGATAACAGGCAGTTCTTTATCTCACCCATCAAAAACGTAGAGCTGTCATTGTCTTAAAACCAAAAACCAAAAAGAAATGAAAGAAGTGAAGTTCTATTTCAGAGCCTGGGAGATAGTGCCAGGCTTCATCTTCCGGCCGGTGATGACGTTCAGCACCAACCTGCCACCGGAAGAAGTTCGGCGGAGATTGCCGAAGGAGTTCTTGGTCTTCGGACCGTACAATTCCTATCAGGAATGTTTGAAAGAAATAGAAAAAGTATTTGAGCGCCAGGAAATGGCAAGTTTGCTCAATTAAAACATAAAACAAATCAATCATGAAAACAAAACCATTCGAAGGTTCAATCATGTCATTCAGGCATGAGGAAGCAAAAACAGGAGATGCCATCTTAATAGATGGTAAGACTCTCCGAACAGCGTATCTGGAAAGAAGGGAGGAACTTGACCGGATTCACCAACAAGTGATAAAATTCATTAAAAATGATGAAAATCTAACCGAGATTATAGCCATCCTCCTTGAAAGCATGTACTTCGAGAGTGATTCGAAATTTGCCGAGGCTCTATGGAAGAAAATCCAAGATGTCGAAATCGTACTGTTCACGGTGCTGACCGCCAATTTGGCAAGAATGGCATGCGAAAAACATCTTGAATGATGAGCAAAGGTGAAGCAAAACGTGAAGTATTTCACCTCATCGAAAAAATCGGGTGTTAGGTGAAGTACTTCACTGAAGTAAAACCTGAAAAAACCAGAAAATTGAATGTCATGAAAGTATTTATTTATTCATTATTTTTGTTATTACTTCTTTCCTGTAAGAAGGAGCGTTGTATGGAATGTGAAATTGTTAAATTTCAGTACAACTATGTGACCTACGAAGGAATTACCACGACAAGGATGCAAAAGTTTTGTGGTGATGACATTGATTATTGGAATGGAAAAACAATTATAGATGAGAAAAATAATGTTCTAACCATTGAAAATATTAATTGTAACCTTAAATAAAATTGATTATGAAAAAGAAAGTCGAAATTGATTTCGGAGAATCCAAGTATCTGTTCATGTTCATGAGAGCCGTCAACCAAATCGAGACGGCTATGAACATGCCAAACACCTCGATTAGGCCCGTCGATGAGACGCATGTTGTAATCGAAGGAAATGTCGACCCGATCTTCCTCATCCAGGTAGGAATGAGGTATGGTGAACTCCTGAGGAATGTGTAAAAACCAAAAACCAATCAGCCATGTGTAGATTTCTATCAGCAATCGTGAAAAAAGACGGGGAAGTCCTGTGGGACGATTCCTGTCACTCCCACGAGGACCTAATCGATAGGTTCCATCTTCGGGATGATAACTATGTCTGGTTCATAGAAGGATACACCCAATTTATCCGGGTCGAATACACAAACGATGATGATGTTTTTGACCTTGACACCTACTACCTACACATCGATGAAGAAGTGGTGCCTTCCTGGTTCACAGAAGAGATGCAGGAGAGAACAATCGAAAAGTTGAAAAACCTGGTGAAAAGACAGGTTAGAATAGATGAATCGATTGATATCCTCCTAGGAGGTGGAACCTACTACCTCAAAGATTGCAGAATAGGAAGGATTGTCAACGCCAGGATAGCAGTAATGAAAAATTGCCAAGCCTCAAAGGTTATCGACACACAGATAGGTTTCGTGAAGGACTCGCACATCACATACGCGGAAGACTCGACCCTCCGCTACCTGAGAGGCGAGACTAAAATCGGGACTCTGGTGAGTAGCCGAGTTGAAGCAATGAGTAGAATAAGTCAAATCGAAATCGCCCGAGAAAGCTATATCGGGCATATGAAAGACCACTCCAAAATCAACCGCCTAGATTATGGGTCCTATGTCTGGTTCATGGAAGGATACAGCACCGTGGGCACTCTGTCCGAAGGAGGAGTTATCTTCGAACAAGATGGAGGAAGGATAGAAGTGGAAAGGAATGGAGGTGTCATCATCCATCGACGTGTCAAGGATGAAGAGGAGGAATAGAAAAGGATGCCAGGGAACCTCAAAATTCCCTGGCAAAAATTTGCATATGTCAAAAATATTTTTTAACTTTTATACGTAAAAAGCAAAAGATGAGAAAGTTTGAAAAAATCAGAGAAATCTACGAGGAGCTGGGGAAAAGCTCCAGTCCGGATGAGGTGATGCATGCCTACATCTGGAGAGGGGATGGATACTATCTCAGGCTCCTCATTGACGAGGCTGAAGATATGGCTCTCGTCATGAAACACTCCCAAGGTCCAGATGATGGAATTGTACTTCACAACTCCTCCATCGACGACTTTTGCCTCGAATATGATGCCGTCGAAAACGGGTGGAATGACCCTGAGATGGCATTTTGCCATTACGTTTACGATTATTTAACCAAAACCAATTAAAAAAAATGAAAACAATGAAACCACCAAAACCTTTTGAAGGTGCCACCCTGTCCTTCAATCACCAAGCCTTCTCAATGTACGAGGCTATCCTCGTCAATGGAGCTCCACTAAAACAATTCAAGGAGACCAAGGAATTCATGCTACTGGCAATGGCGGCGGACGAGGCTTTCAAAGCCGAGAGGTCAGCATGCCTTTCGATGTTTCACGATGTTATGGCTACGCATGACTCATACAGCCAGTTTGCCGAATTCGTTTGGAAGGAAAGGCAGGACGCAGGCTACACCCTGTTCATGGTCCTGATAATATCTCGGGTGATTTTTGAACTTGGAGTGAAATGGAGTTCTTTGCTCTTATAGAAAAAAGAGGAAGGAAGAGGATTCTCTTCCATCCTCTTCTTTGTGAGGACCCCACCGATTTGATGAAGCATTTTGGCTTACACCCTGCCAATGAAGGTGTGGACTTCTTCAAGATTGCCCTATCATGTCCTGCATCTGAGGACCCTTTCAAACTTGAGAACTACCGGCTGAAAATAGATGCATGGACGTGGGAAATCCCAAGATGGATGGAGAACAATAGAGAAAGAATTGAAAAGGATTTCAAGGAAATCATCCAGGACCTTTTCATCGTCCGCAAGCAGATAGATATCCTAACCGGTGGACCATACATAATGGAGGGTTGTTCGGTAGGCAAGGTGAAGCATGCTCACATCTGGAGAGTGCGCCAATCAATGATAAAGCTGACAAACAATTCCAGAATTAAATATCTAGAAGGTTGCAAGGTTGACCGGGTGCATGATACAAAGATTGAGGCAATGGCAAATAGCTTCATCAGTCTCCTTGAAGGGCGTTCCTTCATCGTGAACATGGGTAAAGATGCTCATGTGGAAAAAGCCACAGATGTAGCATTGATTGTCACAATGATGCACAATTCAACGGTCCACGTCCTGGAAGGGAATGCAGTGGTGAGAAACATGTATGATGAAGCGATGGTGTACCAAGTTCATGAATGGGGAGATGCACCTCGTACAGTACGTTAACATGTACGAAAATTCACGCAAATTCACGCAAAATTCTCAAGAATTACGCTATGAAAAGTTTGTGTAATAAAAAACATTTACTATATTTAAATGTAGTTTAAATCACAAAAAAATGAGGGAATATCAATTCAACAGACACAAGAGAGATTTTAGATGTGATTTCACAATCGAGTTCAACGTCAAAAATCCTGACCTAACAGGAGTTCCGGAAGATATATGGGAGTTTGAATGGCAGACAGGTTCGTTCACGGGCACCTACGGGGATAGTTGTTTCGAGGAAATCAAAAAAGCCGTAGGCAAAAGGACAACCTGGGAAATCGTAGATTGGTCCTTTGCTGGAAGGAGCAATGGTTGGTATGCCCTGCTATGCAGAGGGGATGAGAAAAGGGTCACACCTAAAACCATTGAAAAGATTTGCAAAATCATTGACAAGTATCTAAAAAATTACAATCGGGAAATCCGAGAGTATTATCAAATTCACTTTGACTAAATGGAAGCTTCTCTCGTCAAAAATCCGGAAGGATGGAGAATAAAAATCTCCATGCAGGACCGGGTAGATATAGAGTTGATGTATAAAATCAAATCGCTGCCTAATTGGAAGTATTCCAAGGTGGATAAATCTTGGCTGCTTCCTGTTAGGAAGGATATCATTGAAAAGCTTCAGCAATGGAATATTCAAATCCCAGGTGAAGCTGTTCGCATGACGGAAGAGAAAAAGATTGAAAAGGAATTCATTGAAAAGCTACCAAAAGGTCTATACCCATTTCAGCAGGAAGGTGTAAGTTTCATTGAGAGGCGAGGAGGAAGAGCCTTAATCGGGGATGAAATGGGTTTGGGCAAAACAATCCAAGCATTGGCTTGGCTGCGTATCAGACCTGATGCAAGACCTGTGCTGATTGTTACTCCAGCTTCTCTGAAATTAAATTGGAAAAGGGAGATAGAGAAATGGGTACCTGGGGAAGAGGTTGAGATGCTGTATGGTCAAAGCACTTCAGAAATCACAGGTACCATAGCGATTATAAACTATGATATCCTGCATCTTTGGGTGGATGAAATACGTGCCTTTTCACCAAAGGTAATCATAACAGATGAGTGTCATTTCTACAAATCCAACAAGGCAAGAAGAACCAAGGCAATAAAAATGATTTCGAAAGGAGTGCCCTATTTCATTGCTCTGAGTGGTACTCCAATAATCAATAAGCCAATTGAGATATACAATGCCTTGAGGCTCATTGAGCCATCGTTATTTCCAAACGAGTGGTATTTCATACAAAGATATTGCAACCCAAAATTCAACGGGTTTGGTTGGGATTACAGTGGTGCTTCAAACACAAAGGAGCTTCACAAAATCTTAACCAATACCGTAATGATAAGGAGATTGAAAAGTGAAGTCTATAATCAGCTGCCTAAAAAGATTAGGTCTTACATTCCAATGGAATTGAATAACAGAGACCTTTATAAGCAGGCAGAAAGAGGATTTGTCACCTATGTGCAAACCATTACAAAAAAGGATTCAGACCAAACCAAGACCTCAACGAAAATAATCAAGGCAAGAGGTTTGATTGAAGCCTTGAAGCAGCTTGCGGTTGAGGGCAAAATGAATTCAATGATACAATGGATAAAGGACTTCCTAGAAATTGAGGACAAACTTGTTGTCTTCACAATGCACAGGAAAACTGTAGATATATTGATGGAGGAATTTAAAGATATTGCAGTAAGATTTGATGGAAGCACCACGCAGGCACAAAGGGAAAAGGCTGTGTATCGTTTTCAAAACGACCCAAAGATAAAACTGTTTGTAGGAAATATTCAAGCAGCAGGTGTTGGTATAACCTTAACAGCAGCCTCAAACGTCGCAATACTTGAATTGCCTTGGACACCAGGAGAGCTGGTGCAGGCAGAGGATAGATGCCACAGGATAGGACAAATAAAAACCGTTAACATCCACTACCTGCTGGCGGAAGGCACAATAGAGGAAAGGATAGCCAAGATTATAGATACAAAGAGAAAGGTGCTGGATGAAGTGTTGGATGGCAAAAGCACAGATAAGGAATCATTGCTGATGGAACTGATAAAAAGCTATATGTCAAATGAATAAAATGTTAAAAATGTTAAAATATTTGCATAATTCAAAGAAATTACGTAAATTTAAACTAACAAATTAAAAAAAGTTTCAGCCATGAAAACAATCGTTGAATATATAGGATTACTTAGGGAGCTTGCCTGGTCATTTCATAAGTCCACAGGTCTAGATTGGGACGATTTGTTCCAAGAGGCTGCCCTGGCATATCTTGAAGCATATAAAGGCTATGATAAGAGCAAGGGCAAGGTGACTACCTATATGTGGCATGTGATAACCAGCAGGCTGATTGATTATGTGAGAAGGGAAAAAAAGCAAATGCCACCATGGTCCACGCTTGATGAAGTTAAATCATCATATCGTAATGAGAGCATCTGGGAATCACTGCCACTGAGACTGGAAAGGGAATTTGAAATCCTCCTGAAAGGGATTGCAGAAATAGAATGCAGCCTTTCAAGGGAGGAAAAGATGGATAAGATTAGCAAAATGCTATCTGCCAATCATGTTTCACCATCAAGAATCAATCAAGTTCTAAAGGAGATTATATGATTGAAATGTTATTCAAGGACTTCGGATTGCAAATGGCACCTGAGGGAAACAAACACCACAGGGTGGGCTGGGTAAACGTTCCATGTCCGTACTGTACGGGTAATCCAGGTTACCACCTTGGATACAACAAGGCGGAAGGATACTTCTTCTGCTGGAGGTGTGGTTGGCATCCATTCCTGCCAACAATGGCAACCTTGCTCAACCTGGATGTGGCAAGCACAAAAAGAATTTTGAAAAACTATGGCTTGCCACGACTCAGCATATCACCAAATATCGCAAAGGAAAAGATAATGACTCACACGCATACCTTCCCGTCAAACACCACAAAAATGATGGAGGCACACAGAAGGTATCTTGAAAGCAGGAAATTCGACCCGGACAAGCTGGAAACCGAATGGCATTTAGCTGGAACAGGTCCAGTGTCCGTCCTGGGAAATCTCTCCTTTGCGAGAAGAATTATCATTCCAATAATTTGGGATGGAATGCAGGTGTCCTTCACGTCAAGAGATATTACTGGCTGCCACCCTGCAAGATATCTAACCTGTCCACGAGATAGGGAGTATATTCATCACAAGCATATCCTATATGGTAACCAAAGGAAGTGGACGGATTCAATCATTTGTGTAGAAGGTCCGACGGATGTTTGGAGGCTGGGACCAATAGCCTGCGCCACTTTCGGAATTGAGTACACAAGAAGGCAGGTTACCATTTTGAGTAAAACGTTCACCAACATTTTGGTTTATTTCGATGATGACCCTCAGGCGGTGGAAAAGGCGGAAAAGCTGGTTGCAGAATTAAGATTCAGAGGAGTCAACGCCAGAAAGATTACACTGCCAGGAGACCCTGCATCACTCAGTCAAGATGATGCAGATTACTTGGTTAAACAGTTTATACAGAATAGAATATGATGTCAAACCAAAAATCAAAAGAAAATGGAAGAAGCAATTAAATTCCTTCAAAGAGAATTGTTAAATGCAATTCATGAATACGTCATCAACAATGACGTGGATTTTGACCCTGAATTGGCTACGCAGTACATTCACAATACTGGTAGGGATAGACTGCTTCAAATAATGGAAACAGCTAAAAGAGACCACCAGGAAGCCAAGGACGCCCTCTTCCCTCCAAGCATGTTAAAAACAATCCTCTCGGTTAGTTTGAAGCATGGCTTGGTTGAGTACGCCAAAGAGATTGTAGAACATTCCAAAATTCAAAAATCATGAAAAAAGATTATCACAAAGTAACCATTTCCACCGAGTGGAAAAGAAACAAAACGTGGGGATGGAATCCCCATACCGTCGTCATCTTTCAGGATAAGAATGACTGCCTCATAGGTCACACAACCGGTCGGGCAAGCGGTTGTGGATACGACAAATTATCCACTGCCATAACAGAAGCATTGAACAAGTCCGAGGACTTTCGCAAATTTGTCTACAAAAGGCTCCCCAAGGAGGAGAGAAGTAAATACTTCTACAAAGATATGACATTATCAACTGAAGGAAGAGGAGCGGATGAAATCGTATCACTGTTTCGGTTAATCGGATTTAAACTGATGGCAGTATCACACGGCACAAGCTATGACCTATTTTGTTTCATTAAATCAAGAAAAACATCACGAACATGAAAAAGGAAAAAAATAACTATACGCAATTGTGTGTCCTACAGGCAACCACCCTTGGTGAAACCACTCCCAAGGAATTTGAGGACTACTGGAAGGAAGAATTTGGTGTAAGAGTAAAGTTCGCCGAAGAGGTTAGGACACTTCAAGTATTTGAGAATGGGGAGAATAGGGTTGACCTCTTCTTTTACATTCACACGGAGGACATACCAAAGTTTGCCCTGCCAAGACTGAAGATAGGAGTAAGATGGTGGGAAGATGTCCTGCTCAATAATGGAGTGCATTACTACTATCGTGAAACCCTGGAGAAATATAAACCTACATGGTGATGTAAAAATTCAAAGAAAAAACGTATAATATTGCAAACAGATATATGTTTTTTCACATAAAAACATTAACTTTACGCCCCTGGTTTTTGGTTTTTGGTGTGCACCATGGGAGAGTAACCCGCCCGAGGACACGGGTGAAATCCCATGGATTGCATGCCAAAACTCACCCAAAAATGATTTGCCATGATTAGGACAAATTTTAAGAAGCACTGTCCAATCCCTATCACAATGGTGGAAGCACTCTGTCAGGTTCAGCTCCCTTCAGGAGCAATGAGAATTCTCTTCACCATCTTGAGGAGAACTTATGGTGAAAACAAAACAGAGTGTCACCTATCTACTTCACATTTCGCTTCGGCTACGAACCTGAAGGACTATGAGGTGAAGTACTTCACTAATCTACTTCAGAAGGTGAAAATGATTCACGTTTCAGGTGAAGTAGATACTTCAGCTACCTTTTCAGTTCAGGTGAATCCCGAAAAATGGGACTTCAGTGAAGTAAAATTCGGTTCTGAGGAAGAGGTGAATCCCGAAAAATGGGACTTCAGTGAAGTAAAATTCGGTTCTGAGGAAGAGGATTTAATGCTGAAAAATATGTTAAAAAATGTTAAATGCTTATATAATAATATACATACCTATAGTATGTATATTAAAAACAAAAAAATTAAAATTCGAAGTACTTCACCATGTACTGAAGTGAATCCTCCAGAAAATGCTGAAGAAATACCTCCCATATTAGGTGAAGAAAATACTGCCCAAGATACTTCACTGAAAGGTGAACCACTTCAGCTCCACCACTTCGATTTGTTCTGGAAGATATACCCAAGAAAGGTGGACAAGGGCAAGGCTTTCAGTTCATGGAAAAAGATTTGCCAGAAAAAGGTGAAGGAAAGACCAACTTGGCAAGAGATAAAATATGCAGTCATGAAACAGAAAAAATCAGAGAGATGGCAAGACATCAAATTCATTCCCCATCCATCAACATGGTTAAATCAGTGTCGATGGTTAGATGACCCAAAAGAGATGAAGGCTGTGACCTTCGTTCAGCCCAATCAAAAACCTTTCATCATCGAGGATGGAAGGAGATATGATTTATGCCCTGATGGCAGATATAGAAATATCCATGGTGAAGTTTATATACCTTAGGTATGATTGAAAGAAAGATAGTTACAGGGTTGATTGTTTCAACTCCATTCCTTGAAAACATTCGCTCAACCTGGAGCATGGATTATCTGGAGTCAGTAACCGCTCGTCAAATCTCATTGTGGGTTTGGGAGTATTATGATAAGTATCACAAAGCTCCAGGAAAAGACATCGAGACCATCTTTTATTTGAAACTTCGCGAAGGAAGAATTTCTCAGGACATGGCTTCCGATATGGAAGATATCCTTCGTGGATTGAGTTCGGAGTATGAGAGAGGTGAACAAGACCTCACCTTGCTGACTGAAGAAACTCTGAAATATTTTGAATGCAGGCGAGCTGAAATACTTGCAAGAAAAATCGAAGAGGCTTCCAAGGCAGGAAGAGTTGATTTGGTTAGAAGCCTCTCCCAGGAGATTGCCCGAGATGTGACGAGTTCGGACATCTCGAAACACATTTTAACCATTCCTCAGATTAGGAGGATGGAACACAAGCCACCAAGAGTGTTAATGAAACCTTGGTTGAGAGAAGGGCAGTTCACTATAATCTATGGTAACTATGGATGCGGGAAATCATTGCTTGCCATTTCAATTGCATATATGCTTGGCGTCCGAGATTATGATAAACCTGAGTGCCAAATTGGAGAATGGCAGGTGAAAAATCCAACAGGATGCCTGTACATAGATGGGGAGTTAGGTGAAGTGGAAATGGAAGAAAGAGTAAGTCAGTTTGAGTGGTTAGGTCCTCAACCTTCCTCTCGTAAGCTTCGTGTTCTGTCCTTGCCTGAATATCAATTGAGGGAGGAACGTTCCTTTTCCCTCTCGGACAGAAGCGTCCAAAAGTCCGTCGTAAAATGGCTAAGTGAAAATCCGGAGTACAGGTTGGTGATATTGGATAGCATCAGCACCTTGTTTGAGTTGGAAGATGAGAATAGCAATAGTGAGTGGAACAATAAAATCAATCCTTTCCTAAGAGATTTGAGAGCGATGGGGGTTGCCTGCATTTTGCTTCATCATTCAGGAAAGGATGGGAAACGTGGTCTGAGAGGTGCCAGCACCATGGGAGCGATGGCACACAACATCTTTAGACTTGTCAATCATGAGAAGAAAAGTGAAGATGCCGGTGAGGCATGGTTTGTGCTGACAAAAGATAAACAGAGAAGTGGTGGTTATGAGTTCAAGTCCTTTGGCTTGAGATATAGCCAGGATGACAACGGTAAAAGCACAACCTGGGAGGTGACGGGAGTTAATTAGTTAGAAATTTCACGCATAAAAATCAACGTAGAGCGATGAAAAGAGAGCAAGTAATATTTTTTATAAAGCTAAATAATGAAAATAGCTGTAAAGCGAGAAAATCAAGCGAATTAAAAATTTTTACGTATAATATTAACATAAAAGCAAAAAAATGTACATTATCAGGAAAGAATTCATGTTCAGTGCATCACATTGGTTGGTGCACCTTCCAAAGGAGCATCCATGCTCCAGGTTACATGGTCACAACTATACGGTTGTGGTTGAACTCAGGTCTCATGAACTTGATGAAAGAGGCTTTGTAATGGATTACAGGGAGCTGGACGTCGTGAAAAAATTTATCGATGAAAAACTGGACCATAGGCACTTAGGTGAAGTACTGGACTTTCCAGCCACTGCAGAAAACCTTGCAAAGTATCTGTTCGATAAGTTCAGGAAATTAATTGGAGAGAAACTCTATGCGGTGGAAGTATGTGAAACACCTAAAACGATGGCGAGATATGAGGAAAGGTAAGGTTATTATCGATTCAAGAACCAAACTTTCAGGTCCTGTATCATTGCCGAGCCTGAACATTAGTGAGTTCTTCATGGATTCAATTCAAGGGGAAGGTCCTACGGTAGGAACACCAGCAGCCTTCCTTAGATTGCAAGGATGCACCTTGCGGTGTAGTTATTGTGACACGAAGTACGCATGGAATCCTTATCATGTTTCTGTGGTTAATGTAAATGAATTGTTGGACTTGATGGAGAAGCATGGTTTAGTGAAAAAGCTGGCGAAAATGGGAGAAGGATATCACCTTGTGATTACAGGGGGAAGTCCTTTATTTCAGCAAGGAGCTTTGGAGGAGTTGTTTGAAGAGTTTTATCGAAGGCATGGCTTTGTTCCCATAATCGAAGTTGAAAATGAATGTGTCATTAAACCATCCAGGAAAATGGACGCATTTGTTTCCTATTGGAACAATTCTCCAAAACTTTCAACGAGCGGTATGGATAAGGAGGAAAGGTATTTTCCTGAGGTGTTGAAATCCTTTGAGGACAGTACAGCCGAAGTCTGTTACAAATTCGTAATCACGAGAGGTGAAGAGGACTGGAAGGAGATTGAAGAGGATTTCATTAACCCGGGATTTGTTTTACCTGAACAGATATGGTTAATGCCTGAAGGAAGAACAAGGCAGGAATTGGAAGCAAACATTGAATTAACTTTGGAGTTGTGTGTCAAAAATGGAGTGCATTACTCCCCAAGATTGCAGATTGATATCTGGGGTGACACCAGAGGTGTATAAAATTTTTTACGTATAATAACATAGCATTAATAATCAAGATTATGGCAACATTAAAAGCGTTAAAAAATGCCTTTGCCGAGATGGTGAAGGTGATGAGTCTAACGGATGATGATGGAAATCTCATCGAGATTCCTAAGAATGCTGATGAGGGATGGCTGAAGCATCATATCAAGGAGGCAATGGAATTGATGCTTCCTGAAGATGAGTTTTCTGACCCAACGACAGCCGTCCTTGAGGAGTTAAAATCCGAAATGCAGGATGAAGAGGTTAAGGAGAATGAAGTTGTAGAAGCCACTTCACCTGAAGAGGAGGAAGAGGAACCTGTTGTCGAGGTGCCTGAACCTGAAGTGGTACCTGAAATTCCGCAGGTGCTTAAAAAGAAGAAGGTGGATATATCACCAGCTTCCGTAGTCCTACACAAGAAAAACAGAGTGCCGAAAAGCAGCTTCACGTTTTTCATGGACAATGTTATCCTGAAAGGTGGTTCATGGAAAAACATGATAGAGGACTTGCAAGCCGAATCCGATGCCAGAGGGTTGAATTACAAGGTGAGCAAATCAACCATCACAACCCACATTAAGTACAGACAGAAATCCAATCCCGATTATTTCAAAGGAATGAGAATAACCGAATATGGCATCGAAGGCGAGTGAGGCAATCAGGACAATAATCAGAGAAATTGGTGATAATCCGGATAGGGAAGGTTTGCTGGAAACTCCTTCCAGGATTATAAGGTCCTGGTCGGAGTTGTATTCAGGTTACGGTCAGGATGTGGCGTCCTTGTTCAAAACCTTTTCCGATGTTTCGGGATATAGCCAAATTGTCATCTGCAAGAACATTGAGATTTACTCAATGTGTGAACACCACATGCTCCCTTTCTTTGGAAAGGCACACGTTGCCTACCTTCCAGACAAAAGGGTGATTGGGATTTCGAAGCTTGCAAGGTTGGTGGACGTGTATGCGAGGAGGTTGCAAATCCAGGAAAGGATTTGTGAGCAGGTAACAGATGCAATAATGGAATATCTGCAGCCTCAAGGTGCGGCTTGCATCATTGAGGCTATGCATCTGTGTATGAGAATGAGAGGTTGCAGTAAACAGGAGTCAGTAATGGTGACGTCCTCGATGAAAGGAATTTTCCTTAAAGATGGAAAAGTAAGAGAAGAATTAATTCAATTAATCAAGTAAAATTATGGCAAGAGTTTTAGGAAACACTACTCGTCAAAGCTTCAATGAAGAAGTGATACACAAATTTAATCTTACGATTTTGGAGGATGAGTTCAATGATGCCATGCAAAATGAAAGAATTCATGAAAACTCATTGTCCGAGTCGGATAAGATTCGTAGATTGTTTGACTGTGAATGGGACAAGCAGGAGGATATTCGCATTTTGAACGCAGGTTCAGGGCAGGGAGATTTGGGAGCTGTTCTCAGTCCAAAATACTGCATTACCAATATGGACCCATGCCCGTCCAGAAGCGTAGGCAAGGACATAGTCTATGGATGGTGTGAAAACATTCCATTTGAGGATGGACTTTTTGATGGAATCTTTTGCTGGGGAGTGATTTACTTCGTAAGAAGTTTACCTGAAACTTTGATTGAGTTCAATAGGGTTCTCAAACCTGGTGGTAAGCTGATTATAGATGTTGTAAAATATTCCTCGATGCCGCTGCCTCAGACAACCAATCCAGATTGCTTCTGGAGATATTTGGAAATGTATGGATTTGAGATGGAAGAAAGGTTTCCTCTTGGCAAGCCCTACTTCCAGCGTGAGGCATTCCGGTTCAAGAAAGTGAGACCTTTTGACCCGAGACGGTTAAGAATGCCACAGTCAAAAGGTGAAATACTCAATTTTTTAGAGGAAAGAGATTGGTTTATGAAGTAGAAATATGAAATACAATTTATTACTTTTGTACAGCGGAGGGTATGATAGTACCTTGCTGCTGAAGATGGCGTTGGAAATGGGGTACTCCCCTCTGTGCCTGCTCTTCAACTATGGGCAGGTCCACGTCGAGGAATTGATTTATGCCATAGACATGTGCGAGAAATTGAATCAGGATTACAGAGTGGTGGACATCAAGGAAGCTCTATCTGTTCACTCAAAGTTAACAGATGGTGAAGGCAAATATGTGGGAGTGTCTCAATGGCATGTTCCTTCACGCAACCTAATATTCCTTTCCATTGCCTCCTCGATTGCGGAGAGTGAGGGAATAAGGTTGATTTGGTATGGTGCGAATTATGAGGACAGAGAAAAACTGTTCCCTGATTGCTATCAGGAATGGGTTTTCAGGTTAAATGAATTGCTCGCCATCAATGGTAGCATTCCAATCAAAGTGGAGGCACCCTTGCTTGGAATGAGCAAAGATACAATCAAATTGTTGGCAAGACATTTTGGAATTGAAGAAGATAAAGTATTTAGCGGATATGGAAGTAGATGAAAAGTATGGTGTTGGGCACCTTGAAGGCAAGCCTTTCACAAATTTGGTGACAAAACATTACAGTTCACTTGTCATTAGGAAGTACACACATTGGGGTTTTCCAATCTATGTTGGAATAGTTACGGATGAATCCCTGTCTGATTTGGATGAGGCAGTTACGTCCTTCGTTGAAACTAATAAAAAGTTTTGGAGGGATGATTTGCAAAGTCTGAGAGATTTTGCCGGGGCACTTACCGAAGATTTGGTATGTAACTATAAACGAGCGGAAGCCGTTGGTGTTGTTATTTATGCGGATAAATGTTTCATTTCCTCGCTGCATGGTGATTTTATGAATCACACCGCATCGAGAATAGAATTCTTTGGATTACTGCAAATGTCTACGGGAGTATGAATAAAAAGTATGTTATTTTTGCACCACATGCCGATGATGAGGTTATCGGTTGTCACGACCTGCTGCTGACGGGTTTGGTGGAGAGAATATTGTTTGCAAGTCGTGATGTAACATCTGAGGAATTGATAAAGGTTAAGGATGAGTTTAATTGTCAGGTAGACCTGTTTGATTACAAACACATTCCTGAACATAGGATACTGTTGTTTCCAGACCCTGTCTTTGAAACTCATCCTTTGCACAGACAGTTAGGACACATTGGTGAAAGTTTGCTTCGAGAAGGTAAAAGTGAGGTAATCTTTTACACCACAAACATGAATACTCCTTACATCTATGAGGTGGAAAATCCAGCGAGGAAGAAAAGTTGCTTGACAAGGCTTTATTCACATAAGGCTTCCTTATGGAAATATGAGCATAAATACTTCTTGTTTGAGGGATATACAAAATGGATAATAAAATGGGAAGGTTGATTCTTGTACCACAATATCCTACAAAATTGAGATATCAGGAGTGGTGGTTTGAATTGTTTCCCGGGAGTTATAAACCTTACTTCGATGAGGTGATTACTCTTGGTTCAAATTTCGTTCCTGAGGATGATTCATCTCGATTGGAGAATGGGGGATTTTCACCTGTTGATTTGGCAATTGAGTTTGAATCCCTGCAGATATTGGAATACTCTCACCTGAGCTTGAAGGAGGATGATATCCTGCTGCTTTGTGATTTGAGTTTTCCAGGTTTATTTGCAAACGTTTTGTTTCATAAAAAGCCTAAGAAATGTTTTGCAATATGCCACGCCACAAGCAAAAACAATTACGATTATTTTTCTGGTGTCAGGGGGATAAAGTACCCAATCGAAAAAAGCATTTCGAAATTGTTTGATGGTGTGTTTGTGGCAACGCAGTATCACAAAGAGAAATTAGGATGGGATAACATTCACGTTGTGAAGTTTCCACACGTGAATCCTCCACATTACTCAATGATGCCACTTTGTGATGTTGTTTGCGTATCAAGACCTGGAGTTCAAAAGAGAACAAAGTCCATTGAAAAGTTTTTGAAGAAAAATGGAATTCATATTGAGTTTCCTCAACCTACGGCTTGGGACAGTTATTTCAATTACCTGTCCTTTTCTAAGGTGTTGTTGATAACCTCAAAAGAGGAAACCTATGGTTATCAGGTATTGGATGCTCTGTGTCAGAATTGTGTTCCTGTGGCTCCGAGAGCCTACAGCTATCCAGAATTGCTGCCAAAGGAGTTATTGTATGATAGCAAGGAGGAATGTCTTTCAATTATAAATTCAATACTGAATGGGGAATTGAGAATAGACACTTTTGAACTGTATAAAAATCTGTCAAAGGAATTCAAGGAATTCTTTGCCAAAACTTCAAGTATAATGAAACAGTATGAGTAAGGTCAGGATAATGCTTGATTCGGGTGCTTACACAATCTTTAGACAAGGTGCACCAATCAAGATTGAGGACTACATTCGTTTCATACATGAGAAAGGTAAGATATTTACCGGTTGTTTCAACTTCGATGTATTGAACAATTCCAAGGCGAGCTATGAGAATTGGAAGTACCTAAGGAGTTGCGGTATTGAGACCATACCTGTGTATCACATGATGACGGGTGAGGAGCATTACCTTAAAAAGTATTTAAAACAGGTGGACTATGTTGCCCTTGGCACCATTGCAAACCTTGATACAGGAAAGAGGATAAGCAGCCTTGATTACATCTGGAAGAAGTATTTGGTGGATGATAAAGGAATGCCTGTGGCAAAGATACATGGGTTAGGTTTGACGACGCCGGAGTTGATTGTGCGTTATCCTTGGTATTCCGTGGACTCCTTTACTCCAATAATTTCTGCGGTATGGGGTTGTGTGTTATTGCCAAAGTACGTCAATGGTAAACTGGATTACAGTGACATCGAAAACATTAAGATTTCAAATCAAGTTCGCCATGAGAAAGGTAATACAGGAAGTTGGTTAAACTTTCCAAAATTGTTAAGAGAAATACACGAGGAGCAATTCAGGAAGCATGGATTTGTAATTGGTAATGTGTGCTATCAAAAAGTTGGTCCTACGAGGACGGACAAAAGAGTGATGCAAAAGTCCGATTTTTGGCAGGGAAAGTTAATCAGCATCGAGAAAGGTGAAAATAAAGGTAAGGATAAGACCCTATCAGGGGATTGGACTGAAAGAGAAAGGTGGAACCTTATTGTTTTTAACAAGCTGAAGGACGTAATGCCTCCATATCCCCGACCGTTGAATCTCAATGGTGATAAGTTTGAAGTGGAGGATACAGGTGGAAGGACAATAATCTGCCTTGGAGTGTCTACTCCACACAACCTATCGGTATTGCACCGTGTACAACCTTATCACGATATACTGATTAGCTTTGCTCACATGAAGGGAAAGATGTATGAATCATTGGTTAAATATAGTGAGTTATGATTGTAAAAACAGAAACATTAAGACACGCACTTGAAGTGGTTAAGCCAGGATTGGCAAACAAGGAGAGGATTGAACAAACCACGTCCTTTGCCTTCCTGCAAGGTAGAGTTGTTACCTACAATGATGAGATTAGCATTTCTCATCCTGTTGTAGGTTTGGATTTGGAAGGTGTAGTCCCTGCGGAGCACCTTTATAAATTCCTTGAAAAGGTGAAAAAAGAGGAAGTAGATATTGAGGTGGTTGGCAATGAGTTGATTGTCAAATCAGGGAAGAGCAAGGCAGGATTTGCCCTGGAACGTGAGATTAGGTTGCCTTTGAAACAGGAGTTGTGGAATGCAGAGGATTGGCACGCCTTGCCTGAAAACTTTTCAAGAGCGGTTTCCTTTGCTTCCAAGACCTGTTCCAATGACGTCAGCAGACCAAAATTAACATGTGTACACCTATCGAAGGAGGGCTTTGTTGAAGCTTCCGATGGTTACAGGTTGCTGAGGTACAGTCTTGGAACGGGATTTATTGAATCCATCCTGGTACCAAGTACGTCCTGTGAAGAGGTTGTAGGTTTAAGTATGAAGGAGTACCGTGTAGAAAAAGGTTGGGTTCACTTCCGCAATGAGGAAGGAACGATATTGTCAAGCAGAGTGTTGGAAGAGGATTATGTGGACATCACTCCTCATCTAAACGTGGAAGGTGAAAAAGTCATCCTTCCCAGGACAATATTGGAAGCCTTGGATAGGGTACACGTATTTGCCAAACGTAGGAGGGTCATTGATGAATCCGTTGAAGTGGAGTCCGTTAACAGAAGGCTGATATTGAGAGCAAGTTCGGATGGCAGCTGGGTGGAAGAGGAAATCAATTTTGCCTATGATGGTGCCGGTTTCAAATTTGTGGTTGTACCATCTCTGTTGAAGGATGTGCTTACGGAATCGTTGGAATGTGTTGTCTCCCAAAATAGGTTGAAGTTTCGTGGGGAAGGTTGGGAGTATGTGGTAGCTTTGAAAGAAAGAAGAAAGGCTTCATAATGGAAGGATTTTTCTCGAAAAAGGAGGTTGAATCTATAATCAGACCTGGAGGAAGGAAGACAGGGTGCTTTCAATGTGGACTGCATGCAAACTGTCTCACTCTAAAAATGGAACCTTATGGAGGTTTCAAGAAGAAAATTCTTAACATAGGTGAAGCACCTGGGGAATGGGAAGATAAAAAGGGAAAGCCATGGCAAGGCAAGACGGGTGAACTGTTAAGAAAGCAGTATGCAAAAATGGGAATAAACCTGTTTGAGGACTGCCTTAACATTAACGCCGTGAATTGCAGACCTGTGGATGAAAAAGGGAACAATCGCACTCCTACATCTATTGAGATTGATAGTTGCCGTAAAAACGTCTTGGAGTGCATTCATCAAAACAAACCTCAGGTTATTGTATTATTAGGAGCAACCGCTGTTGAATCCTTGATTGGATATCGTTGGAAGAGGGAGTTTGGAAGCATTTCGAAATGGAGAGGATGGGCAATACCAGACCAAGATTTTGAAGCGTGGGTGGTACCAACTTTTCATCCAAATTTTGTGGAGAGGGCAGGTGCGGATGACGTTACAGGAGTTATTTGGAGACAAGACCTGTCCTTGGTGAAAGAGTGTTTGAAACTTCCTTTTCCAAAATATAAAGAGCCAGATATTGAAATCATTGATGATTTGTCCGTGTTGAATAATATCCAAGGACCGATTGCAATTGATTATGAAACGAACAGGTTGAAACCATATTCCCCAGGCAGCAGGATTGTCACCGTTGCAATTGCAGATTCGGAGGACCACTGTTTTGCCTTCAAGTTGCCAGCAAGCAGGGAAGGAAGGAAGCCATTGTTAAGATTATTAACCGACGAGAAAATACCGAAAATGGCACATAATATTAAATTTGAGGACAATTGGTCTTCTGTTAGATTTGGTATTGAAGTAAAAGGTTGGGATTGGGATACGATGCTGGCAAGCCACATATTGGATAACAGACCTGGTATAACTTCACTGAAGTTTCAAGCATACGTGAACTTCGGAGTTGTTGATTATGAATCGGACGTCGCTGACACTCTCGGTGAGGATTTGGAGGAAGCGATTAAATCTCCAGCCATTCTGAGGAAGGTGTTAACCTACAATGGGTTAGATAGCATTTTCACCTACAGATTAGCCATGTTACAGAAAAAGATTATGAACGTATGATAAAAATTAATCCAAGAACAAAGGAAGCCTATACTCTTTTTCATAAGGGCATGTTAGCCTTGTCCAGAGCCGAAAGGGCAGGCATTCGAATTGATTTGGAGTATGTGGAGAAACAGAGAAGTGAATTGACAAAAACAATTGAGGAGTTGGAAAAGAAGTTCAAGAATAGCAAATTTTACAGACATTGGGAGCATTCGATGGGCAGAGTTAACCTAAACTCCAATCCTCAGTTGGCACACTTCCTATATAATGTAAAGAAGTTGAAACCTCCATATCTAACTGAATCTGGTCAGGGTGCTACGGATGAGGAAGCATTAAAGCAGTTAGGCATTCCTGAGCTGGAGGACTTGATAAGGATAAGGAAGCTGAAGAAGGTTAGGGATACATATTTAGAAGCGTTTATCAAGGAGCAGGAAGGAGGATATTTGCATCCTATTTTCAATTTGCACCTTGTACGCACCTTCCGTTCCTCTTCAGATTCACCTAACTTTCAAAACATTCCAAAAAGGGATAAGGAGTCAATGCAAATCATAAGGAGAGCATTATATCCCAGACCTGGACACCAGCTTGTGGAGGTTGATTTTTCAAGCCTTGAGGTGCGTATCGCTACCTGCTATCATAAAGACCCTACGATGATTCAATACATTCGGAATAAAGAAATTGACATGCACACCGATATGGCTTGTCAAATATTCTTGCTTGACCGTAAACTGTTTAATGGACATAGTTCACAATATAACGTCCTAAGGCAGGCAGCAAAGAATGGATTTGTATTCCCTGAGTTTTATGGTGATTATTATGCCAATTGTGCGGAGTATTTGGCATGCACCTGGGGAAAGTTGCCAAAGGGAAAATGGACGGTTGGTATGGGAATACCGCTGGACACTCAATCCTTCACCCTATCAGACCATTTGATTTCAAAAGGCATAAATTCCTTTGATAAGTTTGTCGAGCATGTAAAGGCTGTTGAAGAGCATTTTTGGAAGGATAGGTTTCCTGATTATGCTGCCTGGAAGGAACGCTGGTGGAAAACCTATCAAAAGTATGGTTATATTGACATGCCGACAGGTTTTAGGTGCAGCGGTTTGATGGGCAAAAATGACTGTATAAACTATCCAATACAGGGCTCGGCGTTTCATTGTTTGCTTTGGTCATTTGTTGAAATTGATAGGATTAGCCGAGAGAGTAAATGGGATTCAAGATTGATTGGTCAAATCCATGACTCAATGCTGTTAGATGTGCATCCTGATGAGTTGGAAATGGTGAGGAAAACCCTTCACCAAGTTATGTGTCGAGATTTGAGAAAGGCATGGCCATGGATAATCGTTCCAATGGAAATAGATATACAGGTTTCACCTGTGGACGGCAGTTGGGTTATGAAGGAATGAATGTCTAGATATAAAAAATTTTACGTATAATATATTAAAAAAATGAGTTTAGCCGTAAAGTATAGACCAAAAAGTTTTGAGGAGGTAAGAGGAAATAAGGAAGTGATTGCCTCCTTGAACAGTATGCTACAAGACAGGAGCAGGTTTCCTCACACCATCCTGTTTTATGGACAAACAGGATGTGGTAAGACCACGTTGGCAAGAATAGTTGCGGATAGATTAGGATGTAAAGGATTGGATTTGCTGGAAATTAATTCCGCAGACTTTAGAGGCATTGATACTGTGCGTGAAATCATAAGGCAAAGTCAGTATATGCCTCTTGAAAGTGAATGCCGAGTTTGGATAATTGATGAGGTGCATAAGTTAACAAATGATGCTCAGAATGCCATATTAAAGATTTTGGAAGATGCACCAAGTCATGTGTATTTTATACTTTGCACCACTGACCCTCAGAAGTTAATTCCAACTCTGAGAGGTAGGTGCAGTCAGTTTGAGGTTAAACCTCTATCCGAGCAATTGTTGTCGGGACTGTTAAGAAGAATTGCAAGGGAGGAAGGACACCAGTTGGAAAGTGAAGTGCTGGCTCAGATAATTGAGACAAGTCAGGGAAGACCAAGAAACGCCATACAGATATTGGAGCAGGTGTTGAATGTTCCTCCTGAGAAAAGGTTAGAAATTGCAAAGAAAGATTTGGAAAATCAAACACAGATTATTGAATTGTGTAGAGCATTGGTAAATGGTTCAGGTTGGAATACTGTTTCCCGCATCCTGTCCGGTTTAAAGGACCAGGAAGCGGAGGATATTAGAAGAGTTGTGCTGAAGTATTGTCAATCAGTACTGTTGAATGGTAAGAATGATAAGGCAGCGGCGGTGTTGGAAGCGTTCCTACAACCTATGTATGATGTAGGATTTCCAGGAGTTGTTTATGCTTGTTATTCAGTCTCATCTTAAAAGTAATCGTAATATGGAATCAGTTGGAAAGTTTTTGTTTTTGATTAATGAAATTAAGGAAAGATACCAAAATAGATTGGCTGTATTTTTCCTGAAGAACCTGGTGAAGCTCTCCAGAAAAGAGGTTATAGACAAGGCATTGGAAAGCTCAATTCATGAGTTGAAGGAATTGAACAAGGAAGCCTTGACGGAAACAATCAAAACGAGTATGATAAATGAGTTGCCTGAACCTGAAAAGAGCATGATAAGTGAAGCATTTGGGGGCTTTATGGATAGTTGCCGTGATGAGGTGATTAAGGACTTTAAAAATGATATATATGAGATGTATTCAAAAATCTAAAATTCAATTGCTATGGAAGAGAATTTCAATTATGAAAGGGAAATCTACATCGATGAAACTGCATTAGATGTGGAATGGCTTGAGCAGCCTAGGTTGATGGTTAAATATGCCAAATATGCCGCAGAGATGAGGAAAAGGTATGATTTGGCTAAGGAGGAGTTAGAAGTGGTGAGAGCCGAGTTGGACAAGTCCATAAGAACAGACCCGGAACGCTACGGACTTGCCAAGGTTACGGATACAGCGGTTTCCTCCATTATTGTAACTTCCGAGGAGTATCAAAGAGCAAGCAAAGCCGTTGCCGATGCAAAGTATGAGTCGGATTTGGCAATGCTTGTTGTAAAGGCATTCGAACAGAGAAAGGATGCCCTGGAAAATCTTGTGAAGCTACACGGTCAGCAGTACTTTGCAGGACCAAGAGTGCCACGAGATATAACCAAGGAACGTGAAAACAAACATGCAAATCAAATAGTTGGTAAGAACATTAAAAGAAAAATTAACTAAAAATTGTTGACTATGAATCAGAGAAAAACTTTTCGTGAAAAAACAGCCGCAAATGCCAAGAGGCAGCAGGAGTCAAGGTCCTCCTACGGTTACCTGAACCTCCCAAGAAACGTAATGGTTTTTTCACCTGAACCAGGCAGTAGAGTAAAACTTGATTTTCTCCCTTACGTGGTTACGGATGAAAAACACCCTGACCGTGATGATGAGAATGAGATAGCTCTACCTGGTACACTTTGGTACAAAAGACCATTCAAGGTACACAGGAACATAGGTGTTAATAATGAAACCTATGTCTGTAGGACTTCAATCGGGGAAAGATGTCCGATTTGTGAGTACAGAACAAAAAGAATCAGAGAAGGTGCAGAGAAGGAGGAAACAGATTTGCTGAAGCCTTCGATGAGAAATCTTTACATTGTTGTTCCTCTTGATAGCAAAAAGCATGAGGAAGGAATTTACATCATGGATGTCAGCCAATTCCTATTACAGAACCTGCTCAATGAGGAATTGAGAGATAACCCAGACAATGGAATTTTCCCCGACCTGAAGGAAGGATTGACCCTGAGAATAAGGTTTGATAGCTCCACAATCGGTAACAGCCAACCGTTTGCTGAAGCTTCCAGAATTGACTTCCTTGAAAGGGAACGTGTCTATGATGAGGAGGTGCTTAAAGACGTACCTAACTTGGATGAGGTTTTAAATGTGCTTTCCTACTCGGAATTGGAGAGCAGATTTTATGAGATGGATACCACCGACAGGAAAGAGGAAGATGAGGATGAGCTACCATTTAGAACAGGTGAGGATGATGAGAAGAAGGAAGTCAAGCACATTGGTAAACCTAAGGTTGCCACTGTAACCAAGCCAACGGTAGGTAAACCTATTGCAAAGGAGAGAGTGGTGGAGGAGGAAAAGGAAACAGATGAGGAGAAGGAGGAAGTGAAGGTTGCAAGCAAACCGAAAGCGGAGGCAAAACCAAAACCTGTATTTACTCGCAATACTCCTCAAAAACCTCAACCTAACAATTCTGGTTGTCCACACGGTCATCAGTTAGGTAAGGACTTTGAGAAGTTTGATGAGTGTGGTGATTGCGAGAAGTGGGACGACTGCTACGATGCAAGAAATGTATAAAGAGATGGGAAGGAAAAGGAGTGGTACCTCTTCCTTCCCTTCCTCATTAAGGGGGATAGGAACGAAGAGGAGCATGGCAGAATTAAATCTGACCAAACGTGTCACGTTTGAAGTGCCTTTGCACATCTCCGAATATCTTTTCTTGTATTCCCATGCCGAAGGTATTACCAAATCCGAACTACTATTAAGGATAGTGGAAGATTGGATTCACCGAAGCAGGGAAGAGAAACCTGATATTGTCCTGTTAAGGAACATTGCAGATAAGTTGCAGGAGGAATGGGATAAAAATTACAAAGGATTTAAAGGTTTGAGCTTTGACAGGTTTAAGGAGGCAGTTGAATACACATTAAGAAACGCATCTATCAAGTCAGTCTATGTTGAAACAATACTAAATGAACTGAAACCATGATGATAAGAAAAGGGGAATCTACTTTATCTGCACAGGTTAAAAACCACATCAACTCTGCCAAGGTGTCAAGTCCTCAGAAGTACGATGGTGTATTTCTTGGCAATAACATTAGCACCGGCAGTACACTGCTGGATTTGGCTATCTCAGGTGGAAGAGTCAGAGGTGGAGGATTACCTGGAGGAATTTTGGTGGAGATATTCGGACCAAGCGGTAGTGGTAAAACAGTACTGCTGTCCGAAATTGCAGGTGATATACAGAGGAAGGGTGGTAAGGTTATGTTCAATGACCCTGAGGCAAGATTAAACCCCCAATTTTCCAGAATGTTTGGATTGAAGCTTGAGGAAGGAATTTACACCAGACCTGATACGGTTACCGAGGTGTTTAAAGCGGTACGAGAATGGGAACCTGGTGGTGATGAAACAACGATACATGGCATAATGGCGGACTCCTTGGCGGCACTCTCAACCGATTTGGAAATGGAGGCAAAGGAAGGGGATAAAATGGGAATGAGGAGAGCCAAGGAGTTCAGTGAAGAATTAAGAAAAACCTGCCGCATCTTAGCCAAGAAAAATTATCTGATGGTTTGTAGCAATCAGATAAGGCAAAATATTGATGCTGGACCTTATGGTCAGAAATACACTTCACCAGGAGGAGAGGCTATTGCTTTTTACTCCAGCCTTAGATTGAGAACAAAAATACTGGACAAGATAAAGAAGGAGAAAAAGGTTAATGGTAAGGATATCAAACGTGTCATAGGAGTAGAAATTGAAGTTGAGGTTTTCAAGAGTTCAATTTGGAAACCTTATCATGTGGCTCCCGTAACAATACTGTTTGATTACGGTATTGATGACATAAGACAAAACCTTCAGTTCCTTAAAACCTATTCAGGAAAGTCCACCTATACTTTAAATGGTGAATCCTTAGGAAATAGCATTGAGGCAGCTATTGAAAAGATTGAAGGTGAGAATAGGGAAGAGGAATTGAGGCAAGAGGTTATATTGCTTTGGAATAGAATTGAGCATCAATTTGAAAGTCAAAGAAAACCTAAAAGGAGGGAAGGAAATGAATGAACCTACATGGAAACCTGGTGATATAGTGGAGTTAACAGGTGGAACCTGCCCAGATTGTACTCCATCTGAACGTGTGATGTTACGTCGTTTTGTTCGTGGCAATGGTGAAGCGGAGTTGTGGTTGGTTCAGTATCTTGACTGCCCTGAATCCGAAGCTTTATATGAATTGTGGATAAGTAAAAAGAAGTAAGTGATATGAACAAAATATTGGCATTAGACGTAGCCACACATTGCGGTTGGGCTATCAATGTAGACACAAATAACAATATCTATGGTGTATGGGACCTAACTCCAAGAAGGGATGAGAGCGGAGGCATGAGATTGATAAGATTTCGTGCTAAATTGCTGGAGACAATAAAATCGGAAGGAGTGGATATGGTGGTCTTTGAAAGACCTGGAGGCAGGCATGTTGGAGCGGTGATTGTGCAGTCTGAATTGCAGGGACAGGTGAAGGTTGTTTGCGAGGACCTAGAAGTACCATATCGGGGATACTCCTCGCAGGAGATAAAGAAGTTTGCCACCGGTAAAGGAAATGCAAACAAGGAAATGATGAAAAAGGCTGCAAGAGAAAGGTTTGGTTATACAGGGGACAATGATAACGAAGCGGATGCAATCTGCCTGCTGGAGCTTGCAAAGAGGGATTATCTTTTATCTTTACAGAAGTAAGGAGGTTTAGACTATGAGATGTTCAAGTGGAAGAAATCAGGACCCGATACCTGCGGATGCCACTCCGGAGGAAAGAGCTTTCTTGATGAAGGAGCAAATCAAGAAATTGAGGAAGTCTCCTAACGTTTTAAAGATGTGGGGGTTTCAGTTGGATGATAATAACAATACGACGTATTTCTTCACTACGATGGAAAAGAGGGATAGGAGATTGAAGAAATACTTAGCAGTACATAGCAAAGCTAAAATAAGAAAGCTAATTTCCCCGCGAAATAAACAGCTTAAATAAAAGATTTTACGTATAATATATAAAAGTACATGCTTAAATGTTAAAATCGTTACATTTAAAAAATGTGCAGAGTCACAAGGACACCTACCTGGAATTTTCACCAGGTGTTAACATTATCATTGGTCCAAGTGATAGTGGCAAAACTGCCATCTTGAGAGCCTTGAGGTGGCTGATATGGAATAGACCTCAAGGTGATGTTATCAGAAGAAGGCAAGGTGGAGAAACCTCCGTCGAGGTTGTATTGGATGACGAGATAGTGGTAAAGCGTATTAAAGACAATAAGCAGGACCAATACGTGCTGAATGATTATGTGTTTAAAGCCTTTAAAAGTGAAGTGCCTGAAGAGGTTTTAAAGGCTTTGAACATTGATGTGATTAACCTTCAAAGGCAATTAGATGCACCGTTCCTGTTAAGTGAAACACCAGGAGTGGTTGCACAGCATTTTAACAGAGTAGCCAATTTGGATGTGATTGATGTTTCACTTCAGAGAATAAATAGTGAGATAAGAGAGTTGTCCCAGAACCTGAAGTTTTATGAGCAGGAGAAGACCAAGCTAACCTCGGAATTGGAGCAATATGATTACGTGGACAAACTCTCAATGGAAGTGGAGGTGCTGGAGGAATTGGGGAAAGCAAACACAGATTTGAGAAGTAAATTAGGAAACCTTTCACGCATCATCCATACCATCTCTCATAATGAGGAGGAAATTGAGAAGATGTCCTATGTGGTTGAGATTGAAGGATTGTTGAATAATGTTTTGGATAGGATATCTGAGCATGAGGCAATGAAGGAAAGGTTGGAACGCCTCAAGGGAATATTGGCTAAGATTGAGAGTACAAACGAGCAGATGAAGTATGAGAGGACTTTGGTGAGCATGGAAGGTTCGTTAAGTGCGATAATTTCGGACATACAAAAGGTTGAAGAACTACATGAGCATTTGATGGAGTTTGAGGAGAAAATAGCTGAAATTGAAAATGTGGAAAGTGAGATTGAAAGGTATGAAATGATGGTGAAGGAAAAAATGGAATTGTTTGAGAGGGAGATGCCTGATGTGTGTCCGCTATGTGGTAGTATTGTAAAAAAGGATGAAAAATGGAACGTAAAACAGTAATCTCCACACGTCCTGATGCCATTTTGACTTCAGATTGGCATTTGCGAGAGGATGTTCCTACTTGCAGGAAGGACAATTTTGAAGAAGCTATGTGGAGAAAAGTTGATTTTATTTCTGATTTGCAGAGGAGGTATGATTGTCCTGTACTGCATGCAGGTGATTTGTTTCATCATTGGAAACCTTCACCTTATCTCCTGAGCAAGACAATTGAGCATCTGCCAAAGAAGTTCTATACCGTTCTTGGACAGCATGATATTCCACGCCACAACCTTGAGCTGGCTTACAAAAGTGGAGTTTATACTTTGGTGAGTGCGGAGAAGGTGGTGCTGCTTGAGGGTTATCACTTCGGACAAAATCCGACAGGAGTGAGCATGAGCATCAACGGTAGAAGCATATTGGTTTGGCACCACCTCACATACCAATCTCCACCTTTCCCAGGTGCATCAGGTGGTATGGCTGGTGGGTTACTGAGGAAGTTTAAGAGCTTTGATTTGATTTTGACGGGTGATAATCATATTTCCTTTGTCGAGGAATTTCAAGGACGCCTGCTTGTCAATCCGGGTTCTCTGATGAGGCAGACAGCGGACCAGATGGAGCATAAACCAAGAGTGTATCTTTGGTTTGGCAAGGAGAACAAGGTTCAACCTGTGTTTATACCGATTGAGGAGGGTGTTATTTCAAGGGAGCATATTGAAGAGGTGGAGAAGAGGAATGAAAGAATTGAGGCGTTTATTTCCAGGTTGGATTCGGATTGGCAGGCAGAGATGTCCTTTGAGGATAACCTCAGGATATTTTTTGAAGCGAATAAAGTACATGAAAGAGTAAAGGAAATCATTTATAAATCAATTGAAAATGAAAAAGTTTGATACCAAATCACTTCTGGACCTGAAACGAGAAGTTGAAAATGCAAAGATGAGAATCTCTGAATTATCAGGTCAAAAGAAAATGTTATTGGAGCAATTGAAGACGCAATTTAATTGTGAAAGCCTTGAAGAGGCAAAGAAATTGATTGAGAAAATGAGCAAGGAAATTGAAGAGCAGGAGAAGTCAATTGAAAAGTCCATTGGAGAACTGTACAGTAAATATAACATTTTGATATGAACATATCTCAGGAAATAGGTTCGCTTAGGGAGAAGGTTGAGAGACTGAGGGGAAGAAAAGCTCAGATTCAGTCCAGCCTCAATCGTATCAAGCAGCAGATACGTGATTGCAGAATCTCCTTGAGAGAGCATGAAGAGGCACGGGAAATAGTGAGGTTAGTGGGTCAAAAAACGCAGGAGCAATTGCAGTTTCACATTTCTGATATAACCACAATGGCGTTGAATACTGTGTTTGATGACCCTTATGAAATGAAAATGGAGTTTGTGCAGAGGAGAAATAAAACGGAATGTGATTTAAAGTTTGTGCGAGGTGAACTGGAAATTGACCCAATTGAAGCTTCAGGAGTAGGAGCGATAGATGTTGCCTCATTTGCCTTGCGTATAGCTTCCTGGAGCATGAAGAGACCTCATTCAAGAAATACAATTATATTGGATGAGCCATTCAGGTATTTGAGTACAAACTATCAGTCCCGTGCCTCGGAGATGTTGAAGGAAATTTCACGTAGGTTAGGAATACAGTTCATCATTATAACACATGAGGAAGAACTGAGCAGAGAAGCGGATAAGATATTTGAAGTCTCGATACATAACCAAACAAGTAAAGTAAAATGAGACGTATGAAGCATAACGGAAAAAACAATATCTACCTAAATGAAGTAGATATTGAAAGGGTGGTGTTATCCAAATTTGTTAATCTAACATCTTACGACCTGAGAGCTTCAAGAAGCAGGAAGGAGGAGGTTAGATTTCCGAGGCAGTTATGCCATTATTTTGGTATGCTGTACGGAGTAAGTTCCTCATCTAGGTTGGGTACTTACTTCGGGAAAAGAGACCACACCACCGTACTACATTCATGTAAAGTCATACAGAGGTTGAGAAGTTTAAGGTTTGGGAATAAAAAGAGGGAATTGATTGAGGAGTTAGACAGAGCCTTATCCTCCATTGTTCAATGTAGAAAGAACAATGCGGAGTTTGATTATTATGGATTACAGTCAGCTGATGTTTCACCACAAACATTGTATTACCAAAGACCTATGTGATATGTATGCAGTAAGAACATTGAGAATAGCTAACAAGGTAACAAGACGGGTAGTAAAAATGCCCTTTAGGTGCTTCGAGGACTATGAGAAATCCCTGGAGTTGGCAAAGGATTTTTGTAAGAGAAGGGATTATAGATTTATCTCATTGTCCAGGAAAACCAAACCCACCAAAATCAGGGTATTGAGAAGAAAAGGTTATGATAACGCTTAAAAAACAATGAGTCATGGACTTGTTAGATGCTGTTAAGACAATTTTAACAAGTGAAGCCACCTATTTCCTTGTCAAGGTAAAAGGTTTGGCAAATCAGGAAGGAATAGCATTCATTTCATTCCCTCCTGAAATGGGAGCAAAAATATGTAATGGAGAAACAGGACCTTCCGATGTTAATGTACTACTGAATACGGAAGTCTATAACGTATTTTTATATCCGAACTACACGCCATTTCAGTATGGTTTGACGCTATATGGTTTGGAAGATGTATTGGTGATAAGGGATGTGCATGCAAAGAAATTCCTGAAGGAGGCTCTTAATCTTGAAAGTGCCAATTGGCAGGATTATGTGAAGTTGTATGAGAGATTGGAAAAGGAATTAACAGAAGAAATCAAAAATAGGAAGTCATGAAAGCAAAAATTAACAAAAACGGATTTCTTGAAATTGAAAGGGCGGGTAGATTTAAATTACAAAGATGCCCTTTTAGAAACACATTGAATTTCATAAATTGTGGGGATGGTTGTCCTTTATTTGAAGAGCCCTTTATCTTCAAGGATAGGGTAAAAGAGAAAGATATGGTTCAATTGAAATTTTGCCAATCGGCAATTTTTCTTGATAAAAAAGACTTTGTTGATGAACGGGAAGATAAGAAGCCATGGTCTTAGATATAATAATTGTCTTGTTTTTTGCCTTCTGGATATTTATGATTCTTGCAGCTTCATTTCAGAAGCCTGCCGATATGCCTGAGGAGTTTGAGGATTTGATGGATTAGTTAAACTATGTTTATCTTGAAGCGCATAAGAGGACCAAAGAAGTTCAAATTATAGACAGGATATGAAAAAGATAACGTTGACACTAGCCATTATACTCAGCTGTATCTCGCTGGGTCTTATAGTGGCCAAGCTCATCCTTAATCATAACCTGCTTGGTAAGTCTATCTTACCGTCTGATTATGATCTCTCTGCTCAGGGTGAAGAACCTGTAGAGCAAGAACCTGTTCAAGGTCCTGATGTGCCAACTATAACATTCACCAATCCTGTTGACGAACTTCGTGCAATGAATCAACAGGTTAAAGACCTGTTGATTAGCAGAGGACAAGAAATTATCAGTCCTGATGAATTTGTTTTTCGTAGTCCTCATGAGCGTAGAAATATCGGCAAGTTCTTCGACGGTACCTATGACCCTTCTTATCAATGGCTGGAAGACGAAGCGTCACGCAGGCAGCATGCAGCTGTCAGGACTCTATATATTATAATTGTGATATCTATCACTGCTACGCTGGCAGTGATATATTGGATAGACTACTTCGATAAGGATAAAAATAAATATCTATAGATATGGGCAACAGATCTTCTTCCGGTAAGAACAAAAAGTTCATACCCGCCGAGGCCACAGCCCTCGAGAGGGTACGCATGATAAGGCAGCATGCCTTGAGACATAGAAGAGATATGAATAGTAAAGACATGGTCAGGATAGACGTGCCTTCTATAATTCGTATGGAATTATTATTTTAAGATTTAAGAATATGAGGGAGATAAAATTTAGAGGAAAAGTAGAAGGAATCAATGAATGGGTTTTCGGTTCTCTTATAATAGAGGATGGCAAATATTACATTTCATGGACATTTCGTGATAAATTCTATGGTTATAAAGAAGTTAAACCAGAAACCGTTGGTCAATATACAGGTCTTAAAGATAAGAATAAGAATGAAGTATATGAGGGCGACATCCTGTATATCAGGGATAACAATTATGTTATCCATTATAGCGTGCAATGGGGCGGATTTATGTGCGTCAGTTTGAAGGATTATGAAAATTTTTTAGCAGAAGGCGAACCGATTAATGAGGAAATTTATAGATTTGATAATGATGAGGCTATAGTTTCAATTAAAGTAGGAAATATTCATGATGATTATAATAATATAAAAAAAGGGGAAAAATGGAAATAAAGAAATTAAAAACCAAAGGTGAAATAATGATAGAAAGAGCAGAAAGCCGATTCTGGGCTTATGATTTAGACAATAACGATAGCCAAAAAGATTTGGTCTTATTAGACAATGTCCAATTCATTTATGAATTATCATTAGCAGAATTGGAATTAAAAGCACTTGGTGTTGATTTTGAAGTAACGAATGGTTTAAGGGAATTTAGAATATTGAATAAATCAGATGAGTCTAAAGAATTAATAAAGAGAAAAGGCTCATACTACAAAAATGTTAATGGAGAATTTACAGATTACTTTAAAATCATTCAGAATAATCAAACTCGTTCTGTGAATCAGTATTTAACCCATTGGATATACCCATACAAAGGGAAATTTCATCCTCAGATGATTAGGGCATTACTAAACATTATAGGATTAAAAGAAGGAGATACTGCGCTTGACCCCTTTTCAGGAAGTGGAACTACTGGACTTGAAGCGCAACTGTTAGGAATAAATTTCATTGGAATAGATATTTCGCCACTTTGCGTTATTCAGGGAAGAGTTAAGACAGAATCAATTTATGTTATAGATGAGATAAAAAAAATAAAGAATGAAGTCCTATCAAATATCGTTCCAAATTTATTCCAAACCAATGAGGATTACTATAATTTCCTATATAAATTATCAAAGGATGAAAGAGTAAAAAATTTTTATATATTGGCACGGTTATTGGCTATAAGCGATAATTCGCGTAGAAATCGTGATTATGTTAATTCTTTTCTTAAAAATGTTGATTTAATGTTAGCTTCTGTAAAAGATTATATTCAGATAAAAGAAAAATTAAGATTAAAATTGGGAGATGTAAAAATTGAAGTTGGAGATTCAAGGAATATAAAATTACCTGATAATTCAGTAGATGGAATAATTACATCTCCGCCTTACTCAATTGCGCTTGATTATATTCAAAACGATATCCATTCGCTTAAAGATTTAGGATGCGATGTCTTAAAAATGAGGAATGATTTTATAGGAGTTAGAGGAAATGGAAGAAGTAAAGTGGAACTTTATAACGAGGATATGAAAAAATCATATAGCGAAATATATAGAGTGCTAAAACCTAATAAATATGCTGTTATAGTTATCGGTAATGCTACTTATCAAGGTCAGGAAATACAAACTGTTGAATTCACCATTAAATATATGGAAGATATTGGATTCAGTTTATGCAAAAATATAAATAAGATAATTTTTGGACTTTATAATGTGATGAAAAAAGAAAATATTCTAATTTTTAAGAAGGTGAAATAAAATGGTCAACAATCAATATACTAAAAGACTTGAGGATATTATAAAACAAATGCTTCAACCATTTAATGAGGAAATTTATAGATTTGATAATGATGAGGCTATAGTTTCAATTAAAGTAGGAAATATTCATGATGATTATAATAATATGAAAAACGAGGGATAAAAAATACAAAATGAATATAGGAATGGAAAAAATAATCTGCAATGCTTGGTATTATAAAAATGGTGAAAAATACTGTCCATTTATGCAAGATGGTGTTTGTAAAGTTGACCATACACAATTTTATGAGTGTGGGATGTTAAAAGAGGGCAATAGTGATAACGATAAAAAAGAAAATCAACCTTTAGGTTGGATTTGTCCTCGATGTGGCAAGGTGAATAGTCCGTTCATGCCCGAATGTGATTGTCCGCCACCTATAATCACTACAATCACAACCGACTCAGGAGATTATATTGCATTTAAACCGAAAATCATGAAAAATGTAAATCAAATCAGATTTGAAGCAATTCAGCTTCGAGAGGACACCGTAGATGACTGTTATAAATTTCTCGGAGGAAAAGGGAGTTTTGATGAAGTTGGTTACGGTATAGACCCAAAAGACGGGAAATTCAAAATCAATAAAAATGTTGTTGTTGAAATAGGGGATTGGATAGTCAAAACACCTTTTCGCTATCAGGTATTTACCAATGAAGAATTTACCGAACTTTTCTTAATGTTTTAATAAACTCGAGAAATTATGAAGCCAGAATTGAATTTATTTAAGGTAATGGACTCGGATGGAGAAAGTGAAATTAGGATTGAAACATGTCCTCTTTGTGGTAGTGAAGATTCGTTTGATTATTTTGAATTTGAAGAATTATGAAAAAATTAATCTTATTATTGATAATTTGGTCATCATGGCTTCAATGTCATGCACCGGAAAGCAACTCTATACCTATCCTTGAAGGTAATGTCGTATACATATACGGATGTAACCACTTTGAATACCTGTT
>Ga0209204_1000729_pt1 | contig 34302 bp, 38 predicted proteins | sample AD_JPNMR2_MetaG_FD_184425 | JGI IMG/M metagenome (GOLD analysis project Ga0209204, IMG submission 184425) | Active sludge microbial communities of municipal wastewater-treating anaerobic digesters from Japan - AD_JPNMR2_MetaG (SPAdes) (version 2) | ecosystem: Engineered > Bioreactor > Anaerobic...
AATATTTCCCATAATAAAAAACCCCCTGGCGGTCCAGGGGGGCCTGAAGGTAAAAACCTCCAGGGAAGTTCATTTTAATTTTACCTTCTTTTTTAAAATATCGTTCTCTAAGTCTATAAATTTTAACTCAATTATTTTTCTATTCATATTTTCTCCTTTTAGCCTAAATCTTTACATTCCTTCTCAAAGTGACAATAGTTACATATCCAGGTCTGTTTTTTATCTATTTCAGTTATCTTAGGCAAATCTTTCTTGTTTATTTCATTTAAGTTTTTATTCCAGACTTGATTTAGAATTTCAGCATTATCAAAGGCTTTTTTGATTGGAGTATATAATTTTTTATCATCTTCAGTTCTTATCTTAATTAAGTATTTCTTAGAACAGTCAGAGCCTATATATACAAGACAGAGTCTTTCTATTTCAAAAATATCTTTTAATAGCCAATAATAAAGATTTAATTGGACCTGATGCTCTAAGTGAGGATTATCCCATCTGAGTGAATAGTCATCTGAGATTCTGCCTGCTATAGTTTTGAAGTCATAGATTATTTTTCTCTTAGTATCTATTTTATCTGGAGTCCCTGAGATTTCTATATTCTTATATTTCTTAGTAAATCTTGTCTCTACGATGCATTCACTATCTTTGTAAGTTTGTAAGAACGAATGAATTATAGAGCCTCTAAATAAAGCATAAAAATCTTCTGGTTCTATGATATAGTCTAAGTGAGCGTAGAAATAAGCTCGTCTTGGACAAGATAAAAGTTTAGTTACAGTCAAATCTTTTGAATATTCTGAATCGTCTTTATTAAGCCAAATTAAGTATTCAGTGAATATCTGACATTCAAAATTAGTTTTTGAGCATTCAATACATTCATTTAAATCTAAGACTGCTTCTCTTCTTTTACAATATATGCCTTTTATCATTATTATCTCCTTTGTTATTCTATCTTAATTAATTTCTTAAATTCAATATTGGCTTCTTTAATAAAATCTAATAATTCTTTTAAGTCTTGGAAAATACCGTTATCTTCAAACCTAAAAATTTCATTCCTTATATTCTTTTTTCTTATTCTTTTTGTCATTTTCTACCTCCTTTTTTTTATTTTATTCTTTTATTTATTATTAACTTTACTAAAACAACTTGGGCATAGATATACATTGAATTTATGATTATAATACTTAGTCTTTTTCCCACAGAAATTACAAAAATTCTTTTCTTCAGTATCTAATAGAATAATTTTCTCTCTACGATTAAAGCCTTCATCCAGTATATAACAGATTACTTTAAACTCATAGTAAGCTAAGTCAAAGCCTTCTTTTATAGCTTCCTTTTCAATCAATCCCTTAATCTTTTGTCCTAATCTATCTAAAAATTCTTTTTCCATTGTCTCACCTCCTTTATATATATTATATCATACTTAATTCATTTTGTCAAATTTAATGCTTCTATATAGTTAATGAAATCTTTTCTATATTTCTGCCAGATTATATCCATAGAGTATTTTTCAATGTCTTTCTGGGCTTCTTTATTATTAATTGCTCTGAATATTATATATTTCACAAAATCTTCTGTTATATAAGTCAATCTATGCCTTTTGTTTAAATAATAATTGACTATTGAATTAACCAGGTTCTTAGCATCTTCTTCAGTTAGATAAATTCTTGATGATTTATCAGAATATCTAATCTCTATCGGATAGGCGGACAATTCTGATATTACAATTTCTAAGTCTCCAATCTTATTAAGTTTTATTATCATATTATCACCTCCTTTCTTTCCTTTTATTAGTCCTTTGTTAAGAATTTAATTAATTCATCAAAATCTTGTCTTGTTTTAATATCTTCAATTTTCTCTACTTTACAGATTTCTTTGAGTATCTCTTTCAAAAACTCATCTGAAATATTCTTTTTCTTGGCAAGAAATTTTATAAACCCAATCTGTTTGCCTGTAGGTTCAAATCCTTTATTATTTGTTTTAGTCTCTTGTTTCGTTCTTAATAAATCTCTTATTTCTTTCAAAATTTCTCTGATATCTGTCAGTATTTTATAATCAGTTTCAAATTTCATTATTTTTCACCTCCTTTCTCTGCTTTAAGTTTTATTATTATTGGTTTTCTTCCATCTGGTTCTTTCAATGTTTCTATTAATTCCTCATCTTCTAAAGTTTCCAAAATTTCCCGTAATTCTCTGGTCTTTATCTTTATCTTTCTTAATAAGTCAGAATATTTTATTTCACCTTGTTCTTCTAAAATATTTATTACTTTGTTTCTGATTACCTGATATTTTGAAAATGATAAACTTTCAAGTAATTTTTCAGTTCTTTTTCTTATATTTTCTATTAGATTAACTGCTCTTTTTACTGAATATTTATCAATAGTATTCTTCCCAATATTTCTTGAATTTGAGATAAAATATAAGATACTAAATTTTAGAACATAAATTAAGAGTCTTGAGTAGAATATAGATAAGCCATTACCTTGTTCCAGTATTCGTTTATTCATTAAATCTGCGTAATCTGCCAGGATTTTTTTAGCTGGAGTTGAAAGACCTAATTTCTGTTCTTCTTTATCTTTGTATTTCTCTTTAAGTAAGCTAATACAATCTCTGATAATTTTTTGAGAATTTTCTTCAAATTCACCTGGATAAGGGTATGAGATATTCTTTTTTTCATATACATATATCAATAGAAATCTTGGTAAAAATCCTGAAGTCAAATCTTCTTCTTTTATAGATTTCTGAATCCAAGCAGGAGTAGAACCAGCGAAGATATTTATAAATGGCATTTTGATTTCATAGGTATACTGAAGAGTTTTCCTTTTATACTCAGATTCACAATCATATAAACTAACTAATAAACTTTTAACTCCAACAGCGTATTCTTTTTCCCATAGTTTCAATGGACTAATAATTTCATCCATTATAAATATCCCTTGTCTTTTAAAAGCTATTTCCTTAATTAAAAGTTCTGATGAATATTCGTGTGGGAATATATCTTCTTGGTCTATGAAGGATTTAGTCAAATCAAGGACCGTAGATTTTCTGTATAAAGTAGACTTTGCGATTAAAATTGCCCAAAGGTTAGGAAATATTTTTTTATGTCCCCACTGGACAAATAATTTTCTTTTGATTGTAATTGACAAAATCATTAAAGCAGAAATCTCAAGAAATATTTCAGGAGCATCAGTCACCTTTTTCTTCTCAATTTCTTTCAAAAACTCTTTTACGAAATCCATTTAATCCTCCTTTTTTCTTATTTCTTTTAGAAAACTTTCTTTTAAGCTTTTTTCTATTTCAGTTTCCAAACCGACCATTTCAAGTTTTAAGTTCTCTAAAAGCTTTTTGAATATATTTTTGATGGAATGAAAAGTTTCTTCATATTTCTTAAATACATTTGAGCAATCTTTACAGACAATAAGTTTAATCCCAAAGATTTCTTCTGGATTGGTTTTTCTAATTCTTTTGCCACAAATCTGACAATATTTTAATTTCATTTTTACCTCCTTTTCTTTAAAATAAGAAATTCCAAATTTAAGGTTTTCAGGCGAGATTTTTAATCGGTTAATGGTTTTATATTAACCAACCAAAAATCTCGCCCGTAAACCCTATCCACGGCTTTAAAAACCCTATTTTAAAAGATGGTCTAACCAGTATTTTTATATTCTTTTAAATAAGTAAGTAATTTTTTAAAATCTTCTCTGGATGAAATATCATTTAGGGAGTCTATTCCAAGCAATTCTTTTAATATTTCTTTTCTTTTTTCATTTGAAATGCCTTTTTGTTTACACAGAGAAAAGATATATCTTCTTTGATTATCTGAAATTTTAAATACTGGTTTAGTTTCTTGAACTATTACTTCATTAGCATCAGTATCAGTATCTTCTGTTGTAATATTTAGAACTCCCATTAAAGCATATCTTTTGGCATAGGTCAATGTGGAGCCCATCTTTTGTATATCGTTCATATACTCAGACCTTTCTATAGGAATAACAAAAGATGAGCTTTCTGAATGGCCTAAATAGTGTTTCAAGATACAGATAACTTCTATTTCCCTATCTGAAAGTTTCTTTGTCTGGAATGATATTGAAAACCCTAATTCAGTTAGCAAGGGTTGAATCTCAGTCATTATTTTCTTCAAAGAAGCATATCTGTATCTTATAGAACCGTCTTTGTTTTTTACTACTGAATCTGTCTGGATTGGCTTTAGTCTTGTCTGAAATTCGCCTAATGCTCTATAAAATTCTTCTTTAGCATTCTCTTTTTTGATATCTTCCCTTATCTTCATTAGCCTTTCCAATGTATCTACTGAAGCATCTTTCTCTATCGCTCTCAAAAATAATTCTCTGATATCAAATTCTTCTGCTTTTTGTATTGCTTCAACAATATCTTTATCTTTCTTTTCCATCTCTATCACCTCCTTTCCTTGTGTCTATCTTTAATTCTTGATTGTAAGCTTGATATGCTTTAATTTGTCTTTCTAATATCTTTAAGTATAAATCTTCAAGCCTGTCTCTTACTGATTGGATTTCTTCTAATAAATCTTGTAATTCTGTTATATAGGTCATTAAAATCTTTCTTTTCATCTCTTCTCCTTTCTTATTTTACTTTATTTTTATTAAAGTTTCAAAAAATTTGTCTGGATTTAAACCAAGTAGTTTCTCCAAGTCCTTCTGGTCAATTACACCAATCAACCCTTGTGAAAGAGAATAATCAAGTCCTCTGATTGATAAGTCTTTATATATCAACAAAGGAGTTTTGATTATCTTTACCTTTGAGTGTCTGATTTCATTAACTGTAAATCCTAATAGAAAGCAAAATAGAAGTATCAGAAGAGTTAAGATTTTATCTATGATTTGTTTTTTCATATTCTCACCTCCTTTCTTTTAATTAGTCTTCATCCCATAGAAATCCACACTGCTCACATTCAGTCACCCAAGAAGCAATTTCCTCATTTGAATGGTCTATTGTTATTATTTTGCCACCACAGAAACACCTGACATCTTCATACTTATTTGTAAAAGGCACTTTTCTTTCTATATTGTTATATTCTTCCAGATGGTCTTTTCTTACTTTCAACCCAATAGCTGATATTTTCCTATCTTTAAACGCCTTCAATTCTTCCTGGTCTTCGTGGAGATGGTCAAATAAATCATCAAAACCTTCCCCACAAAGCCTACATCTATATTTATATCTCTTCATTTTATCACCTCCTTTTTTGGTTTTTTTGACTTATTCTTCTATAATAATATCCCAATTTTTGTCTATCTCTAGGTCTTTTATATCTTCCATATTTTTAGTCAATACTGCTTCTATTTCTTCTGTTGAAGCATCAAAATCTTTTAGAATATGTCCACAATGCGGGCAATACACCCAAGCTTCAGGATTATCTATTGCTTCTGTGCCTTTGTCTATTGATTGTAAAACTCCGTCTTCATCAATGAAATACTCCCATTTCTGTTCCACAAGCTCACCCATTATAACTGACTCCAATTCCTCTTTACACCTATAGCATTTTATTTTCATAGTCTCACCTCCTTTCTTTTCTTTTTATTTTTAATCAAGTCTTGTATAAGCATATATTTTATAGCCTTTTTCCTGTAATACACTTGATATTGTATAGTAAAAAGCCTCTAATTTAGCGAAATGCCCGTTTGAATAACTGAATTTATCTATATACATATAATATATATTTCTGTAGCCTTTCCCTAATTCAATGTAATGCTTGCCTATATAACCTTCCCATCTATCTTTTTCTTTCTTTTTTAATAGTCTCTTTAATATCTTTATAAATTCTCTGTCAAAGACTTGTAAAGCACCTGAGCCACACCCACTAAACTCCTTCATATAATAGACCTTACCGTTCTTGATAGGTCTGCCTTGTAGGTCTGACTCGTAAGTTATTTCATTCCCTTCTTTGACTTGTTTCATTGCTTTATAGCCTTCTTCTATTGCTGTGATTAATAAATTCTCGGCTAATAATTCATTAAGCATCTGAGAAGCTTGTTCTTTTGTAAGTCCTTTATCTCTCCAATCTTTTTTGGTAAGACAATACAAAGCCCATAATTGTTTTTTGGTTGCCATTTCCATTATATCACCTCCTTTCTTTTTTTTTTTTTTTTTTTTTTTTTTTTTTTATTATTTCTTTATTTTAATTCTTTTAATAAGACTGAGATTTTGCTTCCAGGGCCTGCGATATAAGACTCACAGTTGCTACAGATTAACCAATAAGTTTTTTCCTTCTCTATTCGGCTTCTCTTCTTCTCTTTAGCTTCAATTATTTCAAGAGTCTGTTTTTCTATGAGATAATTTTTAAGTTCTTTTTTACAGTAAGGGCATTTTAATTCCATCTTTGTTCACCTCCTTTTTTGCTTATTTTAAATTCTCTCTAAAAGCTTAAATCTTTTTTCAGTGCTTAACATTTGCCAAGTTTTTGAGCTTATTATAGAATAATAGATTAAATATTTAATTAACTTATTTCTCTCTCTTTTCGCCTTCTTTATTAATTCTATTATTCTTCTCTCTCCCATTTTATCACCTCCTTTTTTCTTTCTTTTTTCTTTTTTAATTCTTTTTTATATTTTTTTTCTTTTTCTTTATTAATTATTTAAGAGAAAAGCTTTTATTTTTTAAGCTTTTTTTATTTATTATTTTAGTCTTTAGTCTTTTCTGAGTCTTTAGTTTTTCAAAGAGTCTTTTCTTAAAATAAAAATTGAGAGCTTTTTCTTTCAAAAATCGCTCTTAATTTCCTTTTATTAAAAATGAAAGAAATATAATCCTTTGTAAGTATAATTTGGTCTGAGTGTCTTATATAAAATTCAATCTTATAAAATGGAAGCCCCGTTAGATTCTCCCACTCCAACGGGGTCTTGCCTTTTATTAGTTCTGGGATTTGATATTTCATTTTTTGCTCCTTTTTTTTTAATTTTATGCCAAAAAAAAGCCCCCGCTTTTCACGGGGGCTTTACCTTACTCTATTATGCCTTGCTCAACCGCCCATTTCACAAATCTGATAATCTGCGTTTTAAGGTCGTTTGCTTTACTGACCTTGAATATCCCAGTCAGCTCAATAAATTCCTCACCGCTCAATCTCAAATAATGAATGCTCCCATTGCCATTGTCGCTTACCTGCTCAATCTTGTATTTGAGCTCCATCTTTTTCACCTCCTTTCCTTTTTTTATGTTTTTCTATTATTATTATACCCTGTTTTTATGTAAACTGTCAAGGGATACTGTATAATCCAAAATTATCAAGATGCTATATTATAAAAGTGTCGTAGTCCCCACACGCAGCAATTTAAGATACTTAGTTTTTAAAAGAAATACTTAGATTTAATATAATAAAGGCTTAGAAATAAACTAAAGAAAAAAAAAGATAAGAAGTATTGACAGAGGGAAGAAAAAGGAGTAGAATAATAGACAAATGGATAAAAGAAAGCGGTTAAAGGTTCGTGAATTAAAGGACAAGCAATGGGAGCGGATATCAAAGAAGATAGCCTTATATCAATACAGGTCAGGAGAGGAATTTTTTGCTTTAGTATTTAAATCAGGTTTAAGTGAGGAAGAGATACTAAAGAAGGTAGAGAGTTATAATGTAAAGTTATATCCGAATGAATTAAAGTATTACAAATCTGTATTAACGAATCCATTTGTATTAGGTCAGAGGTTAACCTATGACATTATAGAATATTTAAGTTCAAGGTTTGGTTTATACAGGGTAAATTTAGCGACTATATTATCTGAGATAATTTTTTTAGGTCGTGCCAACTTATGGAAGAATCAGAAGGTAAGTGTTCAAGATTTACTGAAAGCGATAAGTTTACAACGAGAATTAGAGGAAGGTGGTTCATCCAAGCGAGTAATGGAAGAGATAGAAAAACTATTGACCATAGAGGAATCAGAAACAAAAGGAGAGAGTGATGTTAGAACAAATCCAGGACCCCAAGAAACGGGCATACTTCCAGAGGATAAAGTATCAACCGATAGAGAAAGCGATACCAATACATAATTCAAAAGCACAGATAATTTTACTTATAGCAGGTAACCGAGCTTCAAAGACAACGATTTGTGTTAAAGAGGCGGGGTATTTATTATTACAGCCAAAGAAAAACATTTGGGTAGTAGGAGTAGATTATGGTAAAACTCATAGATTTATTTTCGGTGCAGGTAAAGCTAAAGGAGTATTAGACGATTTAGTATCTTTCTATCCAAATTTAATAGAGTCTTACTCAAAGAGCAGGCATAGATTAACTTTAAAGAACCGTTCAGTTATTCAAGGCAAATCTGTATTAAAAGAACAGACTTTTGTAGCTGAACCAGTAGATTTAATTGTTTGTGAAGACGCAGTAGATTATCCTTCGGGTTTTTATGAAACCTATATCAGACCAAGAGTTATTGATACTGGTGGCAGAATCCTAGTAAATTCTATTCCACCGTTTGATAATTCAAAAGAAAATTTAGTTTCAACTCTAATAGCTCATTCAAAAGTTAATAAAGACATAGAAGTTTACCAATGGTCAACTGAAGATAATCCTTTTGTAGATAAGTCAGAGATTCTAAAGTTAAGGTTAGATTTACCGCCATCATTACAAAAAATTATTATAGAAGGTCAGATTCCAGAATCTAACATCTCACTTTTTGGTAATATAAGAGAGCAGATACATTCAGAGCCAATAGATTATATTCAAGGCCATATTTACCAAGCAGGTGTTGATATTGGTTGGACCAATAACAGAACAGTTTTAGCAATCTCAGATTTAACTGATTCTAAACTGGTATTACTTGAGATTCTACCTAAAGGTCTCTCTGATTCAAAAATTATCTTTGATAAAATTTTAGCTTACCTTGAGAAATACAATTTCCCATTAACATACTGGGATATGACAGGAGCAGGTAATATCTTCTATGAGTTATCCAAAGGTTATAATTTCATTAAACCAGTATTAATCAGGAATAGGAACGAAAGAAATCAATTAATAAACTCTTTAATTTCAGCTTTTGCCAAAGGATATAGAATTTTAAATAATAAAACTTTAATAGATGAACTTGAGAACTTGACAATAGTCAATCGTATGGGATATTATTTATATAGACCAAAATCAGGGTATAATGACGATACTATAATGGCATTAGCAATGAGTTTAATAGGATTTAGTGATAAAATTACTAAAGGCAAAACAGAATTTATTAAGAGTATAAATTATTTTTTAACTCAAGAAGAGAAAGAAGATATTTATCAAGATTATATTGAAATAACTTAAAAAACAAGGAATAAGTAATGTTTAAAAAGAAGAGTTTAAATAAATCATTCTTAACTAAAGAAGTGACTCCCGCATATCCTTCTGAATTTGAAGATTTAGATAAAATAATTCAAGAAAAAGGCTTAAAATTTTATTCTAAATTACTTTATGACGAACAAGTCAAATTCTGTCTTGGTATAAAGAAATTTTTAATACTTTCAGGTGGTTGGGAAATAATACCAAGGGATGATAAACCAGAATCAATAGAACAAGCCAAATTTATACAGGATAACTTCAATTCTCTTAAGCGAGCTTTTTCAAGTGTTTTATACTCTATTCTAACTGCTTTAGATTATGGGTTTTCTATTAGTGAAATGATTTTTAAAGAAGAAAATAATAAATTAGTTTTATCAGATATAAAAACAAAATTACCCTGGATTTTCAGTTTTGAATACGATGATTATGGTAATTTAACAAAGATTTTTGCTTATGGTGAAGAGATTCCAAGAGAGAAATTTATTATCTGGTCTTATAACTCTGCTTTTGGACAAATTCAAGGTGAAAGTGATTTAAAAGCAGTTTATAGGAGTTGGTGGTTAAAAGATATCTGTCTTAAATTTTATGCACGATACCTTGAGAGGTATGTAACTCCAATTGTAAAAGGAAAAGTTCCATCTACCGCAAGTGATGATGAAGTTAATAAATTCTTTGAAATGTTAAAAAAGATTCATAATGTTTCTGTCTTAACTTTACCAAGGGTTGAAGGTAATGAACAATTTGATTTTGAGTTAGTAGAGACAAAGAAAGATGCTGGTGAACAGTTCTTAAAAGCTATTGAATTAGCTAATGAAGCGATTGGTAGAGGTTTATTAATCCCAGCATTATTCGGTGCAACTAAAGCTACTTATGGTTCTTATGCTCTCGGCGAGCTTCAATTTGATGTAGTTTATCAATTCTTAATTTCTATCTCAGAAAATTTATCTGATGAAGTTATAAATAAACAATTAATCAAGACTCTTATTGATTTAAATTTTACAAATCCATTATATCCCAAATTTAAGATTAAACCAATATCAAGAGAATTTGTTGAGAATTATTTGAAATATTTAAAACTGGACATTAAAAATGGGACTTAAACTTATTTTTGGTTCGCCAATGGGTAAGTTTCATCTTAGAAAAAAGATAATACAATATTTTCCTGAACACGAAAGGTATATTGAAGTTTTTGGTGGTAGCGGTGCTGTTTTATTAGGTAAAAAACCTTCAAAAGAAGAAATTTATAATGATATTGATAAAGATTACTGTTTTTTGTTTAGGTTCGTTCAAAATTTATCAGATGACAAATTTAAAAGGCTTAAGAAATACAATTGGAATATTGGGGATATTTCAAAAAACCCAGAAAAATTTTACAAACTTAAAAAAGATATAGAAGAGGGCAATTTCAAAGATGATGTTGATAGATTTGTAAAACTAATTAGACTTATCCAAGGAAGTTATGGAGGTATAGGAGAAACACCAAATTTAAAGCGTACTTCTCGTTATGATATTAACAAACTTCCCAAATTAAAAGAAAGGTTAAAAAATGTTAAAATTCTTAATCAGGATTGGAAAACAGTCTTGAAAAATTATGACACAAAGAATACTTTATTTTATCTTGACCCACCTTATACAGAAAGTGAAAAAGATAAACCATTAAGAATTGTTAAATTTAATTTTCAAGAATTTCTTGAATATTTACCTAAAATCAAAGGAAAATTTATAGCAAGTTATTCTTCTGATAAGACAAAAGATTTTCAAGAAAGGGGTTTCAAGGTAAAAAAAATTCTTACAAAAAGAACTTTGGACGGAAAAGATAAAAGCCAAAAAGAGTATGAGATTTTAATATTTAACTTTAATCCTAAACTAAATTCAGATTGGATTTTAATGCAAGAAGAGGATTTATTAAATACAGAATTTCCTGAATTTGTTTTAATTCCAGATTTTATTTCTATTACAGGTTCTTATATTTATGGAGATAATCCTAAAGATATTGATTTAGTTTTGAAAATACCTCAAGGTTTATTTGATTATATTTATCAACACAATAGAGATATATTTGATGCTTTAATTTTAAAAACGCAACGAATTTTTAATCAAGGTAAAAAAATAAATGGAAAGAAAATCCATTTAATTCCTTCATCTATAGGTGCAACTTGGGACAATTTACCGATTTATGACCTTGTATTAAGACCTAAAAAACAAGAGGAAATTGAAGTTATAGATGAACCAGATTTCAAAAAAATTGCTTTAAATTATTATCAAGAATTAAGAAGTGCCACCCCAGAAATTAAAAGACAAGCAGAAACCAGTAAAGAACAAGATAAAATTGAACTATTTAGATTCTTTTATCCATTAAAAACTAAATTTCCAGCCATAATAGTGAAAAAAGAGAATAATGAGTTGAATTATAATGATATTATTGAATTCTTAAATGAATCTAACATTTCAATAGATGATGTTATAATTCAAAAGAAATATGATGGTAATAGAGTAATCTTCCATATTGATAATAAGAATAAAAAATACAAAATTTTTTCAGATGATGGCAGAGAAATTGATATAAATAAATTCCAAAAGACAATCCAAGAATTCCAAGAACTAAATATTGAGAATGCTATTTTTGATTCAGAAGTAGAGAAATGGACTGAAGGTAGACATTGGAATAGGGAAGATGTAGCAGGCTACTTACATAATTCAACTGAATTTGATGATTTTGGTATAGTAGCCAATATTTTTGATGTTCTTTACCTTAATGACCAAGATTTACATAACCTACCAGTTAAAGATAGAATAGCGAAACTTGAATCTCTTAATTTTAAACAATCTACTATAGATGTACCAGACGACAGATTCCATTTAAACTTAACCCCATCATTTAAACTAAACAAAGAAAATCTTATAAAATTGATAGAAGCACCAGCAAGTGAAGGTGCAATGATTAAATGGGATGGATATTCTTTAACTGGTAGAGGTAATATGCTTAAATATAAAATTTATGAAGAATTGAAAGTTATAATTTTAAAACAAAACAAAACTAAAACTAAAGGAGTTTATAATTATGAGATTGGAATAGGTTTTGAGCCTGATGATAATATAGACCCAGATGAGATTGTAAAGCTAAATGATAAATCTTATCATCATATCGGTAGAACTTATAATACTACACTCAATCTAAAACCTGGTGAAATTATTTCAGTTAAATTTCATACGATGAATCTTTATACAAATGACTATAATAAACTTCATATCTATGAGCCTATAATTTCTGAGAAACAACCTGAAGAAGTAGACCCAGATTACTTTAAAGAAGTTATTAAACAGACTCAAATTTCTGGATTGTTAAAAATTAAAAAACTCTCTGAATTTATAGAAGATTTAAGAAATTATAATCCTAAACAAGTGAGTGATAAAGTATTACTTGATGACCATAGAATTCTTATGGCTTGGTTAGCTAAAAATATTGATAAATACCCTAAAAACTTGATTGAAGAAAAATTATTAGAGATATGGCGAGAAATTGAGAAAAGAGGTTTTAAACTTAATCCAGATAAATGGAAAAATGAAAGAGCTAAAGAATTATATAAAGTTTATAAATCAAAATATCAGGAATTTAAAACAGATATAGATGAGTTTTTAATAACTCCAGATGAAAATAAGGAATGGAGTTATGTAATTCAAGCACATTTCCGAGGTTCAACCGTGCATTTTGATTTAAGATTAGAACGAGAGAATGATTTATTAGGCTGGACTTTATTAGTTCAAATAGAAGATAAGATAAAAGAACCAGTTCTGAATTTAGACCAAGCTAAAGAATATATCAAACAAAAAGATGTATTTAAACTTGATTTAGAAACAGGTAGACCTTTAAAACGAGAAATAAGAGGTGGTGTAATTCGTGAAGCAGAAATCAGAGCTATAAAGAAACTTCCTGAGCCAAAAGATTGGCTTGAGTTTGAAGGTGTATCAGCACCAAAACAGATAGGTGGAACTGCTAATTTCCCAGGAGTATTTCTAATTATAGACAAAGGTAAAGTAGAATATGGAGCAAAAAAACCAGGATTCTACGAATATTTCTTTGATGGCAAAATATTAAAAGGCAGATATATTTTTAGAGCTTTAACCAGAACAGAAAATTTACAAGAAAATATTTTACCTCCAGGTGAAGAAGAAGAGACTCCAAGAGAGAAATATTATTATGTAATGATAAAACCAAAAGATGAAACCCCTTATGTTATAAGTAAAAGAGCAGTTAAGAAAAACTATATTCCTGAGATTAATAAATCAGAGCTACCTAAAAATATTAGAGAGAAAATTCCAAAAGATTTTCAATACTGGAATGAAAAGACTCCAGATAAAATTAAAGAATTAAGAGATAAATTAGTTAATGAGTTAGATAAACTAAAAATTTTTAAAGAAGGCGAGTTATACTTATGGCGAATTTGGTGGAAACGATATACTAAAGATGGTAAACCCGTAATAGTAATCCGATGGGGTCCTTCAACTGAACTATTTCTTTTAGATATTGAAGGGAGGAAATTTGAATGTGAATATAATCCACTTGAAACTCCTACCTTGGCTATTGAAAGAAAAATTAAGACTAATATCAAGAGAATTAAGCATAAAATATTGGATAATAAATCTGAGCTTAATCCAACAAAAAACACAAGAGCTACAATGGAATTAATCACAAAAGATAGTATTAATATCTATGAATTAGGTCTTGATTTTATTAAATTTGGATGGTATGATAAACTTATAGTAGGACAACGGATGGATAATGATTTATGGCAATTTACTATTCAAGATTTACCATCTATTGACACAGAAAAAAAATAAAATTAAAATATTATAAAAAGGAGGCTAAAATGATAGAAAACATTCTGAATAGTTTAAATGAGTTTGAAGATTATGATGAACTTGTTTCTTTTATAACTAAAAAAATGACTGAATTAAAAAATAAATTTAATTTCAAAGATTTTATTAACTCACTCAAAGAATTGAATTCTGATGAAGAAGTTGTTAAACAACTGAATGAACAGATTCAATTATTCCAAAATTATGGATATCCAGTTTCATTGATTTCACAACTTCAAGCTATAGTTGGATTAAAGAAGAAAGAAGAAATCATTAAAGCACTTGAAGATTTAATCTCAAAATTAGAAGGTTATGGATATCCGCCTACTTGTGGTTATCCTTCTTGTTATGGATATCCTCCAATAGCAAAAGCATCTGAAACTGTTAACTTAACTGATATTGAGATTTTTAAAGTCGGTGACTATGGAACAAAAGGCAAATATACAATGGAAGATTTAGAAACTATTCTTAAGAATTTCTATGACCTAAAAGATAAGCTCAGAGTTCCTGTTAAACTGGGACACGAATCTTTTGGATTTGAAATGCCAGCTGTTGGTTGGGTATCTGATTTAAGGATAGACAAAGATAAAGGTGTTTTATTAGCTGATTTCAGTTATGTTCCAAAAACAATAGCTGAATTGATAAAAAATAAAGCTTATAGAAATGTATCAGCAGAAATATACTTGGATGAAATAGAAGGTAAAAAACCCCCAATTTTAAGAGGAGTTGCGATTTTAGGTGTTAGTCAACCTGAAGTTAAAGGTCTTGAAGAATTAAGAGTTTTATATAATAACGAGGAAAAACGAATTTCTATTATAAACTCTGAAAATCTTAATGAAACTAAAATTAAAACAAATGATGAAGTGGAAAAATTGAAAATGGAATTATTAAATCTAAAAACTGAAAAATTTATTGAAGAACATAATGAAAAGATTTTGCCTAAAGATAGAGAATTGGTTAAAACTATCTTAATTAATCTTGATAAAGAAGATAAATTTGTTAAATTTCAAGAAAAAGACCTGAAACTTTCAGATTTATTTAAACTATTTATTATAAATTTGCCTAAATTAATTTATTATGAAGAGATAGTCAAACAAAAGGATATCTCTGAAGATGAAAAAATGATTTCTGATATAGAGAATATCAGTAAACAGAAAAATATAAGTTTCATAGAAGCTTGGAAAGAATATATTAAAGAAAAAGAAATCTTTAAATAAACAAGGAGGGCTAAGATGGCTATAAAAGGCGAATTCTTAGGTAAAATTATTCCAGTAGTTAATGATTCACAAGCAGTAATAGAGCCTTATAGGGTTCTGACTTATAATGCAGGTAAAATATCAAAAGCGGCAAGTAATTCAACTTTTTATGTAGGAGTCTCAAGTTATAATAATCTTTATGGAACAGATGGCGAAACACCAGACGGCGAAGTTATTGATGTAGTTATTGATGGAGTTGCTTATATAGTTTCTGCTACTGATATTACGGAAGTTGGAACTGAAGTTTATGCAGCTAATGATGGAAAAGTTGATATAGAAGGTAGTTTAAAAGTTGGGATTGCTTTAACTACAGCAGAATTAGATGGATTAGTTTTAGTTTTACTTAAATAAAACAAGGAGGTAACAAATGGCTATAGTACTTAATAATCAAATTTTACAGAAATTCGCTCTTGAATATAAACCTGCTGAATTTAAACTTGGTGCAGATAGGATTTTAACAAAGATTCCAGTTAATATTACTGGCGGGACTTTTATAATTAAGCCTCAGTTTGTGCCTGAATATTTGGATTCTACTGCTGGAGTTTATTCAGAATCACCTACATTCAGACCTGAAATAAAGATTAGCACAGGAACTTATGAAACTAAAACTCATAGGCTTAAAGTTCCTATTCTTGAGGAAGAAGTAGAGAATATGAACGAGATTGGTATGACAGACTTCGCTATTGAAAAGCTAAAAGAAATTAAGACTTCTTTACTGCTTGAAGAAGAATATCAAGTAGCTCAGATTCTCAGTTCTACATCAAATAAGACTACTCCATCTATTAAATGGGATGGAAATAGTCCTACAATTGAAAAAGATATTCAGAAAGCTATTGATGCCTTCAAAGACCAAGCAGGGATTTATCCAAATAAAATGATTATTCCTCAAGTAGTATGGAATGTAATAATGATGGATGCTACTTTAAGAGAATTATTCAAACTTATTCCAGCAAGGAAAGAACAAGACCTTGATGTTACTTTAATCTTCAACCAGAGATGGAATTTCTTACAAGAGATTATTATAGTGGATGCTTCTATCAAACTTACCAAGAAAGGTAATGCTACTGATATTTGGAGTGATAATGTATATCTAATCTATTCAGTTCCAAATGGCACGAAATCTACATTCTCAGCAATTGGAAAATTCATCAAAAAAGATTGGGAAGTAAAGAGAGTCAAAAAAGAAGACCCTGAAGGTGAAGATATCATATTGATTTCTCAGTATGATATACAAGCTTTATGTCCAAATGCGGTGTATAAACTTGAAAATGTATTAACTTAATAATTTTATAACTAAATGGGAGCTGGATTATTCAAGTCCAGCTCCCGATTATCTAAGTTTTATGAAAATTAACAATGGGAAAATATATAACTCTTCAAGATGTAATAGATACTTACAAAAGATTGAAGGATTTTTTAAATCAAGGATATATCACAGAAAATCAGATAAATATTTGGATTACAGAAGCAGAATCAGTAATAGATGCTAAATTATCAAAACGATATACTCTCCCTTTATCCTTTGTTCCTGATATAATCAAAACTCTTGCTTTAGAATTGACCGAATATTTTTCTGAAAAAGAATTACATACTCCTACTTCAAGTGGTGATGAAGTGAGATGGTTATATCCGAGATATGATAGGATAATGGAAATTTTAGACCAAATAAGTCAAGGTAATTTAATCTTGGTAGATTCAGATGGTAATCCGTTAGAGATTTCAAAAGTTAAGCTTAATATTTTAACTTCAAACCATCTTAATATTAAACAGATTTTTTCAATGAAAGATTTTGAAGAATTAGAAATAGACGAAAACTATGGCAGAGATGAATAATAACGAAATAGAACTCAATGGTGAATTTGAACCTGAAGGGATATATATTTCTACTGGTGAATTACAGAAGCTTCAACAATATATCAAAAGAGCTTTAGACGAAAGAATTAAAGCTTTTTATGATAAAGACTTTAGAGCTGGTATCGGTGGAATTATAGCTAATGATATTATTTTTTGGTATCCAAGATTTTTAGAATCTTTAAATAGGAAAGGTTTAAGTATTAGATTTTTCAATAGTATCAGAAGGTATTGGAGTAGAGGCGTAGATGATATTTTCAAAAATTGGAGACAATATGGGATTCCACCATTATCGGAAGAAGGCATCAAAACCAGACTGAAAAGATATAATCAAGGCATACACGGGAAAATTTCAGGAATTGTCAGTCAGAGAACAAAGAAAGGTGAAAAAAAGAATAGAAAAACTCAAATGCGGTTAAATCTTACACCACTTGATTTTACTGGTAGATTAAAACAAAGCTACAAAAATATTAGAGTTTCAGGCAAAGATTTTATATCAATTGAAAGATTAGAAACAAAAAAAGGAGACACTATCCGTTTACGAATCAGACCACCTGATTTATCTTTTCATTTTTTAAGTCAAGATAGACAATATGATAGTAATTTAACTTTATCTCAACTTGGAATAGTTCATTATTTCGGTAGTGCTTCTAAGAGGCTACCAAGTAGGAAAATGATACCAGTTAGTCTTATTAAAGACGAGATGATTTATATTGGTGGTAATCAATGGATAAGTGCCGAGCAAACAGATTCAAAAAACATATTATTTAATCAAGTTTTAAGACCAGCAGTCAAAGATTGGGCTAATGAATTAGCAAAACTTAAAGCAAAGAAAGAAAAAACTAAACAAAAGACAACTGAAGCGAATACAGAAAAACTTCTCTATGATTTATTTAAGAAATATTTTAAGCTTCCTGAGGCTAATTTAAAGAACTTTGTTAATCTTGTGATGTCAGAAACTTTAGAAAAAAGCTCTCTTGAAATAGAGGAGTTTTTGAATAAAATCATAGATTTTGCTAAAGATTCTTTTATTGGTAAGCGAATTACTTTTATAGAGCTTGTAATTAAAATTCTTTATCCAAGGGGTTAAAATGAAATTATTTAAAGTATCATCAGATATTTTGAATGAAATCTATGATTCAATAAAAAATGCCAATATCAAAGATTTAGATGGTAAAGATTTAAAAATTGAGATACTTGATATAAATACTATGGAAACTACAAGCCCTTTTCAAACTCCTATACTATTTATAACCAAGACAATTTTTCAAGGCGAAAGATTACAATCAGACCAAACTTTACTTAAAATCCCAGATACTATTAAATTTAATTTAAACCTTATGCACTATCATATCAATTGGTCTCATCTGAGAGAAATCATAGATGATTTAGGAGATAAAATTTTGGGAGTGTTAAAAAATTATGATAGTGAACTAATACTTGACAAGAGCATAGATATTGAAGTAATATATAATACAAGGAATGAATCATTTTTTGGAGTGATAAACTTTATATTGACGATACAATTAAATTTAAGTAAAATAGAAATATAGTGAAAAAGGAGGTTTAAATGGCTAACAAATCTTATATTCTGAGTAATCCAGGTATATTACTGATTAAGACAGAAGGTGGTTCATATGTTCCAGTAGGATTTACAAGAGGCGGAATAGCAATTACACCAGCAAAAGATATAAGAGAGATAGAAGCTGACCAATCAGATTATCCATTGTATTATAAAACTTCAAGAAAATCTGCTACAATAGAATTTAGATTGCTTGAAGTTACACCAGAAAATTTAAAGATGGCTTGGGGTGAACCTGGTAAATCTGGAGATTCAAGTGGGACTGTTACGCTTGGAGTGCCAGAATCAATTCCAATGGTATATAGTATTAAAGTTTATGCACAAAGAATGGATGGTCAATATGTAATCTTTGAGTTTACTTCTTGTATTTCCACTGGAGCTGGAGCATTTACTTATTCAAAAACAGATGAAGGAGTTCTTGAAGGAAGATTCCAAACTACATTTGATGAAAACTTAGGCGGAATAGGAACTTTTAACGTATCAAGTTCAACATAATTTAAGAAAGGAGGTAATTTATGATTGAGGATTATCTTGTTCGTGGTAGTTTTGTAATTAAACGAGTAGAAGATGGGTATTTAATTTCTGATTTAGATTTAGTAGTTTTACTTCTTTCCTGTTTTGATGATTTTGTCTGTTATTCTGCTGTATTAAATCCTAATAACCCAAACCAAGTTTTATTTAAAATCACTGGTAATTTAGATAAACTTGATAAGATTCTGAAATCTTTAAAAAATATTCAAGAATCAGTAGTTCAACTTTCACAGCAAGAAACAGAACGAATTAGTTTTGCTAACAAGATGAATATGGTAAGAAATCATTTAAAGATTTTAATTGATAAAACAAAAGGTCAAAAATGAGATTTTTAGTATTTGATAAAAAAAGCCAAGTGAAATTTAACAATAATTTTCTGGGTTATTCAAGGGATTGTGTAGTTAATTTTGATGATAAAGTAGAAAATTTTTTTAACCAAAAACTTAGTTATCCAGTAGAGACAATAATAACTGAAAGACAAGTTTCTGTTTCTATTCAATTATTAGAATATACAAAAATCAAGGACTTATTAAATAGTCTGAATTCAATAGGTCCCCTTGAGATTCAAGGTATTTTGATTGGCAAAGGTGTGGATAGTTTACCAGTAGGTAAACAGGTTAAATTTATTTTATATAAAGCAGTTTTAATTAACTATAATGAACTTAATTTTTCTGATTTAGTGAATCCTACTTTCAAGTTTATTGGATTATATGATTTTGTAACTAATAAAGTTTGGGATATGATTGAAGTATAATTTATTATAAAAGGAGGTTTATTATGGATTTTGATTTTAAAGATTTATTAGCAACTGAAAAAACACTGAAATACAAAGGCAAGACAATAACTTTTAAACCATTGAATACAGAAGATTCTATAATTCTAATTTCATTATTAACAGAACTTGAAAGGTTTGATATCATAAATAAAGATGAGTTTTTTGATTTAGTCAATAAATCTACTGGGATACCAAAAGAGATTGTTAAAGAGAGCTCAATTGGATTTAGAATAAAAGCTCTTGATACTTTGCTAAATTTAATTGATATTGATTTTTTTATAGATGGGTCTCTGGGTTTAAAGAAGCTGATAGACAATCTAAACAAGATTCTGATAATCAATCCAGAAAAACCAGAGACTACTGGTTAAATATTATTTTTTATTTAGTATTCAATGGATTACAATTAGATTATGTATTAAAGAAAATGACACTAAAACAGATGATTATAACATATGAATATCTAAAGAAAATGAAAGAGAACGAACTAAAAGATTTGAGTTATTTGATATTTCTTGCTATAATAGGTTCAAGGACAGAAGAAGGTTTTAAAATATTTAAAGAATTTTTAGAGGATAAGAAAGAAGAAACAGAATTAGAGGTGATATAATGGAACTACCAATTAATGTAAAGGTTATTGTAAGAACTTTAATGTCAGGTGAAGGAATACAAAAGATAGGGTCCTATATTTCCTCATTCTTTAAAGAACCTTTAATCAAATTCAAGGAGTTTCAAGCTTCAAGGGCTGAAAAATATCTATCTGAACGAGAAGCAAAAATAAGTAAAGAAGAAGAAATTAGAAAATCCTTCCTTGAAAGAGAAGCTAAATTAATAGAGTATATCAATAAAGAAATTTTGCCTTTCATTCAAAAATTACAAATGGCTAAATATTTAACAGAGGACCAAGCAAAAACTTCTGAGACAATATTGAAAGCTTTGAATACTGAAAAAGAATTAAAGAAAACTATCACAGATATGGACCAAGCTAAGACGATAGCTCAAAAAGTTCAGAAAGAGTATTATGAAAAGTATGTAAAGCAGATTATAGAAGAAGAAAAATCCCAAAAAAGAATCCAAGAGATTGAACAAAAACGACAAGAAGGATATAGAAGATGGTTAGAACAAAGACGAGAACTTAAAAAATTACAGGAAATCTCTGAGACCGTTAGACCAATAAGAGAACTTGAATTAAGGGAAAAACGACCTATCCAAAGAGAATTAATAAGTTTTGGTTTACCAACAAAATTTGTATTAGGACTTGTTCCAGGCAGAACAAGGGAAGATATAGAAAAACTTAAATATTTGTCTGAGACTTATAAAGACTTCTTACGCTCAAAATTTACTGAAAAAGAAGTTGAATTAATTTTGAAAAGGCTCTCCTCTGAAAAACTTGAGAATTTAAGAAAACAATATTTCTTAGGTGCAGAACAAGCAAGTTATTTTAGGACTATTCTTAGAGAAGAAAAAGAAAAGATTAAATTAGAAAAACAAGCAATTGCTGAGAAAGAAAGAGCCAAGAAAGAAGAATTAAAATTACAACAACAATTAAAACGAGAGAAAGAAAAAGAAATACAAATAGAAACTTCAAGACAGATTTTAATTGAACGAATTTCAGCTTATCGTGCTGACCCAAGAATACGAAAATTTATAGAACAACAAGGTGAATTAAATGAAAAATCTAAAGAAGAACTTCAACTAATCTTATCTAAAATTTATCAATTAAGAACAGTAGAGGGTATTCTTTATAGACAACGACTGGAATGGGATAGAATAGGTAATAGCTTAAGGTTTTTTGGAATGATTCTTTCTGGTATCTGGTATAGTGGAATAGCTGCGGTAAGACAGTTCTCAGTTGAAGTTTTGAAAGGACAAGGTGCTTTAGATTTAACTCAAAAACAGATATTATCGCTTAAATATACTACAGGAGCTTTAGGTATCCAATTTGATGATTTAATACAAGGCATTGGAAACATTTATCAAGCTTTAATCTCAGCAGGACAAGGGACTTCATTTGTTGCTGAAAGAGTAAAAGAAGCCTTAGATAAGGTTGGGATAAGTTATTATAAATTAGGTGAGGAAATGAAACCTTCATATGAATCATTTTGGCAGGTAATATTCGCACTTAAAGAATTAGAAGTTCAATTTGGTAGGTCTTGGGTAGCACAGAAACTTCTTGGTACTCAATTTGAAAGATTTGCTCCACTATTGGGTTTAAGCACAGAAGATTTAAAGAGATTAAAATCAGAGTCAGAAGATTTTGCTAATAGAATGGTTATTGATACTGATGCTATAGTAAAAGCTAATGTGAATCTTGGTAAAATAATACAAGAATTGAAATTAACTTATATTAAAATTTTTGGTGATATAGTAGCAAGTTCAAAATCATTTTTTGAAAAATTAAAAGACATCACTACAAGTATTGCTGAGCTTTGGGTAAAATTACCTAATGGATTAAAATCTTTCGCAGCTTATGCTTTGATTTATTTAGGTCCTGGTTCCTTTGTTTTAGGTTCAATAGTTAGGTTTGGAGATACTTTAGCAAGAATAATTAATTCTTTACCTGCTTTAGTTATTGGGTTTAAAGAAGTTTTTGTTACAATTTCAAGTTTAGTATTAACTCATCCAATATTATCTGGAATAGTAGTCTTATTAACTGCTATTGGTGGTGCTTTATCAGGTTTAATAGAAAGGAAGAGAAAACAGATAGATTTAGAGGCACAATGGCGTGAAAAAGCAGAAGAGGCTTATAAATCATATGCTCAAACAATCCAAAATTTAAGTAAAGCTATTGAACAAGGGTTCAGACCAACTAAAGCTTCAATTACTGAATTAAAACAATCGCTTTTAGATTTAGACAAAGCTATGGTTAAATACTATAGAGGTGAAATAAAAAAAGAAGAGTTAGTTAAAGCTTTTGAAGTTATAAAATCTAAAATTACACCAATTACACAAGAATATCAGGACTGGTTGAAAACCAGAAGATTAACAATATTAACTGAAAATGATGTAAAGAAAATCCTTGAAGAGACTGAAATAAAGATTAAAGAAAATAATTTATCTCTCAAGGAGCAATTTTATATTTATGATGAGTTAAGCAAAAGAATTATTATTGAAAATTTAAATCAAGAAACTATAAATCAAGTTCTTGAAAAACGAGCTTCAATAATTAAAGAGATTCTTGGAAAGTTTGAAGAATTAAGGAAAGAATTAACCAGGTCTGAAGGTGAGATTCCATTTATTAAAAACTATCTTGATGGTTTAAACAAAATCAAGGAACTTGAAGAATATATTCCAATAATCAGACAAACTAAAGGCATTCAAGAAACAATTAATGCTCAAAAACTTCTTAATGATTATAGACTAAGACTTCAGAAAATTTATCATAGAGAATTCTTAGAAGCTGAATCTAAAAATTTATCAGATATAATAGATTTAAACAAGCAATTAGGCAGATTTATATCAAAGACTTACTATCAAGCAAAAGAAGTAGAAGCTAAAAGACATACTTCTGAATTAGAAAGTATAGAACAAACTTATAATCAAGCTATTTTAGAACTAACTCAAAAACAATCTTTAGATGAAATTCCTAAAATAGAGCAACTTAAAAATCAAGAAATTGAAAAAGAGCACAAAAAACATATACTGAATTTATTAAATTTAGATAAAAGACTAATAGATGATAGAATAGACTTAATGAATAAAGAGTTAGAAGCCTATGAAATTAGACTCAAAGACAAGGAAATTTCTGAGAAAGAATTAACTGATATTTATTCTCAAGAAAAGAAAATCATTTCAGACACAATTTCAGATATAAGAACTTTAAGTAATTCAGATTATAGTAGAACTAAAATAAAGGAACTAACATTAAAATTAATGGAGCAAGAAATAGAATATTCAAATAATTTAAGGCAAATCCAAGAGAGAAATTTGAAAGATTTAAAAGATTCTATAGAAAAAGAAACCAAAGCATTTGAAATTAGAAAAAGGTCTTCAAGTGAATACTATCAATTTTATTATACTATTTTAACTAAGATACGAAACTATGAAGGTATAGTAGACCAAGATAGAAAAGAGTTAATGGATGAATATTATAGAAAGTTAAGAGAGGTTGAAGAAAAAATTCTTACTGATAGACTCAAAAATTTAGATGATTTAATAAAAACAGAGACATTTACTACCGAGTATAGAAAAAGTTTGATAGATTCTTATGTGAAATATTTGGATTATGGTTTATCTAAAGGATTTTTAACTTATCAAGAATTTAATGAAAAATTATTAGATATAACTATTCAAGGGTATTCTAAAATCTTAAAAGAGACTGCTTTGATGGACCCATTTTCATCTATAACTGATAGATTAATAAATTTCGGGAATTATATTTTAACTTATTTAAGCCAGTATAGAGAATCTATTCAAGTTTTACTTCCTGAAGAAAGATTAAAAATATTTAGTCAGATATTAGATTCTGTTTCAGAGCATATTAAAGAACAAAAACTAACTTCTGCTGATATAGAAAACATCTTCAATCAAACAAAATTTAAAGAAGTTATTACTAATCTTGGTGATATTTTAGGTTTAGCTCCTGAAATTATAAATCAATCCTATGGGAATTTACTAAATAACTTAACCACAAACAATCAGAAATTAATAGATTTAATTAATCAAACAAAAGAAATTTTAAGAGATTCATTTGAATCCATTATCCAAGATTTTTCAACTGGTTTTTATTCTCTGACTAATTTAACAAGTCAATTAATAGTAAACTTCGGAGCCAAACTTAAGGAGTATTTAATTGATAGATTCATTAACCAACTTAATATATCTGAAAGAATAAGGGAACTCTTTAATAATCTCAAGCAATCAATTTCGTATGATGAAATTACAAAATTCTTTTCAAATTTAGTTGATGAATTAAGTGTTTCTTTATCTAATTTTCTTACTCAATTCCAAGAATTATTTGATAGATTATCTATAGACCAAGCTATACTTAATTTTAAAAAACAAACTTTTGATAATATTCTTAATATATTCAAAGAATTTATTGACAACTTATACCTAAAGGGTCAATCAATAGAACAAGCTTTCTTAGATTTAAAAATAAACATAGTGAAGTCTTTATTGAAACTAATAACTGATATAATCACAACCTCAAAACTATTAACTCCAGAATTTATGAGAAATCTATCAGAAGCTATTGACCAAGCATTACAAGGTAATTATGTATTACTCAGAAGATTAGTCACAAATTTCGCTGATAAAGTTTTATCTTTACAACCAAGAATTCAAAGAATCTATAAAGAAGTAGTATCTGCTTTTGGTTTGACTATAGAAGATATTTCAGATTCAATTAGTGAACCAACTAAAAGATTAAATAATTCAATCCAAGAATCAGTTTCAAGTCTTGAAGAAAGTATTACTGAGGCTGGTAATGAAATTTCAGAGTTTACTGATAGTTTTGCTGGTTTAATTGAAAGTTCCCGTTCAAGATTAGAATCTTCTATTTTATCAAGAGTTCTACAATTAAGATTAAAAGCTGCGGAGAGGAGTTATCTTTTAAGAACAGGTGAAGCTAAAATCTTGGGTAGGATTCCAGGTTTTGGTCAAGTTCCTACTTTACTTTCAGAATCACCTGTTATTAATAAAACTATAAATATTTCTTTCAAAGGTCTTTCTTTTAGTGAACAGAAGAAAGTATTTGATTTATGGCAAGAAAAAGAAGAATTTTCTAATTTAACTAAATGGGATTAAATTATGAATAAAGTAAAGTTAGGAAATTTAGATTTAGATTATAGGTTTAAGTATAAATACAGACCAAACAAAAGATTAGCTATTGAGAAAACTATAGATTCTGTAGTAGTTCAATCTTCTCCATTTGTTTTACAAGATACTTTAATTGAATGGGAATATCCTTATGCATCAAGTTCATTAAGAAATTATATTCTGAGTCTTTATCAATCAGGTGCAGTAACAACCTTTATAGATTATGATAATCAAAGCTATAATATAATGTTAACTGCATTTGAAGAAGAAGAAAAAAATTCAATGTATAATTTAAAAGGAACTTTTATAATAATTTCAACTTAAAACAAGAGAGAAGTTCAATGAGGAATAATGATATAATAAAGAATGAGTATGAAAGGGTTCCACATACACCGAGATGGAGTATAGAAAAGGGTGTTTTTCTAACTCCAAATATTCCAATTGTATTTGACCCACCATTACTACTTTCACCACTTGGAGCTGAAATTTCAATATTTTGTTGTCCATTACTCTGTTATAGACACCCAACTTGTAATAAAATCAAGTTTGAATGGACTTCAATTCAAGGAACAGACTATTATGAAATCCAAATCTCAGATTCAACTGATTTTTATGTAGTTCAACCTCCATATGATATTGGAAATTGTCTCATAACTAAAATTACAAATAAGAATTATATTGAAATAGATTTATCTCAGGAATGTTGTCCTATTGTATATAAAGATACTATTTATTGGCGTGTAAGAGCTAAGTTTAGTGGTTTATATTCCAGATGGTCAGCAATTGGTTCTTTTAGATTAAAGACTTCTTGGTGTGGAGAAGGTTCTTGTATAGATGTTCCTTGTGGCACTTGTGAAACAACAATAGAAACTTGTACTACTTGCGATATTTGTGATACTTGTGATGTTAATGATGCCTGTAAAAATCTTTGTCAATCTTGTGATGCTTGGTGTATGACTACTAATGATACTTGTTATGCACCTGAGAGTTGCACTCGTTGTGAAGGTTGTGATACTTGTGATACTTGTGATAGGTGTATGGTATGTGAGCCTTGTGAAAATTGTCAGAGTATTTGTCAGGCTTGTGAGCAATGTGATATTTGTGAAATTTGTCAGAATTGTGAATCTGTATGTCAAGGTTGTGATACTTGTGATATTTGTAATACTTGTGATATATGCCAAAGTTGCCAGAGTAATCAATCTACTTGTCAAGTATGTGATGCTTGTGATATTTGTGAAAGAAATCAAGGTTGTAATACAGGACAATGTTCTACTTGTTTAACTTGTCAAAGTATATGTGAAGTATGTGAAACTGATGTCTGTAGAAGTGGTGAGAAATGTAGTACTCAATGTGAATTATGTGAAACAGGACAAACTTGTAGTACTACCTGTGAAGTTATATGTCAAGTCAATTTAGATTGTTGTCAAGTATGTCAGTCTTGTGAGCGTTGTGATAAATGTGAGAAATGTCAGAATTGTGATAGTTGTATGTCTTGTCAACCTTGTGAGTCTTGTGAGAATTCATCACAAGGAATTTGTATTGTATGTGATGGCGAAGTTTCTTGTCCAACTGATAATTGTGGTAAATGTATGGTGTGTGAGCCTTGCGAGAAATGCCAAACTTCTTGCCAAGGATGTGATACTTGTGATAGTTGTGATAAATGTGAACGAAATGAGGTTTGTAATACTTGTGATACTTTACTTGAAAGATTAGTTAATGTGGATTGTGTTTATAATATAGCGACAATTCAAGATTGTGGTATTTGTCAAAATGCTTTTGACAAACCCACTATTTCTTGTAATGCGAAAACTTTATTTAAAAAATATAAAGTAGAAATCTCAAGCTTACTTGATAATCAAGGGAATAAAATCCATCCTAATTTAGAAGGGATTTTTGAAATACAATGGTATAGGTGTGAAGCCCCTGGTCAAGGAATTACAATACCTGAATTCCTAGGAACAAAACAAGTCCAAAATTCAGATGGTTCAGTATCTTTTTGGGGTGTATTTGTTTCAGTTATGAGTAACCCAATGTTTTATAGGTACACTTGGTGTTTAAATGTTCATTATGAAAAAACTAAAATTGGAGAATGTGGTGAATTTGATGTAATATTTATTGAAGAGGACAGTTCCGAGCTTTTTAAGGGTTGTACTGGTAGTTGTGATATAGCTGGAATATATAGTTGTGGGACTCACTTTTATCCCAACCCTGGAATAATTGCACAAATTCTTTATGTTTGAAAAAAGGAGAGTATAGATGGAAAATAGAGTATCTGGATGTTGTCCTGAGAAAGATACAGGTCTTTGGATAACGAATTTAAATTTTTGGTTAACCAGTGGGTGTAATTTCAGGTGTAGATATTGTTATGAAAACAAAATAAAAGATTTACCTATAAAAACAGCAGATAAAGAGATAATAAAGCAGTTATTAAACTGGTTTTTTGATGATAGAATCTCAGGTAAAAACAATAATTTAAGTTTAAACTTTTTTGGTGGTGAACCTTTATTATATCCAGATTTAATAGAGTTTACTTGTATAGAAGGCAAGAAATTAGAAGCTAAAACAGGTAAAAGAATTTCATTCTCAATGACTACTAATGCTTCATTATTAACGAAAGAAATGGTAGAATTTTTTAAGATTTTCAATATGGGATATTTAATATCTCTTGATGGTGATTTAGATACTATGTTAAGATGGCGTGGTATACAGGATTCAGAAAAAAACTTAGAAATACTCAAACGAACAGAAGACAATGCGAGACTAATTTATCAACTATATCCTAATCTTACTACAAGAATTACATTACCAAATTCTGAATTGAAAAGAATATTTCATAATACTTTATATATCTATTCACTGGGTTGTAATAATATTTCAGCACATATAGTAACTGATGGAGCAGGTGAGATACAATCAGATGGAGTAGAAGACTACAAACAACAAATGGAAGAGATGTATTATTGGTTAAAGAGTTTCTTGATTAGAGGCCAAAAGATTCCATATTCTACTGTAGATAAATGTTTAAACCATAGAGGCAATCCTTTAGAACAAGGTGCTTGTGGAGCTGGAAAAGGATTTTTAGGGATAAGTCCTGATGGTGGAATATATCCTTGCCATAGGTTTGTTATATGGGATGAATGGAGATTAGGTGATGTATTCCATTATGAATTAGACAATGATAAACGAAAGATTTTTATTAATTTCAAGCGTAAAAATTTAGAGAGATGTTTGAACTGTGAATCAAAGACTTGTCACTCTCAATGTTATGCTTCAAATTATGCTAAATTTAAGAATATTTTTAGTATTCATCCGCTATATTGTGAAATAAAGAAAATAGAAGAAAAAATAGCAGATAGATTAAAAAATGACCCTGATATTATAAAAAGACAGATAAAGACTCAAAAAAATAAGATTAATGATTTACAAAATAAGAATCTTGAAATTAACCAAAGGTTCGAGGAATTAAAAAGGAGTTTGATTAATGGCAAAGCGAATAAGGAATGATTATATTAAATCAATTCAAATGTTTTTAGGTGATGATAGTTTTGGAGATTATGTGCTTTTAAGGTTAAGTAATCCAAGAAAGTATTATGAATTAGAAGATTTTGACCAAGTTAAATATATTTTAAAAGCAGGATATAGAACAATTGAAGGTATAGATGAATTATTGCCAGTATTTTCTGGTTATACTTTAATAGGTAAATTAGACCAGGCGGAATTACCAAATGAAATAGAAGTATCATTACAGAACAGATTTTTTATGTTAGGCAGGACTGAGTTAGGTTCAAGTGAATTTACAGGCAAGACATTATCAGAAGTTTTAGCATTTTTTAAAAGAATTCTAAACTTAAGAGATGATGAATTTATAAATTTAGTTCCATCTTTAATTTTGAATAAAAAGATTATAAAATTTCCAGATACTCCAATGAATTTATTAGAAAGTTTTAGAAGTATAGCCGAAGCTTTCAATCTATGGGTATATTGGGACTATGAAGGTAGATTAGTAATCAAAGAACGAGAGATTCCACAACAGCCAAGTTTTACTATTACAAGTGATAAATCTAAAGTAGAAGTATCTATCAAACCATTTAAGACTGCCAGTAGAATAATAGTAGTAGGCAGGCATTTATATTATTGGGAACAACAAGGATATATCCAAGTAATAGGCAGTTATCCTAATAGTGCTTTAGATTTTGCGAAAGTTGGTGAGTATGTTTCTTATATTGATACAGGTTATAAAGAATTAGTTTATAAAGTAAATCCTGCTTGGGCTACTGAGATTGTTTTGTATCCTAATTTTGCTACTTGTGGAGGTAGTTCAGGACAATTATATTCTTCAAGATTTACTTTAATAACTCAAACTAAAGCCATAATAGAAATAAAAGTTATAAATACTTCTTTGTATGAATGTTGTTTAAAGTCATCGGACCAGAATATATTTAATCAAATTTTTTTTAATATTATACTCAAGGGTTATGTAATAAGGGACGATGAGAAATACAGCAGAGTTTATACTGAATATATTGACACAGACTTACAAGCCAAATATGGTGGTGAAATCATTAGAAGAATAGATAATGAATTAATCCCTGATTTAGAAATAGCAAACAGAATATTGAATTTTGAAAAGATACTAAATAAACTTGAAATGTATCCAGTTAGAGTAACAATTCCATTAAATCCATTAATAGAGAGATATGATAGAATAAAAATAAAACTAACTGGTACCGATGAATTTGATATGTTAGTTACTTCTATTGAACATAATTATGAACCTGATTCAAGTCGTTCTTTCACAATTTTAAATGGGTATAAAATAACTTAATTTTAAGGTTAGACCTCTTTTAAAAATAGGGTTTTTAAAGCATAGCAAAGCAATACAGCCAAGATTTTTAGTCAGGTAAGGGTAACATACTTACCTGACAAAAATCGTGTCTTTAAACCTTTATTTTTGAAATATTAGAATTAAAGAAAAAACTGACTTGACATAAAAAACTCTATGATTAAAATTAATTATAATCAAAAAAAGGGAGGTGAGATAATGAAAGAAAAGATAGAGATTACTGATATAGCATTAGCAAGTGCATTAATAATTAAAGGCAAAAATTTAATAGAAGTAAGGAAAAGAGGTAGATACTGCACTTTTATATTTGAAAAAGATAAAATACTTGAAGGGTTAGTAGAATCTTATTATAAGGATGAATTATTGGTCTCAGCGAAGAGATTATTTCAGGAATATAAAACTTTAAAACAGATAAGATTCAATTTTAAAGGAGGAGAAAATGGACAAAAAAATTGGAATTATAATCCCCACTAAAATTATCAGAAAAGATATTTTATTAAATCTTCTTTCACAGTTAGATTCTCTTGGATTAAGTGAAAATATTTTCTTAATGATAGATAATTCTGAAAAACCTAAAGAAATCTTAGAAAGATTTAGGAAAATAAAATATAAAAATTTTGATAATTTAGGTTTTGGCAATTTAATTAATCAAATTCCGAAGTTCATTAAAGCCGAATATTACTTAATAATGAACGATGATATTATAGTTTATCCTGAGTTTATAGAGGATTTATTAAAAGGCATAAAAGCAGGTTATGATATGGTAGGGCCTACAAGTAACTATGTTGGTGGGATTCAGAGTAGAAATTATAAAGTATCTGAAAATAACTATAAAGACTTAGCAACTGAAATCTCTAAAGATTATTCAAAAAATTATATAATAGAAACTTCTTTTCTTTCAGGATTTTTGTTTTTAATTAAATCAGAATTACTTGAAAAATACAAAATCCCAGAATCAATCAAAAATTTCTATACTGATAATTATTTATCTTACAGATTATATTCAGATGGATACTCTTTAGGTATTATTGAGAACTGTTTTATTTATCATTATGGTAGTTTAACTTATAAATCTCTTGGGTTAGATACTTATAGTCAAGACTTTCAAGAATATCTAAGAATAATAAATTCTTTAAAAAATTCTGATATCAGAATAGCAGGTTTATTAAGGACCAAAAACTCAATGGAATACATTAAAAAAGGCTTTGTGAATAAATTTTTAGCTTTGGTTGATAGGCTTTATGTAGTAGATACAGGTTCTACTGATGGAACTTATGAGTATTACAAAGAATTAAGTAAAACAAAAAACATAGTTTTAGTAAAATATTCAGAAAAAGAAGATTTAGAAAGAAGTTTTATTACGGAATTAGCTTACAAAGATAATTATCAATGGGCTTTATGGTTAGATTCAGATGAGATACCTGATAGATATATAACAAAGGACTATTTAAGAAATTTAGCTAGTAATTCTATATTTCCAGAAGTAAACTCATTTGTTTTTAGAATTTTAACTTATTGGCGAGGAAATACACATCATAGAATAGATGGAGTCTGGGGTAATCTTTCAGGAGCAAGATTCTTTAAATTAATTAAGAATAAAACGAGTTGGATTACTCCTAATGTAATGGGATTGCATTGTAGTCCTTTGGTTTGTCTTGATAATTTCGGTAAAAGATATACTTCAAGAAAGATATTACATTACGGCTATGATAGTTATGAGAAAGCATACTCTAAATTTAAGTTTTATTCTGAAATAGATAAAGATAAAAACACTCTTTTGATAGGAACACCTGATTACTCACATTTGATTGATGAATCTAAAATAAGTCTTATTCCTGTTAGAGAGAAAACAGTTGGTTTCTTCTGTATTACAAAACAAGATTCCTTCAATAAAAATTTCTTTAATCAATTACGACAGAATTTTAGTTTATTTGATGAAATAATCATAGGTATAGATGATAGGTCCTGTAAAGAAACTATTGATTTACTGAAACTAATGAATGTGAATTATAGATTATTTAAATTTAAGAATTTTAGTCAAGCTCGTAACAAAGTGAAAAAGGCTTTGAAAACAGATTTTATATTTTTTATGGATGATGATGAGATATTAATAAATCCATTTGAGTTTATGAAACTTAATGAATTGGAAGATTATTTATTCTTGTTTGAAATCTCTAATATTATCCAAGAAGATAATATAGAATTTAATTCTTACTCAGTAAGGCTTTTTCCCAACGATAAAACCTTAAAATTCAAAAATAAAATCCACGAAGTAATAGAAAGTAATAAATATAAATTATATTTTGCTGGTAAACTTTTATATAATATTAAAGAAAAACCAAATTTCCAGTATTATAGACAAGAAATTTTAAAAGATAGAACTCCATTAAATATGGCTAAATTAATGATAGACAAAGCACAGTTTGATAAAGCTTTAAAATATCTAAATAAGCTTCCAGATTCTAATATTTATAAAGAATATCTTAAAGCTTATATTTATTTAATTAAAGCTTATTACTCTTTGAATAAAATTCAGTCTTTTGGTTCAAGAGCCATTTTTATCAATAAAACCAGAGCCTTAGTTAAAGATTTATTAAAGGAATACTTAAAATCTTGACAGAAATAGTTTAAATAAATAAAATAATAGTAAAATACAGGAGGAAAACTATGAACTTAAGATATGAAAGAAATCCTGATGGTTCTTTTAAAGCTATTTTTGTTGTTACTCCTGAAGGTGAGATACCACTTGAATTTGAAGTTAATCCTGATGGGACTTATAAAGTCATTTATTCTACTGCGATAGGTAATGTTTATCTTGACCAATTTATTCAATCTTTAGCTAATGAGAATGCTAAGATAAGATATAATTCAGAAACTAATACTTGGCAATATACTACTGATGGAGTGACTTGGAATGATTTTGGTTCAGGTTCAGGTGGAGGACAAGAGACTGACCCTATTTATACAGCAGATAAACCTAAATTATTTGATAAAACTATTGATACTTTAGATGATATCACAGAAGGGGCAGAAAATAAACACTTAACTAATACTCTTAAATCTCAATATGATGAGGCATATATTCATTCACAAAGCGAACATCCATTTGGCTTAGTGGGAAACAAAGAAGTTGATGAGTCTAATTTGGGGGACGATAAAATTTTAGTTTATAAATCTGCTTTGGACAAACTCACTTATGAAACAAAACCAAGTGGTTCTGGAACAGATGAGAAAGTCAAAGCAACTTCAACAGACCCTCAAGCAGGATATCTAAATGAAAAAATTGATGATAATCATTTTGAGATAGTAGATAATAAGTTGAAGATTAAAACGGGTAAAGTAGGAACAAAAGAAGTTGATGAAACAGATATAGGTAATGATAAGATTTTAGTTTATAACACAACTACTGATAAACTTGAATACCAGACAAAACCTTCTGGTGGTAGTAGTGGCGGGAACTGGCCTGGTTCTTATCCTATTGTTAGTGCTGATATATCAAATGAAGCGGTTATTACTTCTAAAATTCAGGATGGAGCAATAACAACATCTAAAATACAAAATGGAGCAATAACTACTGATAAA
>Ga0209204_1000730_pt1 | contig 34289 bp, 39 predicted proteins | sample AD_JPNMR2_MetaG_FD_184425 | JGI IMG/M metagenome (GOLD analysis project Ga0209204, IMG submission 184425) | Active sludge microbial communities of municipal wastewater-treating anaerobic digesters from Japan - AD_JPNMR2_MetaG (SPAdes) (version 2) | ecosystem: Engineered > Bioreactor > Anaerobic...
TAGACTCGGTAAAGACGATCCTGCAGAATACAGGTAAAATATTTTACTTTTATTTGACAAGTTCCATAAATTGGGCAAGACGAAATCTATCGTAATCATTCTTATAAAATAATTTCCTTCATCCGTAGCAACCACAATTAAATTATGTGGTTGCTTTATTTTTTGCACGAACTTGTGAATCAAGCGGCTAGCCGTACTCACTGCGAGGGGAAAGATGAATGACTTGCAGGCGGTAGGGTGGTATGTTTTATACTATTTTGGTCAGGCTACGTGGTGGCTCCTGGTAGTGCTCTTTGTTATTGGGATCCTCATTGTAATCCTCCTGCCGGCGTATTTTATACTAAAGGCGTACTTAGATAAAGTTCTGGCTGTCCTTGCCTGGGTTTTACTTATATCAATTATCGTCGGTGGGTCTATTCTTTTCATCTTCGTCTGGGATGCTTTGCTTGATAGGGTTAGCTTGGATACCAGTCTGAAGATTCTTGTTATTTTATGGTGCCTATATGGCCTGCGCAAATAGTCGCAGGCTGCGTTGTGGGCGCGTTTATTGCATTTATCATGATTGGTTTATATATTTGCCGATTGCGTTAGCATCGGAGGTCGAGTTCAAACCAGCAGGAGGCCCTAATATCTCGTTAAAGGAGGACCTAACCGGACGTCAGTGAGTCGGAGGAAACAATGCGCAGCAAATCTTCTGATCCGGATGTTGAACATACGTGGTTGCACATAATATCGACCTATTATGTGACTATCTCGAACTTAGTCTATTCTTCAGCATTGCAGCTTTTAGCCAGGCTGTATCCCGAAGAAGTCGCTACTAAGCTATTGAAATTGTGCCGACTGGAGAAGGATCGGCATTATATTCAGCACATGAAAGGATTGGGTGAGAGGTATTCTTTAGTAGCCGCGCAGGACTGTATTTGGGAAGTTCCGAGACTTCCCGAAAATCGACCAGAGCGGCATCCAGTCTTTATAGACAGGACAACACTGATTCCACTAAAAACAGTGAAATTTGGCGGGAATGCGAAAAGTATCACCGATGTTCCTTTGTTAAATTTGTACTCGTACTTAACGGCCACGGATAATGCGACATTTTATGTCCCCGCCTTAAATATAGATTATCCTAAAGATCCTTATATTGAATTTGGCATGCATACGCTAATGAGCATAATACCACACGTGGGACTTCCATCCGATCCAATCTTTTATGATTGGTTGGATACAGCATTTCGTGCAGGAAATGCGTATCGTTCGTCTCGAACTAAGACTAGAATCTGGCTGATCGTCGGGCGCTTGAACGTACGGCATATACCCGTCACACAGATGTATTGGCTATTCATTCTGAACGATACCCAGGACCATCCGGAATTGAACAGAGCATGCAAGATAACCTACGGAATCGATCATATGACATTTTTTGAGCAGTCTCAATACATAAATTGGGAAACCCTTACCGGAACTACACTCAAAGAGAAAGTAACAGGATTTCAATTCGGATATCCAATTTCTGATCATATTCCGTCACTGGGTGTTTTGATCTCAGACGTAGAGGGGAATAGAATGCTTGGCGACATCGTTCTGCATAAAGTTGAACGGATGCTAAATAAGATGATGTCCCATATCGTAGGTGGAGTCGAAAAGCAGACGGAACAAGAAAATATAGATGTAAACGATCCACTTCTGTTTATGTTGAAACCTATAAGCAAATCGGAGATACAATCGATGAGCAATCTTTTGGATAGGCTTCATGCTAGTATCTATAACGATACCCTGCAAAAGTGGCGACTTATGCTGGATGAAGCATTATAATTATTGTAAAAGCTCTAACAAAAAGGCGATAAACGATGGCCAGAGGTATTCCAGATCCAACGGCATACGGTTCTTTCGAGAAGTTGTCTCCGGCGACGAAAATCCTGCTTATGCGGAGTCTGCACGAAGCCAGGAGAGCCGGGAGGCATTATGATGTCCGTCTGGGTACGCCTCAAACGAATCTCTTCAGTTGGGCTACACGTAAAGATTTTCCTACCGAACCAGGTAAGACCATAGCGTTATATCAGCAACCGGTTCATTCATGGAAATATCAATACTTTTCTGGAGAGATACCAAGAGGCTATGGGGCCGGATACGTTCATCCGGCTGAGAAATTTGACGCTATACTGCATGATGTCTCGAATGATAGATTGGTGTTCTCCATTCAGACTCCGGAAGGATTGCAACGATTCCAGCTCGTAAAGATACGACAATCTGGGTCTAAACCCGTTTGGTATTTAACAAATATCACGCCTACTCTTACAGATGTTCCTGAAAAACTTCACTATAAACTCATAACAGAAGATCAGGCCAGAAAACTTATCAACGAGATAGGGAAATCCATCTCGTCTGTACAGCCTAAGATCGACGGAGCACTGGCACTCATTCATATTAAGGATAATAAGGTTGAGGTCTTCTCACATCGTATATCGAAGAAGACCGGACAACCTATATTACATACAGAGCGGGTTCTGCCTGAAATCCCAAAGTTAGATCTGCCCAATAGCCTGAATGATACGTTGCTCTTGGGTGAGATTTATGCCGTTAGAAAAGTTGGGGGGAAGGAGCAGATCCTGCCACCTAATGAATTATCGGCATTATTGAATTCTGGATTAATGAAATCTAAGGAAAGACAGAAGCAACTCGGTGTAGAGTTTCGCGTCTATGTCTTCGACGCCGTAAAGCATGGAAAGCATGATACGGATTGGTCTGAGTGGTATAACCGGCCCTACGAGCAACGCAAAAAGTTCCTTGAGCAGGCTGTTCGTTATTTACCACAATATTTCCATGCACCCATAGAAGCCAAGACGCCTGAAGATGCAGAAAGATTGTTGAATGATATTAAAAAACGGACTTACCCGTTGACACGAGAAGGGGTTGTCCTTTTCCCAAATGCGGGTGTTCCTTTTAAGTTTAAGACAACGCAAGAAAAAGATGTATATATCCGCGAATTCGTACCCGGAGAGGGAAAGTACAAAGGAAAGGCTGTAGGTGGATTTAGATATAGCTACGAACCGGAAGGACCAATTGTTGGTACTGTTGGAAGCGGTTTAGATGACTTGCTACGCAAAGAAATGTGGGAGAAACCAGAACAATTTCTGGGTCGAAAAGCTAGAGTTAAATATCAAGAAGAATTTCCGAGCAAGAGTTTGAGAGCTCCCGTCTTCTTGTCTCTGCACGAAGGCTAAAAAAATACATCAATCGTAGATTGAAGTAGGATCTCAGAGATGATTTGATTGTCTCTGAGATCTTTTTTTATTTGAGGAGGATTGGACGTGACGATTGCGTTTCCAGAAAGCATTTATGATAAGGCATTACCTACAAAGCTAGTCTTAGGATTTTCTTTGACTTATGTACAGAATACATTACGCATGATTTTAAACGCATTTCGAGAGGATATAAATCTATATCAATACAGCAGTGTGTTCCTACACCGATTACCTACTTTCGCTCCGCCTCTCATCTTCAGGTTTGAGCTTAGCGGCGCAAGAACTCTTGATTTTATTAGACGAAGGGAGACAGCCGCAAAGAACGATAATAACTATTATATCAAAGGTGGTCAATTGCATCCCACATCGAGATTTGATTATTTGAGGTTTTATACGTGGGGACTGTCTTCTGTTAACGGATACGAGGATACATATGTTCTTGTACTCCCTTTTGTCTATTGGAATGTTGAAGCAAGACAAATATCTGAGTTGTCAGATGAAGTCGTATTGATACACCAGGTGGGACTCATGGATCTAGGTTTGAGTATGGATCGCTCTCCAACAATACGGAATGCCAAACAAGGATTCAGTAGAGTCTTCGGAACGTTACAGTTTCGAGATATGTTTGTCCTTTGTTATATAAGGTCCGGTGATCCTGATTTTTCCAAACTGGGACTGCTATTTACGCCTGAATTATTTATGGAGGAGGATAAAATAAATCTTTCCGCGCAGGATGCTATTGAGGTACATTCCGTATTGCCTCAAAGCATCTATTGTATAAAGCCCAAGTGCAGAAATGCATTCAAACAAATTGGATGGTATACCATTCTGAACGGTATCGCAGCCATACGAGATACCGGACCGCATAAGATCACGTATATCAATAGTTATCCGAATAACACACGATATGGTATTATTGCAAACGAGCAAACACCAATCGTTTGGACGAGGGATCCAAGCATAGGCTATAAATTACTTTCTGATTATTATAAAGCCATGCTTGTCAAAGCTGTTCATGAGCAGCTTAAGGCTTCTCCAACGGAAAACAAACATATAAAGGAAGAGCAGCAGGTCTTGGCAAAAAATTTCTTGGATCTCTTGCAAGAAGTGAGTTAAATATGACTGGTGCAATCCCTGCATTACTGGGAAGCAAATATCTGGAGATGGTATGCGAATCAAAACTGTACAATGCATTAAGACTATTACGGGAGACAATACAGAGACCGGAACAAGCAGATGCGATGGTTCTGATGACGTTTCCAATTTATTTCGATCTTCAGGACCGTTGGGATTTGCTGCAAGCGATGTGGGAGGAAACAAAAAGATATACGGATGCATCGTTATTCCGCGCACTTAGATCAGCTAAACCTTTATATACTTTTCCAGGCTCAGCGCTCTGCTCAGAAAAGACAGTGTTTCCTTTTGAGCAATACATCGGAAGAATGCTCCGTGTCGGAATCCTTCCGATGGCATTCTGGAGACCTTCTGTCATATATTCCATCGAGAGCTATAAGAAACACGCCTACTATTTGCATCAGATAGGAATTGCCGATTGTGCAATACTTATTGATGTAACTCGTCCAGACTTAGCAATGGCTAATTCTCTAGTTAACATCGTAAGTATCATTCGATTGCGGGATCTATGTACCGTAGTCTATGCTCCGAATGGAAACTTAGGTATCAATAACAATTTCTTGGAATTTCTGCAAATACGCATGCTAACAGATTACCATAAAAGGTTATCAGAAAAGGAATCTCCGAAGACGACTATCGAGATTGTTCCACAAACGGCATATGATACTATTTCTGAAAACTCCAAAGTTTACCCATTTTATCCGAGGGAAATACTTACGGATTGCATGGAGCAGATTCAAAAATGTCTGTTTGATTCTTGCGATGAGGAAGAACGAAAAAAGAGTCTATGGCCAGCTATAAACGTCTTCGTAGGGAGCGACAAATTGAAGTTTGAGCGGAATCCCCTTTTCGTGGATCCTGAGTCGTATAGCATTTTCATGAATTCATATACTCCTGTGCTGATTTGCTATGATGTCCAATTTGCATACAGGACGATAAGCGAGATCTTTAAGCAAATGCTTCTTAAAAGTATCTCGGAGCAGCGAAAATTAGTCGTAGAGGAGAGTCAGGTAATCCGACACGATTCCGCATTTCATTGGGCATGTAGGACAATTCAAAACGCGATTTAAGTCATGAGTGGAGGAACGAGAATGAGTAAAGAAGGCAAAGAGTTACATCAGCAAACGTTCGAAAATGTACTATACAGTGTACTATTTCTCATCCGGGAGATTGAATTTGTAAATTTGGATAAGCTTTATGCAGAATACAATATGCGATGTTGGTATAGAAGCCAATTTGCCGTCCTTTGCGCAGATCGTTCCGTCGTCTTTGACGTTGTCGCCGATCAAGAAATATTGACACCGCAGATTGTATTGGCGGCACGTCAGTTATCGGATGCTAAGATTTGGCTACAGGCTGTACCCTTTTGCAAACATCCATTTATCAACAGACTTAATGGGTTTATCGGAGAAGATGGATCGTTAATTGCTTTATCCCCAAACAGCATCATTCTAAAAATGATACCTATTTGGCTTCCGGTCGTGACCGTTATTAGACCGGAAAATTCCGGCTTTCCGGACACGTTTGTGATAGAAGTTGCAGAATGTGTCTTTTTCTATATTCCTCGGTCAGATTCAGACGGAGAACGATCGCCGTTTGAGATTTCAGATTATATTGTTGGACCATTTGCCGTAGGATCTAGAGTCAATATTCGTGTGCATTCTATTCTGCGGAGAAGGCTAGAGGAGTTAATGCTTTATTCCGTCATTTCGAGGATACTACATCATGAATATAGAATCTCCCATGAAGCACCGCTGCAGGATCGAGAGGATTCTGTTTACGCAAAAACTAATTATGTGACACGGAAAACAGTTACACGAGATGGATTGGTTCTGTTGTATATGCCTAGTAATATCGTCTATTTGGCCCTTCAAAGCAGCAAGGAGACAAGTTCCACACGACTTAGAGAAAAGCTTCTGAAGATCATAAACCTACCGGCACAGGCGTATTCAAATCCGGCCAGCTACAGAAATTATGATCTAGAACGGCTGCTGGATATGTTGACATATGCCGCAATTAAGTTTAAGCGAGCAACGAGAGGGGTAATACGTCGTGATCCTACTAATATTGATGTTATGAATGGTCCTATGGCTTATGATTTACTCGCTGTGGTATTGAAAGGATTTGTTTCGAACACGTTGCAGGAACTGCGTACGGGTCCGTTGTGGTATCTATTTTGTGGTAAAAGAGGATGGTCTGCTGAAGAGGCCGAAATGAGCCTGAGTAAGGATATATCTGCGTATCAATTATCGAACAATAATTTGTTAATTTAAACTGATAAGTGTGAGCTGTGCCAGTGCATGCTTTTCGAATAGGAGCAGAAGCTGGCACGGCTCACTATAGTATCCTTTTGCTGCTCCATATTCGGAGATACCTACAAGGCTGCCATTAATAATCAAATTTCTATTCAACAGTGTCGGGCTGTGGAAATGCCCCATACAGACATAATCGAAAAGTTTCCTTTGTCCACGATGATACTTAATCAATTCCCGTGAATAGAATCGTTCGATACCGTAATAAGGTATTCCTGTATAAGTTTTTATCTGATCCCCGTGTGTGATAAGAATATTGACATCTCTACACGGGATGGTAACGGCTATTTGTGGTAATATATGAAAGGTTTTACGGGAATCCTTTGGGATAATCGATTTCGCATATTGCAACGTCAAGTATGACAGGTTAGACTTATATCGCCCTTTATATCTGGGCTTCTTCTCCAATCTTCCGTGATTGTCTGTGGCCAGTCCATAGAAATGGACAGGTCGATCTGTACATTCGGAGATTTCCGTATATGCAGAGCCTATCAAATCTCCTGCAAATTCAACCTGTTCAACAACTCCTTGTGTGGAACCCTCTAGCAACTCAGAATGGATATTTCCGGAGATGTAGTCTCCTAATCCCATAATATAGACTGAAGAAGGAGATATGGTTTGGATGTACTTCTTTGTACTGCTGATGAGCTGCTTCACACGACGGGAAGCGATTGCAGGAGAGAATTCATTAATCCCCGAGATTTCTATTTTTGAAATACATTCTCCGATGTGCCAGTCGCTCCAGAGGCAGCATAGCGTTGACATTCGTTTGTTACCTGTGTACAAGTAGTGGACATAGGATTTGCAATCCGATCCATGAAAAGTAATTATTCCGTCGGGTATGTGGTCCACCCTCAGAATTATAGTGTTTTCACACTGGAGAAGACGCATGAAATTTGAGAAGAAAGCTGATCAGGAATTCGTGAAGAAGAACAAGGAATCCAGGGAAATCATTCGAAAGGCCCTGGAGGAATCGGGTTGGGACGAATCAAACCAGGAATTGGTTTCCAAGGTATTCTGGTTTCTTTTTGCAGATTTACAGTATAGATCAGATTTTTTGATAAAGGAGAAGTTAGAGCACATTACGACGGCAATTGCTGATTTTGTAAGCCTACCGGAGACTAAGGAAGCTTTCCAGCGGATACAGGAAAATCTTTTATCGCATCCTCTTCCAAAAACAAATGCCGTACCGCAGTTCCTCATGTCTTACGGAGAAGAATTGGATTCCGATTCATGTGTGATCCAATTCACATATGCTTCGAATGATAATGAGGAAATCATTCTTCAGGTTCAGTATGAATTATCGGCGCAATGCGGGAAAAGGATTTTCATAGGCGATTCCAAAGACGGAACAAGACAACGAGCTTCTTTGACGTTTATTTACAGAAATGAGGAAGATGAGCGGCAGCAAAAGTGGAGACCAAACATCATTTATCGATGGATGGTCTATGTCTTAGGGGTTGTCTATTTTCTTGTACTGAACACCGAATTAGATCAGGAAATGCAAGTGTGAATTGCATTTGTGGTTTCATGTCCAACTTTGACGAAAGGAGAAAGACATGGTTGTGGTCCTTGAACGACATCAAGGCGAAGCATTTGTCATTAAGTTTCGGGAAAAGGATGGATCAGAACAGAGTGTTGTGGTCTATCTTCGAAAAATAACTCCATCCAAGGTGCATGTATGCATCTCGGAAGTACCGGAAACAGAAAATGTTCGAGTCCACAGGCTCGAACATTTTACAGGAGAAGAATTCAAAAATTATTTAAAGAATGTCGAATCGGTGTATCACAGGTACATCAATATCAAGAATATGTGTGAGTACAACAAGCTTGGAGGATTAACAACAACATTAGGTAATTACATGACGGAAGACGAGCTGCTTGAGCTTCGTTATCTTACACAGGGAAAGTCAACTACTCCAGGCTAAAGCCGGGAGTAGTTGACTCATTGCTTGAATAAGATAGCAGGTTAGTCTGCAAATAATCCTTTCGAATTGTTACCACAGTTTGTACCAGTACCTCTTTTCCGAACGGAAGATGACCTTCCAAAGAACTCGGAAAAGAGGTATTTTTTTTACCTCCATTCGGAAGGGAACAGGAGCGAAATGATCGAAGATCAAAAATCGCTCCTGTTCCTCTTCCGGGTGGATTAGAAGGTTCAAATGGGGTATGCACAAACTATACACCATGTCGAGAACGAGGATGTAAAGATTTGATTACCTTCTGCTTCCCGATCAGAAAGGGAAAAAATTTGAGCCGCCCGCAGGGCAAATTTAAGTTGTTTACTCCCCAGGAAGGGGATAAACAACTTCTCTTTGGAAGAAAGGGTTGGAGGTAGTCTATATGTACAGGATGTACTTTATACAGGATGTATATGTACAGGATGTACTTTATAGACGCAGGAGGAAGGGGAAGAAACCTAACTGTCAAAATTGTCAAAAATGCCCCTCGACTGGGTGGAATCGGCCACTGCGAAATTTGCTTTCGCCGCCAGGTCTTGTAGAGATACAGATGGGGGGATGTTTAAATCTAAATCGAACACGATGTGAGATTTAGATTTAAATATAAATATAGGGGGATAAAGAGGGTTGTAGGGGGAAACAGGGGGGAAGGGGGGAAGAGAAGAGACCCGACAGTCAAAATTGTCAAAAATCCTCCTGTCAAAAATCCAGGCTGATCGGAACTTGCGTGATGCCGTTTCCTTCGCGTAAAATCGTTTCTGTTGCGTTCGAACAGGGTTGCATGTGTTCCGAGTCATGTTGACCTTCAACTTCGCGTTATAACGCAAATTTGGCGATTTCTGATGGTTTGCCCTTTTTGGAGGTGTGAAGTATGCCTTCGACCATTTCAAAACCCATAGCATTTGTGGCCTCTGATTGTCATATCAGAACTGGATTAAGGGTTTTCCCAAATAGTTCTGAGCCTTCCGGTGATATTCTGGTGTCATTTAAGCAGATCATGGAGGTGATGAAGGCTCATGCTGTTAATGGTAATAGCGTCCCATTGATACTCGCTGGCGATGTGTTTGATACCCGATTTTGCACTTCCTCGATGGTAGCAGCTATTCGTCAGGTCTTAGATCCCCTCAAACGAATTTTGTCACCCCTGCCTTCGCTGTACTTCATTCAGGGTCAGCACGATGCCACAGTTCCGACATGGCTCGAAATCCTGGATTCAGATACGGTGCATATGCACGATCGGAGGATCAATCTTAACGGTGTTGATTTTATTGGAGTTGATTTCTGTCATCGGATTTCAGATTTGGAAGCCTATTTGGAGAAGTATAAAGATGAGCCTCCTTACGTTCTGATAACGCATTTCCCGTTTTCGTTCGTGGAAGGTTCTTACGACCTTTTGTCCCGATATGATAATATTCGCTGTGTCATTTCCGGCGATAATCATGTCCCGTATAAAATAACCCTACAGAATAATGTTCCTTTTTATTCTGTAGGTGCTATGTGTCCGAATAGATTAAATGATACAAATTCTTTTTCTTATCTATTCCTGTATTTAGATGAGAAGGATGAGCTTCAGGTCGAGACCATTTCCCTGTTTACTCGTCCGATTTTTGGTCGAGATATCATCTCTGAAGAAGATGTACATGATCTCTTGAAATCCATCGATGTTTGGAAGGCTTGTTGCTCTTTCCCAGAGCTGCTTTTTCCGGTTGTTGTTATTTATACCAATGATGTTAAATTGATATCATATGCCAGGTATATGCTATCACCGCACTGCCATCTATTTGTTCGGACGTATTCTCAGAAGAAGGAAGAGGATGTCCGAGACACGTCTGTTCCAGATGGTGGCCTCTTCGAATTAAAGGATATGTTCCGAGAATATATCGTTAGGAATTTCGGGGAACAGTATGGCGAGATCGCAGGCTATCTCTTTGATGCTTGTCGTTCTTCCCGTGATGTCAGGGTCAATCAGTTGAAGAAGGCAATTGATGGTCTTTGGGAAATCCGTGATAAGGAGCTGAGGAATGCAAATAGTTGATATTAAGCTAACCGGTGTGACCCGTTTCGACGATTTCTCGTGCGCATTTACACCTGGACTGAATATTATTGCTGGCCCGAATGGCTCGGGTAAGACTTCGATTCTGGATTCGATTTATTATGGTATCTATTCACAAATTCGTGATCGGAACATCTTTTTAAATGTTAATTCGAATAAAGGAAAGATTGCAGTCAGGTTTATCTGTGGAGGACAGGAATATCTAATTGAGAAAGAATTCAGTCGAACGGGTAGCACGAAGGCGTTTTTGTATAAGCTACTGGAAGATGTTGAAAAACCCGAATTGGTCGTCTGTGGAACGAATCAGATTAAGGAATGGGTTGAAGATGTTATTGGTAGCGAAGACGCCACGAAGTGGTATCTTTCTCAGGGGGAAATCGATAGATTTGCTATGATGGTCTTTGAGAAGGACGCCATTTCATTAGGAAGGATGCTCGGTCTCGGTCGTATGGATGCGCTGGCATCAGATTTCAATGACATATTAAATACGACCTTGCCCTACTCCCAATCTGATCATATCACGGTCTCTTCCATGTATAGCTCTGCCGTCACGCTTTCGGAGAGAATTCAGAAAGAGCTAGATTCGTTGTCGGCAGAATTGGCCAAACTTGGCGTCTCCTCGACCGACCTTTCCGACTTAGTGGCTCTCCGTTTGGATCTCTTAAAACGATACGATTTCTGTAAAGAGTTGCTATCGGCCTTATCGGTACAAAAACAACTAACAGAAAAGGAACAAGAACGGCAGAAACTATTAGATTCTTATGAGCAGCTTCAAGAAGCCATTCGTAAGCTGGCAAGCGATATATATGTATTATGCGTAGAATGCTATTCCAAAGTAAGTCCAGCTATTCCGGATTTATCCGAACCGGAGTTGGACTTAAGCAAAGCTTTTGCGATAGGATCATACTTTTATGAGAAGCTGATTAAATTACCACTTGCCGAGGTCAGAGCACGTCGGAATCAGTTACAGACCCTGCAAAAATCTTATTTTGATGAGGCTCACAGCTTTGCATTCTTATTCAGATCTCGTCAGGCACCGGTTAAACGAAAGCTAGATGAATTAGCTCAACGAATAGCATCAATTAAATCTGAATTGGCGACCTGCACGCAGGTACTCCCGGAATCTCTATTAAACTGCAAAGAATGTCCAACATGTCATCGACCTCTGGATGGTGTTGACTTTGAGCAGATTCGCGGACGTATTGCTGTTCTTAAAGAAGAATTAAATCGGTTGACTACCACCTGGACAGAATTAAATAGTCAGCATACGGCACGGCAGCAACTCCGTAGGAAAGCACGAGAGATCTTATCCAGATTACGCATTCTTCGTTCTCAGATTCGAGATTTATTACGGTTCGAGTCCGATGGACAACTTTTGTTGATTGATGAACCCATAACACAGACATACATTCCGAAGTTGGAGGCATTCCTTAAACAGCATCAGAGTTTACTAACTGAAGATTTAAAGATTAAAACACAACTGCAGTCGGTGGAGAAAGGCATCGATTCGTTGAAGGCTCAGCTTGATAGCGTCGATGGAACCGTGAAGCAGGTCTTGACGCAATCGAGTCTAGAAGTCGTACAGCTTACATTAGAAGATTTACAAGCTAAGCTGACTGTTGTTGATTTAATTAAAGAACGTAAAGCAAAGCTGGATTCTGAGCTTGCTTTAGCTCAGCAGCAAATCATGGAGTTACGAGCATCCGTAGAGAAATATGCCAGATTGCAGGACTTCCATCCATATGCCCGTAAATTTGTTAATGTGCATTTTATTCAAGCTGCCGAGTCGATAATTAGAGAATATATCCATTCTGTTTTGTTGCCGGAAATTAATAGTTTATGCCGTAAACTGGATCTATCCTTTTCAATCGATTCTGTGCAAGAGGAAGGAAGGACTGTTTTTTATGCAAATACTACATACGGCAGAGTGCCGATATCCAGGCTATCCTATGGTCAGAGGACAATGCTGTCTGTTATCACTGCCTTTGTCTTTTATCTTAATAGCGGAGGTAATGGAGTTTTGCTTGCAGATGAGCCAACGGCTGGCTTGGATAGCAAGAACGTTCAAATGCTCCTTGGTTTATTCGACACTCTGCATGAATTCTCGTTAAATAAAAAGGTGCAGTGCATTTTCACGTCCCACGAGCACAGTCTCTACTCTAGCTCATCATTTAATTTGGTTGATTTGACGGGAACGATTGTCTAAAGGAGGAACGCATGACTGATATTAATTTGAAGGAATTACCCGAACATGCGATTCTTTTCGATATCTGTACCGGATCGGGTTTAACCTATGCTACAAATCATCTGGACGACGATAAATGCGAGGATACAAAATGTATAACTATTGGTAGTCAATCGTTATTTGATCGTAAATTTGATCGAGACATAGTCCATCTTGATCCGAAAATATTTATCCTTGAATCGGAATCGGACAGGCTGAAACATCTCGATATAGCTCAGGTATTTGATATTATGCATACGCCTGAAGTATGGGGAGTTACCTGGGCTGTGCAAGCCTGGTTAAGGTCGAGCTATGCTCAGCCACATGTCGTTCTGGAGATATTGTTAACTGTAGTTGATAAAATTATTGTTGGTCTCAATTTATATGATTATGTTTTTCCGCATATACGCAAAGTTATACAGATTTTGAAGACACATCCAAGCCTTGTCGAATTACGACAAGCAATAAATCCAGACGTATTCGATATGCTCTTTGAGAGATTCTCTCCTCCGAGTAGTAATAATTCATATCATGATATTGATGTCATGTTATTATTGAATAAATTGATTCATGAGGATCTTGTTACAGAAGATTTATTCAGGTGCCCGGAGTATTATTTAACTGATTTCCAGGCAAGGAAATATACTAAAGGGTATAGTCTGAGCACTGCTGGAGGTCAGCTCCTCGGTACTTGGATTCGTGAACCTAAATTGGATCGGATAGAAGGAAAATTAAAGAGCATTGATCATGTCTTTGAGAAGATTTACACACAACTTCTAAATTCAGGTAGGGTTCCTCGGCTGGAACTCAAAAAGGAGTCGCAATGTTGACTGTACTCGGTGTCGATCCGGGAATTCATGGTGCCCTCGCCGTCTTAAGGTATCCGGAAAAGAAACGTGAGATTATAGATATTCCCAGTATTACGGTACAGAAATCCAGAAAGACAACCAAAATCGATGTCTATCGCTTAATCGATTCCCTCGGTTTTCTTAAGGAAGCAGAATTCCGTATTGCATATATTGAGGATGTCCATTCGATGCCAAAGCAAGGTGTTGCCAGCTCCTTCTCTTTCGGAGAGGCCAAAGGAATTATCATTGGTGTTCTGGCTGCATTAGGATGTGCTTATCGGCTAGTTCCACCTCAAACATGGAAAAAGCATTTTAAATTATCATCAGATAAGAATGAAGTCTTATCTCGGGTTCGATGTACCTATCCTGATCTAAACATACGAAGAGCCGATCAAGCAGAAGCTTTATTTCTTCTGGAGTATGGGCTTCAGAGCTTACTTCGAGAGAATCCCACTGTGCTCTTACAATATGGTGGGTCGGATCAGTTATCCGGTCTTTAAACTATAATTTATACAGGAAAAGTATTGTTTCTTTTGATAACTTATAATTGGGTCGTCGATGTCCTCTATCTCCAATGTACTTAATGCTCCTGTACCGTCTGGCATGGCGGAATTGGCACAAGAAGCAGCTCCACCGCCAGCTCCGATCAAACAAAAAGCGGTGCAGGAGGCATCTATTCTGCAGGTTCTCTCGACGGCATCCAGTACGGCTTTCCAGCAAGCTTTATTATCTAAAGGTTACATTCCGCCAGGTTCTTTAAAGGATAAACCCCTTCCCGACGCTGCGCTTAATATTCAGCATCAGCGTTTAATTTATCGTACATTATTTTCCGGATTGGATCGTAATCCGCTCCTTAATATGGTTAATGCTTCGCTGTTGGCGGCGGGCATTTCTCCGGATCAGGTACCGATCGCGGATAAATTAGACATTCTTCTTAAATCTTTTCCAGCATTCTCAGGATTAATTTATTTTTTGCTTGGGGAATCCAATTATGATGCGCTCTTCGGAAGAGCTGGATCTCCAATGCTTACCGCTAAGGCTATCCTTGAAGCCTATGGTCCGCATCGGATAGATGGGCCGAGTGCTATCAATATGGCACAATCTCTTCATATGGCCCTACAAATGAATCCGGCTCTGACAAAGGGTTTTCATGGGGCGGACTTGGCAGCCGTATTAAAGGACGCAGTAAATAATGGACTATTAACGCCGACAACAGATGGGAATGTTTTTATACGACAGGTTTTAAATATTTTGCCTGTCTATGCATCTGTTCGTGATACCCTGTCAAAAGAATTAAAGCGGGCTCCTACAACAGAAGAGCTGTCTCAGGCTTTTCCCATTGTGCTCCAGAATTATTCTGGACTTCCCTTCCAGCAAATAGCTCATTATCTGAGAAGAGATAATTATATAAAGAGTATAGCTCCACACGGATTATTTCAGGCTGGTGTTGTCGCTTCTGGGACTCAGGTGCCAATATCTCCAGAAATATATACTAAAGACGATGTGACTCTTCGGCACAACATTGCCGATAGCCCAGTGGGGAATATGGTTGGGGCCACAGTCCGTGCCATTAAGGTCTATGGTAAGCGAGGGCCGTTAGGCAAATTTTACGAAGATATCGTTCGCGGCAATATGCCAGTTATTCTGCCCAGTCAATGGGTTTCTCTTGCTATTCGTTCAGGAGTTCCTGCACCAGCCGCCATTTCTTTGTTGCATCAGCATGAACGAAATAAATCATTTCTTACGCCGGATATTGTACAATCATTGCGCGCTGCTCAATTTAAATATGATATTGCTCCTGTCCTTGATCAGATAAATATGATGTATCCTGATCCAGAGCTTCGTGCCGGAGCAATAGCAGAATTTGCAAGGAAGCTGGGTTATAAGCCTGTAGGTCTTATGGATCCTGGTTCCTATATGTTATTTTTGCATTCAAATCACATTCATTCTGGGATAAAAAAAGTGTTGGATCGTGCGAATGCGTATGCGACCGTAGAGGATCTCACATCGTATCGTTACAACACGCCAATATTACGATCTCTGACACAGCACATTTCAGAACTTGGTTCTGCTCGTGCCGCTGGTATTCCTGCTAAATTTGATCTTGGTAAAGCTGTCGGTGCTATACGTATTGGACCAACTCAGGAGTCTGATTATCTAACGTTACCATCTGGAGTTTCTGGAATCTAATTGGAGCACTGGATTATGGGAAAAGTTAAACAATTTCTGGATATTGAGTTTTGGGCTGAAAATGGAATTGTCTATCTTAGTTGTGATAAAGCAGCAGAAGGCAAAGATTATGATAAGATGACAGAGGAAGAGAAGCTGAAAGTTTTAAAAGGTCTGCCGCCTTCTACTTTTATTAAACGTGCTATAGTACTGGGCATGGCATTCTTGAGAGGGAAAGAAATTTGCGTTGTTAATGAATCAAGAGTCTATCAATTTCTGCAAGACGCTAGAGAAGTCTACCGAGAAGCAATAAAGCAGGGTGCAGTCGATTCACCGGCAGTTGATGCATACAAAGCACGGCATAATATTTTTAAAAAGCCGCAAATAATTGTTCCTGGTATCAATCCTTTGGAACAGAAACTGACAAATTTAGACTATAAAAAAATGCTACTTGAAGGTATAGAGGAGACGGGATAACTATGCCTCATCCATTATTAATAAAGTCAGCAGAAGTGCCAGTAACTGCGTTAGCTTGGCCTGCCGCATTTGCTACTGCAACGGCTTTCCCAGCTACATATAACGCAATAATGCGATCTATGTATTCAATTGGAAAAGGCGGCTATGGCCTCGGCGTTCAACCCTTTGTTGAAAAACTTCCGAGCCAATCCAGTATTGATGCTGTTATTGCCCGCAAAGTTTTAACATTGGATACAGACCAACTCAGGAATCTTCAGATTGAATTAGTATCAGACTATTTGCAGGAAGAGCACGCTAAGAAAAAGAAGAAGAGGAAATCAGATGCCAGGGAGATGCTCTAAATATGAGGGCGAGCAGTCGGATCGGCATCCCGGTCCACTGACTTGGCCTGGTTTGGAATTTCCGTATCTTGGTGTTTTTAATGGAAATTATCAAGACGACAAGACATTCGCACCTGTCATTTATTTTAAATCAAAATTATTTAATTTATCTGACGATGCAGATAGAGATTACTACGAATGGGTGAAAGACAGGATCGTTAATGGTTGGTTCATTCAGTATAATTCGGTCATTACGCCAAAAGAAAATGACAATACGATCGTAGTTTATGTTTATCTAGAATGGGGGCAGCCATATTTAATGCAGTTAAAGAAGAGTAATTTGGAGGTTCCAAATAATGCATCCACTTTTAGTCGATACTTCCAACTATAGTGTGAAATCAGCACAATCGATATGGGAACGTTTTGGTTTACCCCCGGATTTTACTATCGGTGAATTTATTTCCGGACTCGGCGTTCGACATGCCCAGCGAGATTTATTGCGTATTGCTGCGATTCTGGCATCCGTTCCAGTTGGTATTGCCGGGTTGCGATATCTTGCGATGTATGGGAATAAGGATATTTACGGAAGAGAAACCGCACCAACTCTTCCGGAATATGTTGTCACTCCGGAAGAATACTACGAAGTTTTGAAGGAAGAAAAGCAAAAGAAGAAAGATTCTGAAAAACAGATAAAGACATCCTCTACAAAATGCGGTGCTTCGGGTTCAGATGCAAATATAGCACCTCCGAGCACATATGCTCTTTGGAGTCGTCTGGTGAATGTGGTCTCTCAATATCCTCTTTTATCTATGGGTGCATTAGCGATTCCGTCGGCAGCAACTTATCTTGCTACTGAGTATGCACTCAAGCCATTAGAAAAAGGTTACATCAAACAAACGGCTAAAGAGGACAAAAAAGAATATCTCCGGCAATTGAGGCAAACTGCATTATTGGCGAAGAAGGTCATGAGGAAAGAACTAACTATAGAAGATGTTAAGCAGCTTCCGGAAGATGTCCGCCAAGAGATAGCAACTAATTTAACGCATCGTACCGGCACAGATTATTACTCTATATTAGATGTACCGAATCCCTCTACCAAGATGGGATCCCATACTAAACAAGGTTTCTTAGATCTTATCTGGTCAGTTCCACGTTTGCTGTACACATTGCCAACACTGAGTTTTGGATTAGGCGTCCTCAGTGGTGTTCGAGAGCGCCCGCTTGGCTCTGCTCTCAAAAAGACCGAGGAAGCGGTACATGAATGGCGGGCTCAGAATTATCCATACCTCATTGAAAGCAGGGTATCATTACCTCCCCCTGAATTCTTTGAAGAAGGTCCAGATACTTTCTCGGAGTCCGAAACGGAGAAGAAGAAATCCGTTCCAGAGGATGAGGAAGAGCAAAAAGTTGTTAATAGATATATTCAGGAACGTCTGAAGGCAGTTAAAAAAACAGAGGATGAGGGATCTGATAAAGTGACCGAAAAGAAGATTCGCGGGACTAAAATAATTTCTTGAATTAAAAATGAAATACAAAGTTGACGATATTGATACGATTCGTCAGAACATCTATTCTTCTGTTTTAGATGCCGTTTCCGGCAATTCTAAGATAGAAGATGATGATTATGTTTTCTCCATCGAAGAATTAGACTACGAAGGTCCGGAGTCGATTGATCCGGAGAAAGAGAAAGAAGCTATTTTAACTGGAGGGACAGTATATCGTCCACTTCGTGGTACGGTACGCTTATATGATAAGAAAACCGGTCAGCTTATCTCTGAGGAACGTAAACGTATCGCTGCGGTTCCATATATAACGCCCAGAGGAACCTTTATCCTTAATGGCGTTGAGTATGGCGTTATTAATCAGATGCGTCTACGTCCGGGCGTTTACACTCGTCTGACGAATGATGGGGAATATGAGGCTCTCATAAATGTTGCTAAAGGCGTAGGTCACAGATATGTGTTCGATCCCACGTCGGGTGTCTTTTATCTGAAGTCCGGGCAAGCTCGTGTTCCTTTGTATCCTTTTTTGCGGGCATTAGGCATTTCCGATCAGCAATTACAGAAAGTTTGGGGATCTGAGATTCTCAAGATAAATCAAGAACAGGCGGACAATACGGCTATTCGTCGTGCAGCTCTTGCAATATTTGGGAGGCAAATTAAAGCTGCTACCGACGAAGATCTTGTCAAACGCATTAGAGAGCTTTACGGAACACTTGAAGTCGATCCTAATGTCAACGCAATTACACTAAACCGTCCTTCTAAGACGTTAGATTCAGAAACAGTTTTACGGATTACACAGAAACTACTTCAGGGTGCTCGTGGAGAAGAGACAATAGATGATAGGAATCATATTGCTTTTCTTAAAGCCATTGGACCTGAAGATCTCCTTCGGGAAGCTATTCAAAAGAATGTGAATCGGCTTCGAAATTATTATAATCGTGTACGGGCAAGACGCAATGTTCGGTATTTCCCTACTGGAATCTTTGATGATGCTATTCGTGAATCTATTTATGGTAGTGGATTAGGAAATGCCCTACAAGAAATCAATCCTTTAGAAATATTGGATAACCGCTACCGAACGACTCGTATGGGTGAAGGTGGGATTACGAATGTTTGGCAGGTTACGGATGACAACAGGTATAATCATCCATCTTTTGTAGGATTTATCGATCCAATCGTTACACCAGAAGGACTTAATGTTGGAGTTGACGTTCGATTTGGTACAGGTGTCCGCAGAGATGAACATGGTAATATTTATTCTACATTTGTTGATGCTAAAACGAATAAAAAGGTCGAGTTAACTCCGCAGCAGCTTTTTAATAAAGTCGTTACGTTTGAATCGGCCCTTGCGGAAAATACGCCCTTGGTGCCAGCAATCATCAACAATCAACACATTCTTGTACCGAGGAAAGAAATAGACTATATCGTTTCCGATGTGGAGAAGGCTTATTCTCCTTTATCTAATTTGATACCAATGAAACAGAACAGTTATCCACAGCGAGTCTCAATGGGTGCTCGTATGATAACTCAAGCTGTGCCATTGGTCGATCCGGAGGCACCATTTGTACAAAATCTAAGTACAGTACATGGGAAGTCTTATGAGAAGCTTTATGGAGAGCAATTGGGTACTCGGAAATCTTCTGTCAATGGGGTTGTAACTAGAGTGACGCAGGATGCGATCTTTATCAAGGATGAACAGGGTAATTCTGTCAGAATTCCTTATTATCGTAACTTCCCTTATAATCGAAAGACATTTTATACGGAGACTCCTGTTGTAAAAGCCGGGGATCCCGTTAAACGCGGAGACATTTTAACAAAAAGTAATTATGTAGATAATAATTACGCTACAGCATTAGGGAAGAATTTAAAGACGGCTTATATTCCCTGGGAAGGTTATAACTTTGAGGATGCGGCGGTGATTTCAGAATCTGCCGCTAAGAAGTTGGAATCAGAGCACATGTATCAGAAGTGGGTGGACTTGACACCAGACATGGCGACAAGGACATCCAAATTCATGGCTATCTTTCCAGGTAAATATCCTAAGAGCTTTTATGAGAAATACACGGAAGATGGAATCCCAAAACCGGGCGCTATTCTGGAGAAGGGTGATCCAATTGCACTTATTGCATCTAAGGTGCCAATAGTTGCTGGAAAGAGTGGAAGTCGAGCTGCTTTTCGTGATGATTCTCCGGTCTGGGAATATGATGATCCTGCTGAAGTTGTTACGGCAGCTATCGGACCAAAACATATTAATGTTGTTTTACGTGCCCGACATCCCCTGCGCGTTGGTGATAAGATAAGTGGTCGATATGGGGATAAGCACATTATCTCTGTCATTATGCCAGATGAGCAAATGCCAAAGGATGAGAATGGGGAGCCATTTGAGTTGCTATTAAATCCCCTGGGCGTTCAAGGGCGTGTTAATGTCAGTCAGCTTTGGGAACTCCTATTAGGTAATATTGCCAAGAAGACCGGGAAACCTATAGAGATTCCGGATTTTACGTCAAATATGCCAGAAACTGTAAGGAGGCTTTTACAGGAGCACGGCATACCAGACAAAGTAAAAATCTTTTTAGAGAAGCAGAATACGACCGTAGAAGCTCCGGCTGGTTATCGTTATGTGATGAAGTTGCACCACCTCTCTGAGAGCAAATTATCGGGGAGAGGTACAGGCGGGTATAGTTCCGAAGAAGTTCCTGTTAAAGGGGGCTTTACGGGAGCCAAACGGATCGGGATGCTGGAGATGCTTGGTCTATTAGCTCATGGGGCGTATCATACAGCAAGAGATGCCCGTGTTGTTCGTGGGCAGAAGAACGAGGACTATTGGACACGAGTCAAGCTTGGGTATGACATACCTTCCATCCAGGAAGTACCCTTTGTTTATGATAAGTTTATGAATCAGCTTATCGCTTCCGGTTTGTATCCTAAAGAGAAGGCCGGAACGATTGGTCTCTTTGCATTAACAAATAAAGATATTCGGGATTTAACCGGTGACCGTACTATAAAAAATGCTGGTGTCATAGAATTAAGCGGCGGTGGTATTAAAGTTTCAGAGGGTGGATTCTTCGATCCTAAAATAACCGGTGGATTGAACGGACGGTTCTGGTCGGTAATTCCATTGGCAGAGCCAATGCCCAATCCTATGGCAGAGCCAGTATTAAGGACTCTACTTGGTCTGACTCAAAAGCAATATCACGAAGTAATTGCCGGAGAGCGTGAGCTTCCCGGTTATGGGAAAGGCACAGAGGCGTTAAAGAATGCCCTGGCCGATATCGATCTCGATAAACAGATACAGCGTGAGGAAGAGAATCTGACCCGGCTCAAGGGTAATAGTTACGATCAAGCTCTTCGCAGGTTAAAGATACTCAAGGCGTTTAAGACATTTAATAAGAGACCAGAAGATTTGATTTGGGATCGCGTTCCTGTTATCCCACCGGTTTTTCGTCCCGCCGGTATGCTCAGCACTGGAAATGTGCCTTTAGTATCTGATTTGAATTTTTTATATAAAGATCTTTATGAGGTAAACGAGGCCCTTTCGGAGCTAAAGAAGGCCAAGATTGATGATCCGTCTGATCGACGTTTATTGTATGCTGCTTTACAGGCAGTAGTAGGTCTTGGCGAGCCTGTTCATCCTAAGCTCAAAGCCCAGAACATAAAAGGTGCATTGAAACAGATCATTGGTAGCTCACCAAAATTTGGCGTTGTCCAGAAGAAGCTTCTTGGAGCTCAGGTTGATCTGGTTGGTCGTGCAACGATTATTCCTAATCCAAATTTGGATTTGGATGAAGTTGCCATTCCTGAAGAGGCTGCTTGGGAAATTTATAAACCGTTTATTATCAGAGGATTGATTCGTAAAGGCGCTACGCCAACTCAAGCAATTGAGGCTCTTGAGAAGAAAACGGATAAAGCAAAGGATATTCTCCTGCAGGAGATGAATAATCGTCCTGTGATCATTTCTCGTGCTCCGGTATTACATAAATATGGAATCCTCGCGGCATGGCCGAAATTGACTAAGAATAAGGTTATGGAAATCCATCCATTCCTTGTGACCGGTTTTGGGGCCGATTTTGACGGGGATGCCATGCAATTCCATGTTCCTGTGGATCCGGCTGCTGTTAAGGAAGCCATTGATAAGCTTCTTCCATCAAAGAACGTGATATCCTTCCAACGATTTCAGGCACATGCCGTTCCGACGATGGAATATGCCCTTGGTTTGCATTATCTGTCCTCTCGTAAAGCCAAAGGTGATCCAGTTGTATTTAAGAATAGGCATGAGCTTTTGGAAGCTCTTCGTTCTGGTAAGATAACTCCGGATCAAGCTGTTATTCTTGAGGAAAAGTAAGCTATAATTAAATAAGCATAAACCGGCATTTATCAATCGAATTTGTATTTAGCTATGAACGATGATTCTCTCATAAAAATTGCTGGTATTCTTAATACTCTCAGTACAATATGGGCAAAGGCGGGTCCTTATACTAAATACCCTTTGCAAGTGGTCCTGTGGCCGGTAACAAAGCCTACTCCTACCGGAAGGACTTTTTATTTAGGGAAGACAGCGCTTCTTGGTCTATTGGCTTTAGGTGGTTATCACGGGTATAAGAATATTCAAAGTGCTTTGCAGGATTACGCAAAAGCCGAGAAGATACCTATTCCTGATTTGGCAAAAACAATAGATACTTACACCAAATATAGGCAGGCCGTCTCTGAATTGTATCCGATGTTAAATCCTGCCTTAGGTGCAATTGTTGGAGGGATTGGCGGGTTAGCAACGGCGGAACTCATGGATAAAAGTCCAACAGCGGGCCTCATCATTGGTGCATTATTAGGTGGTGGTTTAGGTCAATATTTGAATACACGTTCACCAATGCAGCAACAGGCTCCTGCACAGGTGTCCGGTAAGTAATTCTTGGCGGAGAGAGAAGAATGCGTTCCAGGACTTTGAGGCGACGCATTGTTGGCGGGATAGCAAGCAGGATAATTTTGTTTATAATATATTTGTTGTTGAGTGGTTTCCTTACATCGATTGGTTTGGGGGGATTAACTCCAATATTAGTATTTCTTGGTTTGAGGTGAGAACATGTACAACAGAGAAATTAAAAAACAACTCATTAAAGAAGCCCTGTACAGAATGATGACAAAGAATGCTTATACACCACCAGCTCCTGTACCGGCTCCGGGTGGAGCGCCTCCGGGTGGTAATATTGATCCAAATATGTTGATGAGTATGATTGGTGGCGGAGCTCCCGGAGGTGACATGGGAGCTGCAGGTGGTGCAGGCGGTGGAATGCCTGGTGCTCCCCCGGATATGGGAATGGGTGGGGCAGGGATGGATATGGGAATGATGGGTGGTGCCGGAATGGATACAGGAGCCGGTATGCCTCCTACTGATATGGCAGGTATAGAGCCAGGACCTGGACCCGGTGAAGCGGGTGCAGATAGCAGTACACAAATTCGTTCTGCTCTTGCAATCCTTAAGGAAGGAATTAAGCAGCTTGAGCGTGCTGTTGAAAGTCTTGCCGGTGGAAAAACGGCCAGCTATATCCAGCGGCCACAACAGGTTGATCCAATTCAGAATCTTGTGATGTATCTGAATTCTTTGGATTGAGGATTCAAATTTAACAAATTTGTTGTATGCTTAATTCCGCTCGGCGGGTTTATCTCGCGGAGCGGATTATTTTTTTAATACATATTTAAATTGTAGCTTATTATACGGCATTAAAATATGATGGAAATTATCCCAACTGATCGTCGATCAGTTGGGATAATGCTTTATTCCACTTTTTTAACTATGGTGATAAGTTTGGCGTAAATTGGCTTAGGAGAAACACTTATGGACAGATTGGAGGTACGGTTTATGGGTAACGAAGAATCTCTTTCGGCAGTTTTTAAATCAGCGACTTTTAAGCTAATTTGTTTTAATTGCGGTGCGGAACTTGAGTGGGTTATGCTTACTACAGATACAGTTAAAATTAAGCCATGTCGTAGATGCCAAGATCAACTATTGACATGGGCAAGAAAAGAGGGAGCGGAATGCGAGGCACGACGGATACGTGAGATCGGTTTAAATGGACTGTCAACGACATGATCTGTAACCGAAGGAGTTGCATATGTCCTACTATGCCGAGTTGGAATTTAAAGTGAAGAACAGAGAAAAGTTTTTAGAGATCTTAAGAAAGAAATGGGACTTTAGTGGGATTCCCGATTCTGATCAAGAAGTGTGGTATCTTCCTTTAACTAATAAAAATAATCGTACTTCTATTTTACTTATGTTGCACAAGGATGGCACTGTGACCTACGACGTAAGTCGCCTTAATGAACAGCATCAGGTGGAGGAAGAATTACTCGCTACTGTACAGGATTACATTTTGGATTCCGTTCAGCAGATAGCTGCGGAGTCGGGAATGGCGATAACAGGAATGACACAATATGAGGATGGGAAAATGGAAATTTTACTGGAGGACTACGCATGAGACAGGTTAAGATCATCATACATCCTGACGGTAAAATTGAAATTAGCACTGATGGCTATATAGGTACTGCCTGCCTGGAGCGTACTAAAGAGATTTTAGAAGCGCTGGGCGATACAGTCACCAAGATCGACAAACCAGAGATGTATCTGGATTCGACCGTGCAACAGGAGGAACGAAATGACCAGTCTTGTTGAGAGGATTTATACACTAATTAAGGCAGGATATTCAGGAATCTGGGTAGAAGCCCCAGATGCTGTTGAAATCGGGATCAAGCTGCGACAGGCAAGGGAGCAATTCGAGTCTCCTGTCGAATTCCTATTTTGGGATGCGGTAGATGGTTGGAAATCTTCTATTGAACCTTCTAGAAATCCGCCATCGAAGCCTCCTATTCTCCAATTTCATGAACAACCTCCGAGAACCAAGGTTGTGCATGTTTTAGTCCATTTCCATAGGTTTCTTAATGCACCGGATATCGTTTGTCGGCTATTACATTACATGCGTATTGGAGAACAGATTGGAAGTAGTTACATTATCATTGTTCCGAGTGGAGTAAAACCACCGGCAGAACTAGAGCACAGATTGCATATGATGCAGGATGCTCTACCAACGATTGAAGTCCTGAAGGATCGTGCAAGATCTATAGCAGTTAGTTCGGGATTGGAGGAAATTACTGATGATTCCTGTTTAGCTGCCGCTCAAGCAGCGGTTGGTTTAACAATGTATGAGGCTGAGAGCGCCTTTGCGCTCAGTCTTGTCGAGCACAAGGCCCTCGTACCAAAGAAAATCCTCGAAGTAAAATCCGATCTGATCAAATCTTCAGGATTTATGGATATTTATTATGATGGTCCAGATTTCTCCTCCATTGGAGGCCTAGATCATGTTAAGCAATTTACAAAGAAATGTCTCACAAAGAATGACGCAATCGCAAGGCCTAGGGGTGTGTTACTCTTAGGCGTTCCTGGAGCTGGCAAAAGTGCTCTTTGTCGTGCCGTCGGTGTCGAAACGGGAAGACCCGTCTTATCGGTTAATATTGGATCACTCTATGGTTCTCTCGTAGGCCAAACCGAGCAGAATGTTCGGAGGATGCTCAATCTTGTAGATTCCATCGCTCCTTGTATTCTGTTTTTGGATGAAGTTGAAAAGGCATTGAGTGGCTTACAATCCAGCGGCAAAACGGATAGCGGTGTCTCGGCCCGTGTTTTCGGAACGCTGTTAACATGGTTAAATGACCATGAGACAGATGTTTATACGATGGTAACTTGTAATGACATTTCTAAATTACCTCCTGAGTTTTCGCGTGCTGAGCGCTTCGACGTCTTGTTCTTTTTCGATTTGCCAACAGAAAAAGAGCGAGCACGGATTTGGGAAATCTATCTGAAACAGTATCAACTCGAATTATTACCCGATTTCAGTAAATGCGTTACCCGTTCGGATTCTTGGACGGGAGCAGAAATTAAGACTTGTTGCAGATTAGCAAGAATGCTTGGAATAGATGTTCTTAAGGCTATGGATCTAATTATTCCCGTTGCAGAAACCATGCAGGATAGTTTAAATAATCTTAGAGGCTGGGCGACAGGACGTTGCTTGGACGCTTCATTCCCAGTAGTCTATGATAGCAGGACGCGAGAAACGGATGACTTATTGAATAGGAGGGTCGATCTTGTCTCATAGGATTTTGATACAAGGAGATCGCATTCATGTTATCGGTGACGACCCAACTAAATTTGCACAGTTGGGTCAAACTATTTCAGCAGGTCGTTTTGCCGACGTGCATCCCGTTTGCGAGAATGATCAGATGTATTGGATTGTGACTAAGGATGGTTATATTCATGGGAAGTTTAGCACCAGGGAAGAAGCACTTACTTTTGAATTGGAGCTCGCGGAAAAATGGCACAGAACGTTCTATTGACTCATCTTGGTGTGAGGATTCAGTTTAAATGGATTGGCATGCGGCGTCAGGTCAACTATAGTGCTATCCAGGACTTTGTGCAGACGCATGCCGTTTCTGATCCGTCTGTCTTAATTGTTGAGAAGCAAATACTTCCAACAGACAATTCTGCTTATAAAGGAGTTGTGAAGGTTAGGAATAGCATTCGTCGGGATTGGCTTAAGTTGAGCCTTCCTTGTATGGACTATGGTGTCCGACTGATAAGAAAGGAGGATAACGAAAAGTTTCAAAGTATTATGCAGAACCACCATAAGGCATTCATTGAAGCCGTTGCAGCTTTGGATGCCGAGTGGGGAAATATCAAGGAAGAGATGCGTAATAAGCTCGGAGATCTCTTCAGGGAAGAGGATTATATTATCGTTCCCAGTGAAGTTATGAGATTCTACTGGGAATATGTTAATATGACTTTGCCAGATTCATTAAAGGAGGAAGTGTATAAACAGGAATTGGAAAAGTTCAGGGAAAAAGCCGATGCGACGTTGGCTCTTATTCGATTGAGTTTTGTTGAAGAGTTTTCCAATCTCGTTAATAACCTCATGGATCGTCTATCGACAGATCCTAATACGGGAAAGGTAAAACGATTCAAGAAAGCTACGGTCGATAATCTTAAAGAATTCCTACAGCGATTTAAGGAACTCAACTGCACGGAAGACGAGCAGTTGACCGAGTTATTTGCCAAGGCGGAGCAGGTCATTTCTGGCGTTTCAGCGGATATGCTCCGTGAGGATGCTGCTGTAAGAGATCAGGTTCGAGCCGAATTCGGCAAGATACTTGATACTGTTACAGACATAAATCACGTCATTGCTGCCGATGCAGCAAGAAAAGTCTGGATGTAACTATCATTCCCTGGGTCGCGTCCAGCAAATTAATTGCTGGATTTTTTTATTGGAGTATTCAATTATGCAACTCAAATTAAAGTTATACGATAAGAACTCGAATCTAGTACGTACATTAACTCTAGATTCTGGTGCATTAGTAATAGAGTTAAAGCCTACGGACGGAGAATACTCTCCAGTAGCGTTTATTCGGGAAATAAATCCTATCAGCTATATTATCCAGACAGTTGTCGATCCGGAATTTGAGAACGCGATCAAGGAGTTCGGACTAAATCTCCATGTAAAAATTGATCGAATTTCCGCGGACATTCCGGATATTTCTATTCCTTCACCGGAATCGCATGGATCAGGAGGAAAAGATGGTTGATGTTAGTATCAGTACCGAGAAGGATTCGCTTTCTTGTGCGATACTCACAGAAGGCGATGCTGTTCGTTTGCATTTTATCATACATTTTGATAGCGCTTCACAGGAGGAGCTAAAATGGACGGATGAGCTTATCTCGCTTGCATGTTTTAAAGAATACTCTAAATTATCACATCCAATCGTTTTCGAAAACGAGAATGCATTTCTGGTCTGGTTTGATGCTAACGAGAAGGAATCTCGTTTTCCTTGGATAAGGCTACCGATATATTGTAAAAATCCTGGCAGAGGGCCATATCTTTACATTGAAGGAGAACCCAATCGCGATGCACTCGTCGGCTATGCTTACGCCGATATTTGTGCCCTTTGTGCGAAAATCTTTCAAGTGGATTATTCATCATTGACAAAAAAACAACGAGAGACGTATCGTAAGAAGTGCAAGCAGTATATTATTTCCAGATTCAGTAGCATTAGGGATGGTTTATCCGGGAGAAAGTTTCAGTATCATATTGTTGTTCGTGTCTCTGATCAGCAGAAAGCCCTAACGTTAACAAGGTTGAATTCCAATTCCAGCGGCCCTTTGAACTATTGCATCAATGTTGCCTTAAAGGATCTTGATCGGGCTGTTGCTCGATTGCAAGAAATTGGTGTTATCTCAGAAGACAACGCAAAGAGAATTATTCCCGCAATAGCTTCAGAAATTAATAAATTCCTCAATTCATCAGCAAGCTGGTCGGCTTTACTTGCTTGAACCGTGAACCACAGGGACGAGATCGGCACTAAGCCGGTCTTTTTGTGTTGGACCTTTTTCATAGAAAGGAATTGCAAACATGCTAGTACTTTCAAGGAAGGCTCAGGAGAAGATCATTATCGATTGCAATGGTACAAAGATTGCGGTCACTGTTGTGTACATTAAAGGTAGTGTTGTTCGTCTGGGTATTGAAGCACCGTCTCATGTCAAGGTAAATAGGGAAGAGATGTGCCATGGCTTTGAGTCTAAAGACAGCGACCAGCCGACGAGGAAGGAAAAAGCAAACTGAGTATTGTATTCAGATCGGAGATTTTCAGGTCAGGGCAACGCAGCTTAGAGGTGTCGGGCCTGAAAATACGCTTTATGTCTCTCGATATCTCACGACAGTAACCTATTCGGATTTAGCTTCAGTTATAACGTATATCTATGGCTACAAAAATATAGCAGAAGCGATGATTGGAATCCTAGAGGATATCCTGGAGGCTCATACATCGCCAATTGCATATTTACAGCGACAGCTCCAGGCTCCTGGATGTCCTCATAAGGCTCGTGCCTATGTACAGATCGATTATATCGAGTCGCGCTACTCCGTAATCAGGTATGCACGTTCTTGTGGCGGTTTTCTCAAAAAAGCTGTTAACTATGAAAATCCCGATAAATGGAATGCTATCAAAGAGGAAATTAAATCGCTTTTTGATTATGACATGCAGCCCAGCGTATGGGTACCCAGTGGAAGTCGTAGCCATTTAACCCCCGGCGTTTGTTTCTCAGAAAAGGAGAGCATGATGACCTCCGTGGAAACTTGGACGATTCCGGAATTTGTCAAGTATGATGTACTATCGGCGAGCGATCTCTTCGCCGGATGCGAACATGTTTACGATCAGGTTTGTAGCCGTCTATTAGAGACCGGTATTCCCTTGTATGCTTGGGTCGTTCCCTTATCCCAGCTTAGAAAAATACTCGTCGAATTGCGTTGCGAAAATGCTGCTACCGTTTTGGGTCGAATTAATGCGATCTGCAAATTATTCTCAGACCTTGGTCGATCTGGTTTTGACATCTCGAACATTTGCGTCGATTTTGCAAGATAAACTATTCTGAATCTGTCGCGGTCCGGCGGTAGCTCAACGGTAAGAGCGGCGGCCTTATAAGCCGTAGGTTGAGGGTTCAATTCCCTCCCGCCGGACTTTTTGTTTTTATATATGATGGGAAATTAGGATCGGAGGTCGGTGTATGAGCAAGTCAAGTATTGAGAAGCCAACCCAGATTTCTGGTTATTGCGGTATGTTTAATTACGATGGGATAACTTTTTCTGTTCAATCCAAAGAAAGACTTATTGTGGATAAGGATTATATTTTAAAGAAAATTAATGATGTTGGTGTTGCGGTGCCTTTGGAATTCACCGGAGAAATTTGTGTTTTCACTTCTTTTCCTCGTGTTAAGGAGCAGCGAATTCTATTCTTTTCTAATGGCGAGCTCCTACATAGTGTCACGCTTACTTTTGCATCACGCTCTTCGAGTCAATCAGAAACTGCTAATGGAGGCTAAAATATGGGTCAGAAACACTTCGTCATACAGCTTCCTATCCATATAACACAATTTAATTTCTTGTCCTTTCTACCCGTTTCGACTCCTTATCGAATAAAGACGAGCAAAGTCACGCTCAGTTATCCTTTATCTAATTCGCTGGGACTTGACTGGCGATGTGATGTCTCTTTTCCTTCTTATGAAGGTGCTGCCCTTATTAATATTGATTTGGATACGTCTTCAGATGACTCCTTATGTCGTGTCGAATTCTTGAAAATCGTTCGTAAGATTTTGCTCGCGGCGCTTGCTCTGGATGTAGAGTACGTCAATTTAAACGGTAAATTATTTCGTGTTCCCGAATGCTTTACACTTTCTCTTTCTGATAGGAAAGATCCAGAAAATATTAATTTATCGTTTAGCTCCACATATGACAAATTGATGTACATGTTTAATTTGCTCACTGGAGTGGACCCTAGTCTTGTTGACATAAAGCCTTATTTAGAATATCGCGTGCCTTTGCGTACTGGACGTTTAATGGAGGATAAATACGAACATCTTCTTCCACAGATGAGAGTTTGTTTGTATTCTCCGCTTAATGGTAAATCGCGATGCGATATTCGTATCCCGGTTCTTTCAGAGCAGAATATTTTGGATTCTATGCTAACTAAAGTATTAGGGACAGCGATGTTATGTGGAATAACTGATCTAAATTTTGATAATGATTTGCAAACACACCATATTTGCGATGTTATTTATTTCTCTGCATTGAACATTTGACTTTGTCCAAACGAACCAACGATCCAGAAGGAGACATCCGATGCTTCAGAAGTTTTTCTCTTACGTTCCTCGTAGTGGCTCCCGTGTCATTTCCTTCAAGTTTAACGATTATGTTGCCATTAGCGGGATCCGCGCCGGTACTGTTGTTGCCGGTAATCTGGCTGTGCTCCAGTTCTATACGGCTGTTTTCCTGGAGAACATTACTGCCGATACGAAGCACATCGCCTATGTGAAGAGATCATCGATCTCGTTGGAGGCTTAGCTGAGGATGACGGAGGGACCATCACATTAGCGGTTCCATCGCATAAAGGATGGGATGTTTGCACCATCGTCGATGGGTTGCTGCCGTTAACTCCTTGCGAGCGGCTTTCAATGCGTCGGCAGCTCTGGTTGCAGGGTCTGGCAAAGCTGACTGGCTTGGAGGATTATGCACCAGTCGAGGTTAAGCCTCAGATTATTCGAGTTTTGCCTGGATGGCGATACAATAAAGAGCTAGGAAAGGACATTCCGGCAATTTGTATCGTCTTGGAAGACGATTATCAGAAGCACTTGCGGCTCGAACTGAATGCTCCTTACGTTATATTTATCACGGATAAGGGTTGGCCGATCAGTGCTGTATACAAAGATAATGTTATTGTGGACAGCCCTTATTATAAGGATTACTTCTTGGATATCACTGAGCCCAAGGCTGTTAAAATGGCTTTGGAAACTATTAATCATTATCGATTGCCAGCAACTCTAGTCGATGATAACTACGATATATGTGTTGAGTTATCTGGTATTACGTTAGCCAAGGCCGATGACACTATTTCTCTTCAGATTTACCGTGGCCAGGATGCTGACGTAGACTCCGTTTTCGATAAGCTTATCCCATTAGCCGCTTCAGTTAATTGTCATGCCGATCTGCCATCATGGGCGGGTTGGGAACATCGACATCAGATTCCACAGTATATCTGCTAAAATCGATGAAGGATGGAGTCGTGACCACGTGGGTGCAATGCTCACGTGGTCACATTTGGTTTAAACCCATTTTTCATGCTGATAAGGAATGCGGTATATGATCAGGTCAACAAAAGAAGCTTATTCTGTTAATGTGACCATCCCGGTCAAGATACGGGTTAAAAGACTTCCATGTGAAGGCCAATATACGCTGGAGTACCTGCGAGTACGAATTGGGAAATTTATTTTAAAAATTGAGGCTATGGTAGATCCTGATCCGGTCTCATCAAGAAGCTGGAGCAATATATGTAGGATGGTTTGCTTTCACAGTAAATATATACTTGGTGACAAGCATGATTTTGCCAAACCAAACGATTTTCTTGATTGGCTCGATGCTAATGATTCGAAGTATTTTTTAGTAAAGGAGCTCTACATCTATAACCACAGTGGATTGGCTATAAGTACGGGTCCCTTTAGCGATCCTTGGGATTCCGGTCAGGTTGGCTGGATCTATGTTGATTTGCGAGAGGTGTGTAAGGAATTGTTCGGTACATTCTCAGAGGAAACTTTTGAGAACAACCGGGCTAAGATTGTTGAACAAGCTAAGAAATGCATTCGAGGTGAAGTTGAAGAATACGATATGTACTTGCAAGGAGAGGTATATGGCTATTCGATAGATTGCTACAAAAGCATGAATGGTACTCGTAAGAGGTACGAAAAAGGCTTTGACAGTTGTTTTGGATTCTACGGAAGGGATTATTTTAGGCAGGAGCTTTACTCTGCCGTCTGTTATACTATTAAACAATTATTATCCTGTAATGAAGAGGATGCTCGCAGAATCTGCGATCTTATCGCTGATGAGTCGGATTATATGCGTCGTCCCCGGGTCCAGAACAGAAGAAAAGAAAATGCTTCAGCAGAATCCGCAGCAGCTACTTCGTATGAGATTCAAGTGTGCCGTTTTGTTCTGGCTTCGGATGTATTTAAAAATTATCGCGACATCTTGGATCTTATTAGCGAGCTCAACTGGTTTACATGGGGTGATGCTGATAAGACACTGGTACTTGTGTCTGATGTCTATGATCATCTGGATGAATTTGCATCTTATGAGGCTCAGCGTAACCCCGAATTGGGTAAGCGCGTACGAGAATTCTTGAATGAAGTCCTTTTGGATCTATGTTCTATTGACGGGCTTTGCATCGATTTTGAAAATTAATTGACAAGGAAATCACAAATGAGCCAGCAACTTCCACAGCAAGCTATTTATAAGGCTGTATCGCTTTCCGATCTAATCGATGCCCATCCGGATGTAAATGATGTCATCCGGCATATGGACATATATAAATGGATAGATGTTAGAACCCTGGTGCCTGCCTCGCAGCTTTACGATGCACTAGAACAATTTGCAATTTCGGCAGCCGAGGATGATCCGGAGTTGAGCGAAAAGATTTATAGTTTTCTGGATCACGGATTATTGAAGTTGCTTCCGATTAAAGATCTACATATCGATTTGGATAGTTAATTCGATTTCTATTAAATTGTCTCTTTGAAGTCAGAGGAACCCAAGCGGGCAAGCATTGCCTGCTTGGGTTTCCTCTTTGTTACTTGTAGCTGAGGGATAATCATGACAAATTTGCAGGAATTCTTTCAAGAGAGAATCGTTCAACATGAACCTTGTCCTAGCGTCGGTTTCCTTACGGAGTTGAGGCAATGTCTAATTGAGATTCATAACGCAGTTTTTGCTTTAGATTTCCTACTTAAAAATAGACCGGATATTAATAAGGATGCTTTTATTTTTGGAAACGATCTTTACGAATTGCGTAAACATTTAAATATCTTATGGTCGGAATTCGTATTGATAGCCAATCAGCTTTCTGATTTCTCTCGGGCTGTCTGTTTTATTTCTCTTGAAGAACAGGCTAATTCAGGCGAATTAACCGCTCGTTTTGATTTAAATGACATAGTCGAATACATTAATTACGTACCAAGGATAGATCCAACTTTTTGTGAAGTTGTTCTAATACTGGATCGGGCTGAGACAATCATTGAGTTATGTAATTCTTATTGGGAACCATACATTCATACAAACACATACAATGAATTTTTACAATCTGTCGGGGCTATGATCGGGTTTAGCACTACCTTGCTCCGGCGTTCGCTGAATAATCTAGCTATCTATCGTAAAGCCATCCTATTACGAGATTTGCTATTAGCTATCTTCGATCTGCCAAATCCAACAACGGAAATGGATCTCGGGTTTGTTGCACAACCGGGTGTCTTTCAAGGAATCGAGTCTAATTATGAATTAATGTTATCTTTAGTTAGCAGCTTGATGACGATGAATGACGACGAGATCATAGGTTTGCATAAGCTCTTTTATGAGTCGGTTCAGGATGATGTAGCTTCCTCGTCATCTACGTCGGTCCTTTGCGGCCTTCTGATTC
>Ga0209204_1000740_pt1 | contig 34058 bp, 40 predicted proteins | sample AD_JPNMR2_MetaG_FD_184425 | JGI IMG/M metagenome (GOLD analysis project Ga0209204, IMG submission 184425) | Active sludge microbial communities of municipal wastewater-treating anaerobic digesters from Japan - AD_JPNMR2_MetaG (SPAdes) (version 2) | ecosystem: Engineered > Bioreactor > Anaerobic...
TCTCTCTTCATTGTTACCTCTCATGTTAGTTCTCATTATGTACTGCACTCTTGTAGAGTCTCTCAAAATCTGTCAGCTTCATGACGACATACGGTTCATCGTCGCCATACTGTTTCACGATAACTGGTATTAGACCCCTGAGCCGTGCTTCCGATACGGCTTTTTCTATGATTGCAGTCTGAACTGAAAGTGTTCGCGTTTCCTTCTCGGTGTGCTTTGCTTCAACCATAATTGCGGGAACCTCGCTGTTGATTCGTTGCTTATATGGCGTCTTCGCGTCCCCGTCATTCCTTACTGCGCCCGATCCCCTTGTCCGTTCAAGGCTAAGTCGTTTTGCAACAAGTTTCTCGAGGCGTTCTGCCTTTGTTCCCTTTGCTGCTCCCATAGTTACCTCGTGTGTTTCCGTATCCGCTTGATGTCCTTAGCCATGAGCACGGTGTAGGTTCCCCTTGCACAAGCACTACAGCCACTAGAGCCAACAAGCGATAGCGAGTAAGTGCATCCGATAAGCCTCTCTTTTCCTGCAATCGTCATCGTTGTGTAGTCTTTTCTATACTCGTCTACCTGTTTGATAGGCAGTCCGGTCATGAAACAGTACGTAGCAACTCCGTAGCATAGTATCTTCTCTACGTGCGGCATGGTTTCCAGAAGGCGAGTCGCGCAATCAGTTATCAGTGACGTTCGTATGTCTTTTGATTTGATGACACATCTCAGTGCGGCTGCAATGTTTACGTCGTCGCTATCAAGCTTTGCAAGGCTAAGCGCATCGAAGAACGTTTGAGCCCTGTGGTCTAGAGCACTAAAGATGACACCGCGCTCATCGTCACGTGGTGATGGGTAGTCAACTAGTAGCAACAGGTTGCTCTTTTCGTTGATGATTGGTCCTACGTACTTCCCTTGAAGTTCACAGAGGTTGCAACTCATTGACATCTCCTTGCCCACCGTGCATAAGTGGTTAGTATAAGATTGCGTGTTTCTTGCTGTGGTTTCATTATCTTTCCGAGGCATTGTTCGCTTCCGTTATCGGCTGTCAAGTACTTTATACCACCAGTAGAACGAACAATCCCATTGTTCTTCAGTATATCATAGGCTGTAAGGTATGCATCATACACCCCTCTATAGATGACAAAGGCTCCGTTAGTAGTACCAGAATCATGGTAGATGCTCTTCTCAACGGTATAGTATACCCTGTAAAGCGTCTCTCCCTCAAGGTTTATGCGCTCTTTCTCAGTAAGCCTGATAATAGCGTGTATCATTGAGTATGCATCCTCGACAATTGCTGGTACCTGCTTCTTCTTGCTGATGTCTGTTCTTGTCTGCGCAGCACAGATCACGTATGGAACATTCTTTGATATCGTCCTCAGGAACGCGTGTTGCGAGCTCGCATAGAGAGCGGTTATACTGTCAACTACAACGACGTCGAGGAGCCCTCGGGTCACCATGTCTTTGAGCCCGCTGTCAACATAGTCTTTCGTGTAGAGGGTTCTGGCATTGAGGTTGCTGAGCGTTACCTTCGAGGCTTTTGCTTCTGTGTCAAGGTATGCTGCTGTGTAGCTTGGTCCAATTGAAGCAAGAATGCCGCAGACAAACGCAGTTTTCCCAACGTCTGGATGTCCGTAGACAAGTGTGATACCCCTCGGGATAGTTATTTGCTCGAGGCCAGGTACGTCTGGACGCAGTGGCTCTTCCTGATCAGGTTGTTCTACTCTAGATCGCATGAACTCTTGAAATGCTGTTATGATTGTTTCTATTTCCTCCATCGGGTAGTGATACTTCTCAGCTGCATTGGCTATAAACTGTTGCATCAAACGGCTTCTCATACCAGTATCCCTATCCCATGATTGTAGTGTTCTTTCCACTGCCTATACCCACTTTCATCAGTGATAAGCCAGACCTCAGGCCTCCCCGAGTGCTTCTGTGGGAATCTTGATGGGTATCCGTCGGTAAGTATGATTGCAATATCATAATCCAGGTCCCTGACAACCTTGTTGGTAAACATATCAACGAAATCGGTACCACCACACTTCGTCCGTTCGTAGTTACCTGTCGCGGTTGCTTCCCTGAGCTCTCCAGGCTCTGTATCGTACGGGAGTACATACACCTTGTCGCTTGAGGACTGGGTTATACATGAGACAATGGTGTTATGAGCAATCATGACCTCGTCATCACCAACAGATCCTGACTCATCAACGATGAAAAGTGCAATATATGCGCCTTCCTCTTTTCGTCCCGGGGGCAGGAGTGTTCTTCTGTTAAGTCTTCCAAATGTTCGTTCGCGATCCCTGCCTGATGTCCTCTCGCCAACGAGGACATGTCTGAACAGCTCCCACCCTTTCAACGCACGCACCATAGGAGTAGCGTCCTTAGCAAACTCATCAATCAGCCGTCTCATCTCCTCTGGTACATTACCAGCCATCCTGGACGACTCCTGGATCAGTTTAGCTACGCTCTCACGTTGTCCTTCGGCTGTGTCTTCGTCGATATTAGGAACCGACACCGTCACGCTCCCATCTTTACCCTCATCATTATCAGCTGAGTTTACCTCTACTGATCCATCCTGGGGGGTGCTAACGACAACGACTCGTACCCTTCCTGCTATTTTATTACCATTAGTAAGTTGATGTGCAACCTTTCTTGCCACCTCTTCGTATGTTTGATCGTTACGAGTTATACCCATGCCAACACATACTGGGGAGTCATAAGTGAGCAAGCTCTCCGAAAGCTCTTTATACCCTGGCCTGTTGCTCTTTCTAACCCATTCGTTCACTACGACGTCTGCAAATGGGGCTACCGAGCGCATGTATTCGCTATACTCCATGTTGAGCTCTGCAGCAATTTCAATGCTCCGCATGAAGTGCTCGAACACCAGGTGATAGAGCTCGTGCTCGAGTGTGATCAGGATATGTTCCCGCGGAGCTGTAGCAACGAACTCTCTATCATATATAAGCAGCGGACCTCGCTTTGTGATAGTCACTGCCATATATGCCCCATTCAAATCCGCTGGCATCTTCTCTATGGAAGCGAAAAACAGACATGGGAAGTCCTCGTTGACTACTCCATCAACGAGTATCTTCATGAGCCTTGTTCTGGCTACGTCTGCTGATACCGCTTTGCTGTCAGGCATAATCTACCCCCTATATGGTGTCATCATCGACGGCAAACCCTGGATCCAGGACCTGCTTGAGTGCTTCACGGAGCTTGTCATTCTCTTCTAGTTTCTTGTCGAGCACGTCATGGAACTCTGTTGGAACACTATTCTTGAGAAGTGTTTTCAGGAAAGACACAACAATCTCAAGACCATCCTGTGCCAATATATCGAGGCAATGCACAAGGTTGGTTGCAATGCTCTCGAGGACCTTATCTTTGTTGTCTCTAGTTATCCCGAAAACTGCCTTGATGTTGTCTTCCCTCAGTGCATGTGCTGCAGAGATTTGTAGCCTTGTGTAGAGCTTGCTCCCTGCTGTCCTGTTCTCAAGTTTCTTGAACTCTGTTTGATCACCTTTTAGTAACCGAACTGCATTAACCTCGTTCAGCTCTTCGATATATGTTGTAAACCTCGACGCCGAGTCGATATCAATTGCACTCTGGGCTACAGCACGAAGTGCAACGTGGTCAGTCTCGTCTATTCCCTTCATTAAGTCAGACAGCAAGTGAAATCTTCTCCCGCTATTCTTCTTCATGACGTCAGGATTCTCCGATACAAAGCTTATGACCCTGAAGTCAACCTTGTTTTTCTCCGCCCATTCTACCCATTCGCCAACGGACGAAGTCAGCTTGAAGTAAGATAATCTCTCTTGCGCTGCTTTCTGAATGCGCGATAGCATGTACCCTGACTCCTGAACAGGGTTCATGCTACAGATTACCATTGCGCCGTCGGATAAGTAGTTGTTATCTATTCTCCGGTCATACAGTAACATATAAAGCATTGTCTGAACATCTTTTGGAGCTTGAGCGAATTCGTCGATATGAACAATCCCCTTGAAAGCTGGATCAAATGCTGGCTTGATGTAGTCGAGCATCTTGAACACGTATCGTTTCTCTCCCTCGACTTCCTCAACCATGGGTATCCCACGGATATCTTCTGGAAGGATTCCTTTTGCCGGGAACCATAGTTCCTTGATGCCAAGCTCTTTTGCTGCCTCATTGATAATAGTGTTCTTCCCGATGCCACTCTCGCCAATAAGTGCAATAGTCCGTTTCCTTGCCTCGGGGCTCTTATAAAGGCTCTTGATGATCTCCTTCATCTTTGATACCGTTACTGGTACCGCGTTGAGATAGTGTTCGTCCATCCTATCCATTGTGTATTGCCTCCTTTGTGTGGTCTATAGTGTTTCTAACGTTCCTTAGATTCCAGAGTATGTCTGCTAATTCACCAACTGAGGTGACCAGCGCAGAATTGATAATTGGCTCCCTGCTCTTGATAAGCTGAGTAATTGATACAACAGAGTTCTGGTCGATCTCCTTCCCACCAACCCCTATGACTCTCACAATAAATGTCATCCACCGATTGTTGATAATGCCGCCTGCGCTGAATGATGTAAACAGACGGTAGGTAGAGATAGTTGCTCCAACAGAGTGTTTGAACTGCCTAGTTAGGGGAATGAGAATCAGGTCGCCACAATCTATGCCTAAATCTTCCTCCAGGAGCTGGTCATTGTTCTCTGATGGAACTAGCGCGACAATTGGTTTCTTGATGGATGCAATGAGCTTTTCATATACCGGCTCCTTCTTACTCAGCAAGAGAAGTGGGACAATTGGGCGCCGCACCCGCTCGTCGTTCTCATTAGCTAGAATGAGTTTCGTTCCGTCTACGACTGCACGTATGATTTTCATGTATAGCCTCCCTATAGATGTTGTCTTGCCCCAGTGTTATTCATCCCTGTTCATCTGCTCTTCAATATTGATCCTGGCGAGTTGCAGTGCTACCTTAGCTACCTCATACTTTTCCGCTAGAGCAGGGTTTACCACTTTCATAAAGCTGAGTTCCCCTAGGAGCTCACGGTACCTTTTTCGCAGTTCCTTGTCCATCTTATCGGCTGACCTAAGGTCGTGGAACACGTGATTCAGCATGCTTCTCACCCTACGGCGCCGCTCTTTAGGTACATTTGGTAATTGGTTGACAACCACTCCGAGAACCCGCTGCCGCTTGTGGTGAGGTAGTATGCGCGTCTTTTTCCTGTTAACTCTTATAAACTTCCCGAAGACATCGTACGCCTCTATCTTCTGAATGATCTCTTCGATGAGCTCTGGTTGTATCCACTTGTCGCTTGATAAGTAAACGTTGTCGCAGTAGCGGTTGTATGATATCTCATGCCCTCCTGCAAAGGTGTCTAGCTCCCTATCGAGTGGAAACAGTACGAGATTTGCAATGGCCGGAGATGGAGTAATTCCTATCGGTAGTACCCATCCTTCAGAGATTGGTGACTTGACCGTGATGGCTGCTGCCATTAACACTGCTGCATGACTGATCGGATAGGTAGGTGGTATAGATTTACCTGAGTGCAGCGTGGTGAATTTATTCACCTCTTCAATAACCATATCCCAGTCAGTAGCTTCTGCAACAGAATCGTCTTCGTTAAACCAGGCTCTCACCAGGAGCGCACAGAGAAGCTTGGCAACAACACTATCACCTATTGAGTAGAAATAGTCTGCAAAGTCCATTCCTACGATCACTCGCTTACCAATATGTTCTACCGCGCAGTCGCGTATAGAACATCCTTTCCGGTATGAGTAGACCTTGTGATAGGGGATGAACTTCTCTGTGAACTCTCGTATATAGCTATGGGAGTCTAACAACCCCTTCTGTATTGGCCCCACATCGTCACTGCTTAAGAAGATAATATGCCTCCGCCTTCCACCGCTTTTCCGTATGGTATAGTGGGTGTAGAATGCATCCGAAACATGAATGTCGGGTCCACCATCATCACGAATGATGTTTACTGTACCGCTCCCGAGAACTGAGTTGGTTGCTCTGAAAACACTTCTCATGACTTCAATGATCGTATCTGCGTATGGTTTTATACAATCGTGTTGACTGCAGTCTTCTACCTGCTCAAGTGTTTTCAGGAATGACTCTACACCAGCATAGTGCTGGGGAGCCACTAAGCGTGAGAAGTCTTTCCATTTCATATGTGGTTCCTAGCCTCTTGTCTCAATTTCCGTATATACGTTTTAACCGGCCGTATCCCAAATTCTGGGCTATATGAGCTAACTACCTCATTGTGGCGTTCTTGGCACAGCTTAATGAACTTCTCTCGTCTTGCTTTATTGAGTTCGAGACCCTCGATCTCTACGAGTATCTGTACTATCTGTTCGACATGTTCGCGAGAAAGGTGTGTGAATTCGACGATCTTGTCAAGTCGTGATATGAACTCTTTCCGCAGTGATGGTAATCTGTCAGTCACTGTAGATGTTCCAAAGCCGACCTTAGCGGTAGAAACGGATTCGTTTGATGTCATGACAATGATATAGTTGCTAACACTGTGAGTGACCCCACATGCATCCTGAAACTTCCCCGTCTCTGCGAGAGATAGGATAACATCAGTTAGTGACTGTGGCGCCTTGTCCACCTCGTCGAAAAGCAACACACCGCCGTGTGGGTTCTGCTCAACGAACCTCACAAAAGGTGTTTTCACCCCGTGGCCGAGATACCCCGGCGGCGCGCCAAGAAGCCTCGATACATCATGGCTTGCTGTCATGGTGTTTAGATGCTCAATGTAGATAGGAACGCCAAGCAGTGTTGCGATGAGCTCCCCGGTATACGTCTTCCCGACACCTGATGGGCCTGTAAAGAGAAACGCGAGCGGCTTTTGCAGTACAACGTTAGTCATATCTGCAATGAGTGGTGCTATCTCCAGTATCACATGCTCTTGTCCTATCAGGGAACGTGAGAGCTTGTCTGCTATTTCGCTATCTGACATGGGATGAAGAACACGTATCCCACATAGCTTCATTGACCTATATAGCTCCTGCTCTGACGTGGGATTATTACTCAGTGCAAGAACAGTTGCTACTTTAACTAATGTCGGGATGTCACCGCCTCGACTCTGTACAGCAGTGACAACATGACGTGTCGCTTCCTCCCCTATCTGCTCCTCGAGTGCTGGGACGTGGTGTTTCACAATACCCATGAGCTCGTCTATTGAAAGCTCAGGGACATGGTAGACCTTGACATCGGCTTCTGGTTGAGCTGACGTCGAAGTTATAACGCACGGGATGCCGTTCCTGACACACTGTTTGAGCTGATATGGCGTGAAGCGCATCGATCCATCCTCATCAATAATGAGGACCATTGGATTGGTGACTTCTTTTGGTATCGACGTAACTACCAGAATCCCTCGTTCGGCCAGCTTCTGCTTTAGCTCCCTAATAACCGTTGTTTTCCCAGATCTTGCCGGGCCTACAATGTAGATTGTCTCAGGAAATCCACTAATCAAGGAGAGAGCAGTTGAAGCTGCAATTGTCTCTGCTATCTTTGATAGTGATGGTGCGACATACCCGGCGTGACTGGTATGCTCGATAGACATATTTGTCCTCCGTAGTTAAGTCAGTCATTCTCCTCAGATCACAATATCGTCTTCTTCGCTACTCTGTGTGGTGTCTCCTGATCTTCCTCTGTAGCCGCCACCCTGTATGTTCTTGCTCTTTGCTCCAGGCATGAACTTGGCTGAACTTGTTTTGATAATCAGTGTTCGCTGCTCTTCGTTTCCTTCCTTCTTTGGTTTCGTAATCATGATAAACGCGTAGTCGCTTCCGAGATGTCTGCGTACATCTTCGAGGTTAACCGTGCTGCTTCTGGTATAGGAAACGCCACTCTTTGACTGTTGCACCCTAGCGTTGACGAAGTACGCCCCATCTTGTGTGTATGCATCGTCTTTCGGCACAAAGCGTTTGTCCGACTCGGATATATAGATCGTACGCTTCTCTGGGTCTTTCTTGTCAGTAAACACGACAAATGACACATACTGAGACACGTTTCGAATAGCCTCATCGATAGAAAATGTCTTAGACATGACATACTTTGACCCTGACGACTTTGAAGTTCGTACTGATCCAGTTATGATCAGTTCCCTCTTCTTTGATTGTTTGTTATCCATGTGATAATCCTCCTGTAAGATTTAAAAAAATGGGAGGTACGGTACGTACCTCCTCTGTGCATGCTATATTGCTTGTGCCTGTTGCTGAGCAGCATCAAGCATGAGTGCGCAGAACTCATTACTTCCATGCACCATTGATTCCAGAAGCGTAGGCTTCATAACACCATGGTCAACGTACTCGATCATTCGTTTGATGTCAACAAACTTCGCAGATCGCTGCGTTGCTCCATAGACTGGTGGTGTTGGTTTCGTCTTCGAGCGCCGGGCATCCCTCACTCGATAGAACCACCAGCGCAACACTTCGCTCTCCTGCATGGTAAGGCCGAGTTTTCCTGCTGCTTGTTCAAGCTTCTCGCTATCCTCGGACGCAACCGCTTCCACTACTTCGAGAGACGGCGTCTCACCAGATGCTTTTGCGTCAAGGGTGTCCTGTGCTAGTTTGTGATATAGTGACATTGCCGCAGTAAGTCTCTCTTTATCCCTGACGTCTGTTGAGAATATTGCTGCGAGACCAAGTGCTCCGGTTAACGCAGTGCCGGTCTTTATCTTTGTGAAATCGAGTATCGCAATCTTTCGCTCTTTATCATCACACGTTCCTGTTCTCAGCTTCTCGTAGAGGTCGTTGTTCTTTATCGCATCATTCTCATGCAGCCTCAGGAAGTGTGATGGCTTTCCTTTACGGTGTTCCAACGCTAGTGTTACGTACTCGATATCCACACCTTCGACTGGTTTCGATACATTGGGTGCATCTTTAAGCCTCAGTTTGCTTACGCCTTCTGTTGTAAGCGGGAACATGACTGTGACAGTATCGCCGTCGTAATCACCATCGAGCTCGCTGATGAGAGCAGGATGAACCCCGATTGCAGAATGCTCCCATGGCTTTACTTTCACTCCGACCATGTGCCTTACATAGTGCACTGGATCTCGTTTTACCAGCGCTTCGATCGTTTCGACATGCTCATAGGCTTCTCTGAATCGCTCATCTTTCATCAGCCTTGTCAGTGCGCGTTCTGGCACAAATATCGTGTGTGGATCGTGATAGCAACTGTTTACGACTACCGATCGAATAGCATATGGCGCTCTTGGAGAGAGCACTGATCGGACAGCCCCGTCTTTCCTCCACAGGATTGATGCTAGAAAGTCCATATAGCGACTGATAGCTCCTTCTACGGACACAGTTGCATATCCCTGTGATGCTGACAGAGCGTCTGCCACAACGCGGTTTGCCTCGATTGCTATCTTTCCAATGTGCCATGCACCCTGAGCTGACTGTACAACAGGAGTATGTGGTGGAACGATTACCTTATACTTTCCCGCTTGGATCACCCCATAGTAACCTTCACTGAGACGATGATCTGCTGCAGTCTCGGCAAAGACTTCTTGGGCATATTCCCAGGATGCTGTGCTCAGATACTCACGGGGTATGCGCTTGCTTATCACGAATGTTTTCGCATCTACTGGAACGGTACGCTTAATAGCGTTGAAAACCGGTTGCAGCCTTGCGAACCGTTCTGCTATTCTTGACTCGTTGATAAAGAAGCTTGCTATCGAGGTTGCCCCTTTAGCAGCAAGGATTGCCATTTCTACCCACAGTTTCGGATTCTGCGTTGCGATATCGCCATTCTCATCGAAAATGATTCCTCTACTTACCGTGAGTGTCTCGTCCACGTTGTTGTCAAGCCTGGCCATTGCTCTGAGAGACAGTGGAACATCTTTCTGTTCATCTGTTAGCTTCCCACGTACTGTTCCACACATCTCATCAAATGGAGTGATCGTGTATGCCCACTCGAGCGTGAGATCCTCAGCAGAATCAACAACAATTGCTTCTTTCGAACAGTATCCTCGGAACGCAAGAGCATCTTCTATGGCTGCTCCTACTGCCAGACGCTTGCCAACCCACGGGGGTGCAATATAGTGCACCTTGCAATGGGCTTTTCCATTTGACCATGTTGGCATCTCACTGTCATCAATAATCCTGACAATAGTACACTTATTCCCGTGTAGGTCCGCTACTTTGTCACCAACCTTCAGCGGGAGGTATGTCATATACTTGAACATGACCTGCAACATTTCGATGCCAAGGTCATTTACAAACTCAGCAGTCTCCATCTTGATGAAGACACTCTTTCGCGGAACATTCGCCCGAATCTCTTTGTGCTGCTCTTCCCCATCCCTGGTTGTGATAGATATGATAGCCACTGCCTTGTTCGGAAACATGACATATGGGGAGTCATTACTTTCTTCTGACCTTGTGATCGCTTCCACGATACGCATAAGCTCTTTCTGCGATGAGACGTCCACTTCAAGTGGTGAAGCTGTGAGCGTTACGAGTGAAGACTTCGGAATAACGATCCTGTCCACGTACTCTTTGAATGCACCGAGCTTTCGTGCCATCGTCTTCGAGACTACGATTCCATCCTCATAGGTCATTGGGTGAGTTATACGAATCCCCGGAAGTGACACCGTGTCAATATCAAGCCGATAGTCAGTCATTGCCCACGGTTCTTCCGGCTCATTGATTCTGAGTGCTCTGGCACATGAACGAGAAACGATAACTCTTCTTGGGTCATCGTTCTTTACACCGACAATGCCCCGTCTCCAGCTACAATAGGGAAACGCTGGTGTACCGGCTACGTGAACACCATCGATATGAACGCCATCTTTCAGACGTGCAACGACCAGTGGCTTGGACTGTGACGTAGTGCAGAAGTCTATTGGAGAGTCAGTGTTAAAGTCAATCGTTGTAATGGTGGGGTCGAGAACAACGATACCCTGTTTGTCCACAGTGCTTACCGATGAAAGATCCTCGTCACTTCCCCACGATGCAGGATCATCGACATCAGTATAGTAGCGCAGGAACGCGTTAACCAGAGTGTGCACTGACCTACTTACCATATCAATAGACCTCATGCCTGGTTGTTGCATTCTGAGACAGGCGGTATACGCTTTCAGGTTTATCATCTCAACAACAGCAATGTTGATTGGTAGATAGATCCAGTCCCAGAGATTCTCCAGTGACTTTCCCTCTTCTTCTTGTAGTTGCTGCGCAAGCGGTGTTACGACAACGTTCGTTTCATTCTTCAGGTAACTTGAGAAATCCGCAATGTGTTTCACCGATGTTGACACTGATAGGACTGACTTCCGCCTGTCTGCTGATAGCGGTGGGCATGCCAACGTTACTGGTGCAAAGAACGAACCATTTCTTCGCAGTAGCCCGTTCTCTGTTGTCGGGAGATAGATGTTTGTTTCCATACTATCGATAATGATCTTCCACTGTTCCGTATCTGCCACATTTCCAACCTTTTCTACACCAAGCGTATGGGACTTGCCAGAAACATCGAACCGCCTCATAAGATACTTCTCGAGTGCTTTTGCAAAACCTTCCATAAACCCTCCTTGTAGGTATAGTTTCCCCTTGCGGGGCTTAGATTCATCATAAAGAAATAGGGGGATAGTAAAAGGAGAAGAAACGGAGAGAAGAGATTAAAATCCTCTCCCCTCTTTAATCATGGTGCATATCTGCCCAAGCATCTTCTCGTATGATGCGGTCAAGGAACGAGCTCGCATGATATACGATGGATGCGCGATAGGAATGACAACTGCCCCACCAAGATGTGGCGGGGTGTATGAATTGCCTGCTATCTGTGTTATGGAAAAGCGCTCGATGTTTGGTATTAGGGCCCGAGCTGCGTGCCTTCCTACCGCCAGAATGTATCGTGGTTTCACTTCCTTGATTTGCTTCATGAGATTTGGGTAGCATGCTCGTACATGTTCTGGATCAGGATCAACGTTTCCTGGCTCACGGCAGAGGATGACATTGGTTATGTATATCTTAGTGATGTCTAATCCATTCTTTTCAAGCAGTGAAACAAGATAGCTTCCGGTAGGCCCGACCATCGGCTTACCTTCAAGGTCTTCTTTCTCGCCTGGTCCTTCACCAACAACCATGATATCTGACCTGGGGTTCCCACGATAGACAACGATGTTCGTGCGGAACCGTGCCAGCCCGCACGCTGAGCATGAATAGATGCTCTTAATAGCTTCTTTGTAGCTTCCCCCCTCAAACATTGTGGTCCTCCTTAGTCTGTTATGTCTCGTGTCAGAACCCTTACCAGTGGTCTATGGTCTTCCTCATCTATCTCGAGTAGCTCGCGGATAAGGTTCTCACGCTTCAGGTGTACTCGCTTGACAGACTCAACTGCATCATGGAACGATGAGAATCTCTTGAAGACTGATGCGACGGTGTCGAGTGCTGATTTCGCATCACTCTGGATAAGGGTTGTCACCATTTCCATTTCCTCGAGGTTGTCCCGCCAGAGCATATATGCTTTCTTCGCGTTCTGGAGCTTCTCTTCAGACGATTTCAGCTCTCGCTTAAGCTCCCTGATCTCTTTGTTCTTTTCTTCTGCTACCTGAGCGACTTTGTTACGCATTTCCCTCTGCATCTGATTATGAAGTTCTATCATCTTTTGCTTATGCTGTCTTGTCAGCGCTTCGATAGTGTCCATGTAGTGACGCTCTACCCGCTCAAGCTCTATCTTCATAATTCCTTCCATGCGCTCTCGCTCTTTCGCTGTATAGTAGTGTTTCTGATCACGCCGGTAATCAATGTGTGCCTTTAGATTTTTGAGTAGTTTCCTCATTGATCCTCTCCTTCTTCAGTATCTTCGCCGGTCGACATGGTGAGGATAGGGATATCGTTTTCCTGGATCTTGAACGAACGATTGTGTCGTTCCCATGTACCGGAGCTATGTCGTGTGGAGTAAACAACCTTTACTCGCATCCCAGCCAGGGCGTCAAGCCCATCGGGAGTATGCTTTATCATATCCATGAGTGATGGGTCTGATAGCTCGACTGCCTCGATCCTCACATCGATCCCAAGGGTAGCTTCAAACTGGGTCTTTTCTACCCACTGTTTAAGCATTTTCTCAAACTGTTCCTTCTGCTCTCTGATCGAACTGCGGTTGACCCCACCAGAGTCAATAGCCATTGTTACTCCAGCGTTGACAATAAACGATATGAGTGCTCTCTCTATTGTCAATGGGATGGTATTGTTGTATCGTTGTTTGAACGATGACAGTATGGACATGATGGCCTCCTTCCTGACTATTCAGGGATTCCAGAGTACCAACTTTACCTATTGATTATCAGCTGTCAACTCTTTGGTGATCTTTTTATGGTCGGAATTATACAGGACAAGGTACTTCACGTTCTGCATCAATATGGTTGTCCTCACCATGGTTGACTCTATTCTAATAACGTCTGGCGTAACAGAAACGACGGAGTTTACAACCTCAACCCTATCTCCATTGACCAGATAGATTGTGCCATCCATGTGTGGGTAGATAATGTGACGAGTTGGTGATTCCTTCATCGGTACTGTTGTACAACCTATGAGAAAGATGGTTGTCAATAACAGTCTATGCATTCTTCTCATCTCCAAACTCCTGGCTCATTTCTCCCAGTGGTGTTTTAATGCTCCACTTTTTCCGCACGGTACGTAGTGTGGCTATGACTGCTGGCATTATTACACACAGCATAATGATGATTGGCGCCATATCCGACGTCGTTTGCGTTACACTCTTGTAGTACTCGGTGTACTTTGTTACATCCTGTGGAGTTTTTGCCTCTAGGATTAACTGTGCTGCCTTGTCGTGCATCTGTGTCCTGACAAACACGAATGACATGCCCGCAATCTCAAGCGCATACATCCAGATGCGAGTCATCTTAGCAAACACTTTGTCAATATAATCGAAAATCTGTTCTAGCATTAGCCACCTCCCGTTCGTTCCATTATACCACTACTAGAGATGAAAGCTAATGCCGATACCAGCACTGAGGATCCCTGTTGGGAGTTGCGTTCCAACCAGAACATCTACTGACACTCGATACTCTTCACTGAGGAGATACCCGCATCCAACACCAGCACTGTAGACTGTAGTGTAGCAAAACAGCGATATCCTGGCAAGCTCAGCTGAAAGCTTTGATATCCCGGGTATCTCGATGACACCTATCCCGATCAGTGGGCGTAGCCCAGATTGCCCCATATACGACGCGCCGGCAACGAGGATAAAAGGCTTGGGAAGGACCCTTGCCCGGGGTTTGGTGACGGGTATCGTATAGGTTCGTGTGATCGGCTCTGAATTGATTTCATTCTTGACACCAGTATCAATCGATACGGTTACGGTGAGAACACTCCGATCAGCTTCATAGGTGGTAGTAATGTTATCTGGAACAGGATTGGTATGGATAGTCTTCCAGCGCTTCCGTTCTTGCTTAAGAAGAATAGATGCTCTCTGGAGTAGGAGCGTGCTCTTTTCAAGCTGCTGGGTCAGTTCAACGACTCTTGATGATCTTGATGTTGTCGTTGACTGTGGTGTCGATAGCGCTGATGAGACGATCAAGGCTGCTAGTATCATACTGAGTGCTGGAATGCGCCTGTGGCGTGCCATGCTCAATATCCTCCCTGTTGAGAATAATGAAAAGCAATATGAGGATGACAACGGCACTCAGTACGTGAATAATCCAGTGCTCTCGTTGCATTAGCGCACTTCCGTGTCACGCATCGTCTTGATGCGTGTTGGTATCGCTGACGCCGAAAGGTTCGGAGCGCTTCTGAAGATCACTTTCATAACTCCAGGGCATCCATCGTTTATGCATCCAGTCTCACTAGTAGCTGATGGGACAGATAGTTCGACTATAGTACCACACCACGAACACTCAAAGTCTTTTCGTACCATGTCGTCTTTTCCTCCGAGTACAGTATACCACATTTAGCCTCGGAAGACGATAGCAACGATGACATACCGTTCTCCGATACCTACTAGAATCTACCATGAGATTCTATGCTCGGTTCCCACTTCAAAGAGGCCGCCAACGGCACTGCTCTACAGCCTCGCTGAAGAAATCTATGAAACGCGATATGGTCGGTATCTGTTCCTCGGCGAGGACGGTAATTTCACTGACATCTCTCATAGTCCCCCCGTTTTGTAGTTTTTTTCGTACTCTAACATATACGTGATTATCTGTCAACAACTTTTTCTTCATGTCTAATAGTCTGATCACATCCGCGGCGTACAAACGAGATAACAGCCCTGAGCACTTCTGGGTCTCTCATTGCAATGTCGACGACGTAGTCTGATACTGACTTAATGCCTCTACCTGGAGCGAGGAGCTCTAGACTTTCGATAGTAGCTTCATAGAGTCTCTTTGGATCGACATTACTATCGGTAGCTGGTAAGATAATTATTCCCGCGCTACGTCCTTCATAGGAAGCTTTCACACTCCCACACGGCATGATCACAGTTTCCTCCCACCGTTCCCCGTTACCTGCCTCAAACAAGAGCATGATTTCAGCTGGTCCCTGTAAGACGATAGTATGACGGTTGTCATTATGCCCCACACGAAGGAACTTTTCTGCTACGATCTTGGAGCTGATAAGCTTTGCTACGTCGCGCCAACTCTCTCCTACGTGATTGTCCTGCGTTGGAATTGGTGCAGCCCTATGTTGGTCAAATATAAGATAGCCACTGTTCAGCATTTTCTCTGTATAGATACGGCATACGATGCTATCGTTCTGGCTTGTGTTCCTAACACTGATGGCAGCGTCAATCTCATCATCAACGAACATGAAACACCTTTTCCCCGTATAGTTCGTGTCTCTCTCCGCTGAACTCCCGATAAATGTGAACGTCTCTACTGGGAGATCAGTCTTATCCTCCCTCCGCAAGAGAGCAGTCGCCAAGAACGGATTACTACGATTAATATTGATGTAACGTGATCCAGTTGCTAAACCATGCATTACACCATGCATGCCTAACAACAACTCAATGTCGCCCTTGATGGGGGATGTCTTGTAGTTGACTAGCTCCGTAGAGCTCATGTAGAGCTCATATCTTCCTGTTGCGACCAATCTTTCCGTGTGTGTTGCGACTGCATCAATGAACAGCGCGAGCTTCTCCTCGTCACTTTTCTCGAGAAAGCGGAGGAGATTCTCCCTGTTTCCAACAACGGTAAAGTAGCTTGCAACACTAGCAAATAGTTCCTCTTTATGGATTTTGATAGGTAGCTTGAGCTCTGCTACCCTCGGTATCTTTGCGATTGTTTCCATGGTGAGCATTACGGGGAACTGATACACACGCATGACACCGTCAAGCAGATAGCGGAACCCTATTCTTTCGATCTTGATCTGACCTATACTCCCGATAGTCGCTTTATCTGGACTGTCGAGTAAGATCCCGTTTCCTCTGCCTATGGCAGTATAGAGGTACACTCCACCCATAATTTCTGTCAGCACAGTCCTATCAATAAGATCAGCTATCACGTCACGTTTGTCTTGGCGAAACAGATCAAGAAGCTGTAAGAACTCTTCTCCACCATTAAACATCCTACTCTTGCCGTTTAGTGATATGTTTGCTACTATGAGCTTGAGTGGGAAGTTCACGAGTCGTGGTCGCTCAGTAGCTCCGTGTAACGTTACTTCGTGCTCACGTCCGTCGCTGTTTGTGATGATAGTAGACATCGAGTACGTTCCATTGGCTCGCTTTACAACATATGCGTCGACATCGAGGTAACCATAGTCAGAGTAAGCTGCCTTACTGAATCTCTCAATGAACTCGATTTCACGTCTCGTTATGAAAGAGTGCATTATACCTCCTTTATCGATAGTATGAGGTCACTATTTGAAATATATCTAAGATCTTCGTCATTGACGATCACTCTGGCAATTGTGTTTGGATAGAACCATATCTCGGTCTTCTCCATCTCCTCTGTTGCCTTCTGTCTGTTCTCCTCGACTGTTCTCAGCAACTTCCCGAGGTCGGCCAGGAATGTGATACTGGGTTCAAACAAACCCCTTTGGCGAAGCTCTACATGTAACCCGACATATGTGTAGAGTGATTTTTCGCTAAGCTTGACGCCTACCGACCTAGCTACCTTCGAGTCTCTTCCCTCGTACTGGTTTTGTTGCCGCCACATGATCGAATTGAGTATGTGTACTGTTGACATCATTGGAATGTAGAGATATGAAGACCACGGTGAGACCCCACATGCTGTTTGGTTTGATAATGATGAAGTGAGAACGTTTCCCCTGACCGCATGTGTATAGACACCATCGCGTTCCTCGACAACCTCCATGGTTAGCATTGATGCAATAATCTTGTCATATGAATCTAGTTTGCGCGCCATCACAACGCCTGGAAGTAGAACCGGAGTTATTACTGTCTTTGGTCTGTAAAATGGGATACAACGTATCGTTGGTGGCACAGATATCGTGACTTCGTATGATTTCATAGATCACCCCTTTAGTTGATTCTTCATTTCCAGAGCATAGCAACTCGGTTGTGACTGGCTTCGTCAACAAAAAAAGAAAGCCTGCAACGTGGTAGAGGAGGGAAAGTTGACCACAAGAGGGTTGCAGGCTTTTTGACGCCCAAGGATGGTGAGTGGGCGCCGTATACCTACAATTATACTACATACGATTATACTGCGCTACTGTTGCTTGTCTTCCTCTGGACTCCCGACATAACAACAGCGAGACTTAATGCCTTACCAAAGTTACCATCAAATAGAACTGTTTTTGATAGCTCCTTCATGGCATTATCATCGTCTATCTTCCCCTGCATGAGCGCTGTTGCAATAACGCCTGACGTGACAATATCACTCGGCTCCATGGTTGTCATTATGGCGGCAACCATCTTAGAGACATTTTCAAGGTCCCAATCTTCCGAGAACGCTCTACATGCTACGAGCGAACTGATGTAGTTACGCATTTCCTCCTCGGTAAGCTTTTCAGTTCTGCTTGACTTCTGGTCCATTACTATGGCTGCAGCAGTTACTGCCATAGCTCTTGATAGCTGCTCACTTCCCCGAAGTTCTCTGAGGATGGCACCAATCAGCTCAATTGGTTTAGCTTCGGTACTTTCCGCAACTCGTTGTAGAACCTTATTGAGTTCCTTGATATCCTCTAATGTTACGTTTTCAATATCCATTATGCCTCCTTCAATCGATAAAAAATTGACCCCTGTCTGTTAGTGGTTGTTAGGGTTTATGGTGGGAGACAGGGGTCTAAGGTATAGGTTGTTGTAGCAAAGCTCATGGATAGAGCTTTGTTGGACTGATCAAAAGTTCCAGACCTTTTCACTCGATGAGCTTAAAGCAAGAACCCCTGAATTCACAACCAGAACACCACCAACCAAATCTGAATGGGCTGTAATTGTCAAGCAACATTTTCGCCCGTTCACTAATGGATGTGTACAGATACGGATGGTAGTAAGCGTGCGGGTAAAACCACCGCGTCTTGTGGGTCACCACACAGGGGCTGACACCTACTCGCTCAGCGTTATAGAAACTCGATACAACATCACACCGGTACAGGATTGGGTTGTACTGCGGCTCATACCGTGTTAGTGAAATGTCTATTACAAGGGGATGGCGGTACCCGCGCTTTGTGTCCTCGACGACTCCGTCACATACCCCGGTGACAATGATCCCGTCGTATGCTATTTCGACAGGTATCGCACCACCAATTATCTTGAGCTCAAACAACGCCATGACATTTCCGATGGACTCAAGAAGGTCGAGGAGCTTTTCGAAGTGCTTATCCTTGTCCTCGTAGTCAATGTTCTTGAGAGCTCTTCTGAGTACCTGCTCGATCTTACTTCTCCCTGGAAATCGGCCTGTTGGCAGTCCTTCTATGACAAGTTCACGGGCTGCAGATAGTGTCATCGAGGTTGCTTGTGCTCGTCCTGGAACCTGTTTGAGTTGGTGAATGAGGTAGCTCTTTGCCTCACAGACGCAGCTTGTCATAATTTCATCGATACTTACCCGCCTAAATGGCAACGATTGATTCTGTGTTGTCACTTTCATCATCTCCTCTGGACCAGCTTCGCTGTATAGTAGCATACTCTTTCTGCTCGTCGTCAGTAGCCTCTATAAATTCGCAGCTTAGGGGATTGAACTTGAAAAAGTCTATCTCGTTAGCGCGCTTATCCTTATCCTTGGCAACATTCACTTCTACTATTGGGAACATTTCTGCTCCAGTGTACCACTGTAGTTTTGAATCGCGGTTCAGATGCGCGTCCATATGAACAAGCAAGATAACCTTTGCTTCATATTCTATAAATGATGACCCTTTAAGATTCGCAACGCTCGGTCTTCTGTCAATTTTTCCATCATGCTTTGTTAGGTGATTGATGACAAGAAACGCTGAGTTTGTAGAAGTTGCCACTCGCTTGAGCTTTCTAATTGCCGTTTCTATACCATATACCTTATCTTCAGTGTCAACATCACTGAGGTTGTTGAGTGCATCAACGACAACAACAAAGTTCTTGCTTGGGTGGACTTCCATGAGCTGTAGGACTCGCTGGTGAAGCTGGGAAATGCTATGACAGTCTGCGAGACCAAGGACAGTCAGTTCGTTTGTAAAGAGCGACTTGAGCTGCTGGTGGTAGGGTAGAAGCAATCTCCGCGCATCATCCGGCCGTTCCAGTATCGCGTCCTTGACATCGTTCTTCCTGAGCCCCGTTGACAACGCTACAAATGTTGTTATTACTGACATGACATTATCGTCAGAGCTCAAGTAAATGCAGTGGGTATCTGGATTGTTCTTGATAATCTGATGGACCAGTGCTCTGGTAAGGCTTGACTTACCATGAGACGGCCATCCTGATATAAAGGTAAGCTCACTTGCTTCAACCGAGCACATCCGATCAAGCCTCTTATAACCTGTTCTGAAGCGCCGTGGCAGGTGCGCGGAGCTTTCAAACAGTGAGAGGTACATGTTCCATGTCATCTCGGCAACATTGGTTCTTGATGTCGTGGCTGCGAGCTCTTTCATCTTGACGCTTACTGTGTCGATAACGCCGATCTTCTCATGCAGTGGTGCTCCCTTCGCTTTCTCGAGCTCTTTCCACAATCTTGTTTCCGCTTGCGCAACGCTCGTTGGCTTATCCTCGTTTGTCTCAATATCCTTTAGTATACCGTCGAGAGTGTACCCGTGGTACTTCTGGATCAGAAGAGCATACTCCCGGAGCCTGGCGTTAATCTTCTTAGCTTCAGCAACGAAGCGGACCATCTGCATGTACCGTGTCTCTCTCGGGATACTTTCCCTGTGGAATGGATCATACCGCCGGATGAGAAACTGGATAGCGTCCTCAGGCTCCGGTAGTGGCCCACCAGTCTCCCTGAGATATGTATCTGGATCAGATTTATCAGGAAGATCGACTGCTCTGACAAACGCGTCTATTACTGATACTGAAGTTGCAAGCGCATATGTTGCTTTCCTTCCGGCTTCATCACCATCGGGAACGTGGTTGATAACTGACGCCTGAAGTTGTACCAGCCGCTGAACCTGATCAGATGTTGCCAATCCCATGAGAGCGACAGTGTTTTTATATCCATAGGCGTGCATCGTAATGCAGTCAAACGGTCCTTCGACAACGTAGACTTCGTTTGTCTTGCGAATATGTTCCGCAGCAATATCGATCCCGAAGAGAGTTGACTTCTTCTTGACCGTACTAAAGTACTTCGGGGAGTCGGTTGTATCCTCCACAGACTTTCTTGATACAAAACCTGCAACATTCCCTGATAAATCCCTGACAGCAATAGTCAGGCGTGAAACGTCGAACAGATGACCCAAAAGGCTTCCCGTCGTCTGGCTGTAGATAGGGAGGTCTTTCAGGTCCTCGTTGCCATATATTCCGGCGAGATATGCGTGGAGGTCACGGTTGTCGACACTACCTATCACAAAGTTGTTTGCAATCCACTCAGCTTGCTCGGTAGTATATGTCCGACCAAACTTTCCTGATGTAAGACACTCTACGGCATTCCCGTAGTTCTTTATGTAGTCTACTATGTCGCGGTATATAAGTCGTGTATCGAACTCTTTCCGTTGCTCCTGGGTAAGCTCGCCAATCTTGGTTTGGTCGAAAGGAACACCTAACCGTTGTGCTAGTTCTACTGTAGTTGTTACAAACCCACTTCCCCGGATAGGAAGTCCTTCAAGCTCTGCGACCAGATCGTAGATAGTACCGCCTCGTTGGCATACGTGACAGTACCACACTTCAGCACCTGAGCTGTCAACGCTAATCGTTGCTGAGGGAGTAGCATCACGATGTGCGTGGTTATAATCCATAAGGCAAGAGAACATACCATTACGGGTAATTGCACGGCCATGCTGGCGTATGTAGTCCGATAGCTTCCGCTTAACATCTTTGGCAAGCTCCTCAATGTATGACATAGGTACCTCGCAGTTATGATTATTTGTCATTTCCAGAATAGAACTCTTACAACTATATTGTATACTATCAGTGTGTCAAGTGTTATGTAGGGAAAATTCACGAGACATAACATGTTTTTTTGCTTGAAAAAGTAGTTACAGACGGTTTCTTGAAAAAGTAGTTACAGACGGTTTATATGTACTGCTACTATAAGAGAATGTCTATGCGAAACTCACGACTCATTAAAATGCTTACTCCCGAGCTTGCAGAAGTGATGGCTGAGGCGTATCGCCGAGAGCAGGACCCGATTGCCGTTATCGTTTCACATGCGTACTTTTTCAGTGGCCTCAATATCAATGACCTCAGGAATATCCTTACTGTCTCAGATGCATTTGGTACTCTCAGGACACCGAGTAAGGAGCTCATCAGACGAATGATAACATCAGTGCGCGACCACATCAGGGAGGTTGCTATCGAGCGGTATGGGGATCGTGCATGTGACGTCATATTCTCATCGTTTTCTGATAGCGAACGCGAACTCAATGTCGGTACATACAGTGACAGAGACAGGTATGATATACTTGAGGAAACATATGAAGGCGGAGATGAAGAATGAAAGGTTATCACATTGAGGCGTTTGAAAAAAGTCCAAAGCAAAAAGCTAAGCGAGAAGAGTTTACAGACATAACATCTGGAACCTTTATTGTTGTTGATCCCGGTACAAAGTACATGGGATGGGCGGTTGTCAGGGTTAGTGAGGACGCAAGCGAGATCGGTCTTCTTGATCGTGGCACTATCATCAGGAAGTCTGTCGGTACAGTTTCTACTGTAACGATGGTAGAAGAGCTCTTTGCTAACGTTGCGAGGTACAAACCAGAAGAGCTGATCATTGAAGATTACATACTCATACCTGGCAAGACTAATGGCGTTTTTGCTGTACCTGCACTCATTGGCATCGTCAAGTATGAATGGTTCAAGAGGACTGGTAAGGAAGCAATAACAGTCAAACCTGCTACCTGGAAATCAGTCATCTGCAAGAGCCCGAACGCGAAGAAGTTACATGTCCGGGAAGCAATGAAACAGTTTCTAGACGATGAAACATACGAGGACATAATCAGTGAGTTTGACGAGGTCCGCGGCCAGCGTCGAGGAGACTATGGAGAGCAAGACTGTATCGATGCGGTAGCCCTCGGACTCTACGTTTGTCTGATGGTCATCGAAGAGCAGCGTCGTCAAGCACTTGCCCTATAGGAGGACACCATGAAGAGAGTTCTTATTGCTGGCGATCCACCATCGTCCTCCTCCGGTCTTGCTTACTTAGCACTTAACCTAGCCCGTTACCTGATCCACCGGGGAGACTGTCAAGTTGGCTACCTCAACCTTGGGCATGCCGCGTTCAACCCTGAGGAAGCAATGAACGTGCACCTGGAGCTCCCATGGCTCCTTGAAACAAGCCTGGCACTAAAACACTACCACGCTCCATTTCTCCAGCGTGAACACCTGGGACTGGTTGTCAGAGCAATCGAGTCATTCCAGCCAGATATCGTTCTAGCTGTCCATGACCCGTGGCTACTGAGCAGTCTTAGCACACTCAGACAGATCACCCAATCGTACGCTTTCGGTATCTACCAGACTGTCGAAGTCCCGCACTACCCTGAAAGTGTAATTACCCGTGGGTTCTACGCAAAGGACGGTAACATCAAAGAGGAACGGGTAGTCTCACTGCGCGACGTATGGAATAGTGCCGATATCATTATCCCGGTAACCCACACGGCCAGGAGAAGCATCGAAGAGTATGTAGAGACTGTCTCAGAACACATCTATCCCGGCGTCGATACCATTCACCCCGACGAGCTGCGAAAGAGTAAGCGTGAGGTCTTTGGTGTTCCTGATGATGCGCTTGTGTTTATGAGTATGGGTATCAACCGGCCCCGCAAGGCACTTGATCGGGTCATCTATGCTTTTGCTGAAGCTACCTCTGGAATGGATAATGTCTACCTCTATATGCATACTGACCCCGTGTTTGATGGTGGATATGACCTTATCAACCTGGCGAAGGAATGTAGCTGCAACTCGAAAGTGTTATTTGATCGAAACTACACCCAGAGGACAGGCGTACAGAGAAGACTTCTTATGGAGCGATATCTAAACGCTGATGTGTATATAGGGCTCCCAGGTGGTGAGGGGTTCGGGTACGGATTTGTCGAAGCGCTCGTGTACGGAAAGCCTCTTATCTACAGTAGCTACGGCGCACACGTCGAGCTTTGCGATGGGAAAGGAATCCCCGTCGATCCAGTAACCTACACGACAGCTGCTAACAGCGCTATCAAGTGGGGTGTTGCTGACATCCACCAGGCAGCCAGTGCCATCCAACAACTGGTGCGTGATGAAAGTCTTAGGGCATCGTTCACAAAACCGTACCGATCATTTGACCTTCAGTGGGAGGAACAGGGAGCACGTATCGTTGCCACGTTTCTCGACGCCGTTGGCAATATGGAACACCGGAAAGTTGTGTTTCAGCAGAAGGAGAAAACAACCTATAGAGAGGCTTTGAGGAGGGTTATATGAGGGTTTTACTCTATGGACCAGGAGCAAAAGACGAGGCGTTACAGACATTTGGATACGGCAAGTGGGCACACGCGCGCTGGAAAGCATTCGCCACAGCGTTTGGCGAAGAGAACATAACCGTCACAGAGAACATCACTCATCGTGTTGAGGGGACATTTGACATCGGCGTTTTTGTTACACTCCCTGCTGCTATAAAGCAGGCACGAAGTGTGTTTCGGAAGCTCCAGAGCTTCTGTGAGCGCACGTACATGGAAGTGCTCTGGGAAACAACGAATATACCATCCTGGTGGGTACCACTCCTGGAGGAGTTCGATGGAACCATCGTTGGAACAGAGTTTTGCTTCACCCTTGTTCAAAAGGCCATCCCTCACAAGCCATCATATATCGTACCATTCATCGTTGATCCAATCGAAACCAAGTCGGTAGAGGATCGACTCAACGAGAACATATTCAGGGTACTGTTCATTGGGCAGAACACGGTACGTAAAGGTGTACGAGATGCCATCGTGGGGTTTATCAACGCGCTTGGCCACGTTCCTGACACTGAGCTGATCATCAAGACAGACCCAGCGAGCCCAACACTTGGTCAGCCACGAGTTGATGACCTCGTTGCCGAATGTGTTGCTGCAAACACCAAGACGAAACCGCTCACCCATATATCGGTTATAGATGATAAGCTATCCGATGCGGCTATACACGCCCTCTATGAGGACAGCTCGCTGCTTCTTCTCCCATCACGAGGCGAGGGGTTTGGAATCCCCTACGTCGAGGCACTGCTGCACGGCATTCCATCGGTGTATATTCCATTCTCAGCGACCAGGGAGGTTGCGGACTACCCCTGCAACTACCCTGTTGACTACTATCTCGATGCTGCATATGGAATGGCAAAACACGGCTATGAGATAACCAGCCAATATGCAGTACCTTACATGAGCTCGCTTATCGCTGCTATTCAGAACGCGTATACTGTCTGGAAAAGAGAACGCTTCAGGTACTATAATAGTTGTGTTAGCGCACGCAAGGATGTCTTGAAGCGCTATAGCCTTGGTGCTGCATCTAAGGCTGCAAAAGCGCTTTCTATAACGTGCGAATCACGCACTTCATAGGAGGTTACGATGATACGAGTTACTTCACTTATATGGTGGTGGTTAAAGAAGATACTACCAACCCAGTTAGTTATCGCTCTGATAGTTCTTATCGCTGCAACTATCATCCTCTCAGTAGCCGTTCTCGTCCATCCTTCACACGACAACCCTGAGACAGTAGCGGTGAAAGAGCTTGCTGAACTTATAGCCTTTATGGTCGAACAGTCTGACGCGGTCATGATTTACCGCGGCATTGATAGTATTGAAGTGAGCTGCTACCCATACCCTGATAAGAAGACACTGTCTGACATACAGGCACATATCTCTGCATATAATCGTGTTGCGCATGCGAAAAAGTGCCCTGAGGTAAAGTTAATCACCTCAGTGTATATGCCATAAGGCAGGTAGCAATGATCGTTGAAGGGATACAGTACACTCGTCAGGTCGCTGATCGTGTCTGCTCCACGTCGGCATGTATCCACATGCTCGCGGGGTTCTATGGGGTGGCACTCAAGCCTGACGAGATCTACGAGGGATTCTGGAAGCTCATGATGAGTGGTGAGTTTAACAACCTCATGCTGTTCTCGCACGACGCCATCTCTACCGATAGTGTGACACTCTACTGCGCTGCGAGGTACATGAGCGATGTACTAAGAGTCAACGCCGAGGTCTTCTCGATTGAGACATCAAAGATTTACCTCACCTATATCAAGCGAAGGATTCCAGTCATCGTGTCAGGGCGCTTTCCAGTTATCGGTGGGAAAGTACAGAACACAGTTCTGATCAAGGGCTATGTCGGGCAGTTTGCTATCGTAAATGACCCAAAAGGGAATGCTATCACCCATTATACAGAGCGTATGGGAGAAAACGTGCTCTATAACACGAGCGTTCTCGAGCAATGGGTTGGAAAGACCACCGATGTTGTCAGAGTTATTACCTAACCAAGTGCGCTGATAACCTCAGTTATCCTTGTTGCAATAGCATTCTCATACACGTTAAACTGTGTCTTCTTCAATGGCATGAGAACAAATGTCCGAGCCAAGGGTATCAGCTCCCCGAGTTCCATGTCAACGGTAACACGGATGCCTTTCTGAACCGGCATCCCACTTGCTGATTCAAGGGCCCCGTACAAGTTTTTCTTGTCAGTTTTCGAGTCAGCAACGATTGTCACAGCAGCGTTTTTAGCAACCGCTTCCACGTTCTTACCAACAGTAGCATCTACAACGACCATGTACCCTTTCCTGACTGCTAGATCGAGCGCCTGTGCATGGGAGGTAACAACACCCTTATCAACAGCGGCTCCTTCGAGTACGAGACCGTGAACAGGTAGCGAGTCTATGAGGGATTGTACTGCCTGTGTAATCACATCGTGTGCTCCGAGTGAGAGGAAGAAACTTATCCCACGCGAGATGACACTCTGTGACGCACTGACAAGCAACTCGGGGCGAGAGCAGGAAACAACGATACCAAGTTTACACCGCACGCTCAGGTCAGAGATGTTCCGTGCCACTGTGTCAAGCTTTTCTAAAGGGTTGTCAGACTGAGTGATGTCAAAGGGAATCAAGACAAGTGCGTCGTTCTTCCCTGACGGAGCAACCTGGTCGACGGTCATCAACTTCTCAGGGGTAATGTTCTTAATAGTATCAGCGTTGATACCAGCACATGATGCGTGCAGGGTGTCGAGAAGACCGGTCACCCGCAACCTTCCTACTGTTACCTCTTCCTTGTATGACCGTACTCCCGAAACCTTATGGACTGTAAATCCTTGTGGTGGAATTTCATTGACAAGCTCTGCAAAGAACGCAGCGTCAGGAAAAGCATTATTGATGTATATGCTGAGTGGTGTTGCCGAACCAAGTCGTATGTAGAGAGCTACGTTTGATCTGTTATGAACAACTACCATATCAGTAACGAGAGGTTCGCCAGCTACCAGATCGATAGAGAGATTGCTTCCACTGGAACCTGATAAGACTGAAGCGACAAGGCTGCCGCCATTGGTTTGAATCAGGAATGATCCATAAGCCAAATGGCTAGCAGAAGCTGCGATACGGTACCATCCACTCTCTGCAGGAATATTGACAAGCTTCTGATTGAGTGCTTTCTCATATTGGGTGAGCCACTGCCCACCACGCAAGATGTTAGCCATATAATTCCTCCACGTAGTGATAGATATTGTGAGCTACCAGAACGTTTATGACTTCTTCAGGAGTGGTAGCGTGATCAATCTCGTTTGTTATCACAGCTTGCCCCCACTGGATAAATGTTTCGTTGCGCGCAAGAATCAGGGAGAGGAGCTCATGAGCACTTGTGCTGTTCAGGCTAACCGAACCGTACTCGGTCTCGAGTGTCCATGGTGTCTTACTCTCACCGATAGCCACAATGTTTCGAAGACGTTCAAGCAGGTTATCAGTAACTGGTATGGTGACATTCCTATACGTGATTGGCTCATATACCTCCTTGGCAACGTGCGCACGGACAGCTAAACGCGCCAGGAGCTTACTCCCATGTAGTGAAGTTTTCATGACCTTGTCTACCGAATCATAAAATGTTGTACTGTCAGGGACCTCATCGTACTCGCTAGTAACCTGCTCTATCAATGAACCATTGATGTAGTACTTTCCATCTCTTTGTTCACGCACTGCCCACCCGTCGTCGTTCAGAATGACGACCTTACCTGAAACGTCTCCAGCATCAGGAATGTGTAGATAGAGAATGTCAGACAGTGTAAGTGGCATACCGCTTTTGCTAAATGAACGGACGTCATCGCCAACCTTGACGTCTGTGGCGTTCGGAAACTCGAGTACACTATCAACATCGACGCCTCGCTCCCTGAGCAATGCAAGTGTTTCTTTACCGCTACGTGCAGCCCAGATGACACCAACAATGAAGTTATCTTTCACGAGTACATGCTTCATAGGACCTCCAGTGTCACCTCATAGATATCCTTCAAGCTGGAAGCTTTATCGATCAGGCTGAAAGCAGTTGCTAATGCGCGCATGAGGTTAGCTCTTCGTTCCCGTATCTCTTCCAGGAGGATGCCAATGTCATACTTGGTTAGCATGAGGACATTCCCTTTGGCAGTCATTACCTCGATCAGGGAGTTCTCATCTGCTAGTGTGTACGCTGTAGTGAGGTAGAAAAGGAAGTCGTCAGTGTCGTAAAAGTAGCGTTTCAGTGATGGAGAGTAGAACAGTGCCTGCCCGATATCAGTAAAGTGTTCTCGATACAGGGTGTAGAGATGCTGCTTGTACCGTGCTCTGACATCATCGATCCCGATGTCGACAAGAATCTGTTGTGGTAGAGGTTCTGTAGCATTGATGCAGGTTTGGTCACCGTAAAGCTTCCTGAGAGCCATATAATCCCCCGAATGCTGATATTAGTAGCATTATATCACACTGCGTGAAATCGGGATGGTCTACAGAGCAAAGTGGTGTAGAATAAGCATGTCTATAGACTGGCGGAGGTGCCTATGTTCAACACCGCTACTATTCTCTTCCCCACCAAGAGATCGTCTGCGAAAACTCTGAGCTCATTCCCAGACCTTCCGTTTGGAGTTTACCTGATTATCGGTCCCCGTTTACAGAAGAGTCCTGTGTCTATCCTGGTCTCCTCAGAGTCGTTCCTCGAGGATCTTACGACTTTCGAGCTACTTACTTTCAAGACACTGTTGAGGTATGTGTACGGTGATGTTGCCGCGGAGCATTCTCTTTCTCGTGGTTGCATAGTCGGTTCAGACAACGATGGAACGCTCGCTCTTCTTCCCCACGATAGGCTCTACCAGGGCTCGAGATGGTGGCTTGTTACAGACAACCGAGAAAGGGTAGGATTTCTACTGACACTGGTAGCGTCAATTCTTCTTGGCGAATATGGATTCTGGGTCCCTTCCCGGAGGCCGGATGTCGCCGACTATCTGCCAAAGCTTCTCTACATATGTGAACTTGCCAATTCTAAGTTCAAGGGAACTGTAGCAACTCCAACTGATATCGCCAAACGAGCAGAAATGCTTGACCTTACCTATGGTATCCTGTAATCTGGAACTTTCGATAAATCCTGACCACGCTGCATTACCACAGAGAGGAGGAACTGTGATATGAAAGTGAGAAAACGCCCGCCAAAGTCAGTAAAGGGGCCAGACGGAGAGACACTCGTATGGTGTAGCGGGCATAAAAAGTACTTTCCAGAAGACGCGTTCTACAAGGTGTCTGGAAGACGTTACGATACGTACTGCTCTGAGTGTCGCAAGGCAAAAGAGAAGTCATTCTACTATCGTTTCAAACACAACAACAAGGACTACGTTCCCCACATTCGGCGGATCGATAATGCTCACTACTTCGACGCGTTACATGAGGAGCTCAGAAGAAGAAAAGCAACTCAGGAGAGAGAACGAAAGGCCACAGAGAGAAGCAAAGAAGTAACGCATGATGTGTCAGGAAGACAACTACTCATCAAGCGTCAAATCGGATGAGCCATAGACTAGATATATCAACTAAGCAGGAGGTGTTTCATGAGATTGAAAGCTGACGAAATAGCCCTTTGGCACGTATACGCATGGTGGTCGTTCTGGTTAGTACTACTTGCGCACAAGATCATTGGCTCATGGGAAGTTATCTTCCTTGGTCTTGCTGTTGGAGCAGTAGTTGAAACCTGGGAAGTGATTGCCAAAGATGAGTGTCTGTGGCTGTTAGACCGCGCGCTGAATGTGTCATCATGCATTGTTGGTGGGGTTCTTGCCCTGCTCTTGTGAAAAGGAGGACATTATGGGGAGATCGATGTGTAACATGTGCCACGTCGTTGACGGGGAGATGTACTGTGACTACTACGATTATATGACAACACCATGCCATACCGTCACAAAGTGCCCCGAGAGACTCGACGAGGATGACGACTTCGACGAGATTGATGATGATCTCGACGGAGATGACGAGTGTTGCACCGACGACTTCTGATACACTATGAGTGCAGTTTGGGTTGCTACACCGTTAACCGACCAGACTCAACCAATCTAAATGACACCGCGTTCTGTTACTGAATAGGTGTGTTCGAGAGCTTGGAAGAATTCCACCGTGAACGCTACCGCGTCTTCTACTGAATATGGTTTGCAACTATGGATATCAATGAACGCGGTATGATCCACGTCAACAAAGTGCCCGGCAATAAGGCTAGTCTCAATGAGCTGGACGAGCGAGTAGCCTGCCACGCGTTCTTCCTCACCGAAGTGGACGATGATCGGGTCACCGTATCGTCGCATATCGATAAGGTCACAAAGCCGAATCACATACTCTTCGATTGCCTCGCGGCTTGTTATCAGCTCGACGTTACAGCCAAAAAGATCAATCAACGTATGATAGCTCCAGGGTGTTTGCATCAGTACCTCCGCACATACTGTATGATGGGTTCCTCGCTACCGTAGTAGGCAGCTATAAGATCAACAAGCTTCATAGCCTTCGCGTCATTTGCTGTGCTGTAATTACACACATAGACACATACATTGACTTTCCCAAGCGACGGCCATGTATGAATTGCACAATGTGACTCCTGAAGGAGTATAACAACTGAGTAGCCATCATTCCCGTACTCATTGTAGAACTGATGATGGCATGAGTCTAGCGAAGTCAGTCCAACTGACTCGATCATCTTAGTTATCATCTCAAGCTGCTCTTCGTTGAACGTACGCAAATCCTTGGAGCACTTAAAAAGATCCGCCGCAATAAGCATTCCTGTACCATCCATACTCCTACCATCGCTTGTCGTGTAGTATAGCATACCATACTTCTCCGAAGAATTCACACTGTTCACAGTACCAGCGGAGAGATCTTCCTGTACGTTAGATCGTACGTGAGAACAAGACCATCAGTAAGCGATGTTCTTGGTTCCCACCCTAGCATTCGGGCTCTCGTTATGTCAGGCATACGGAATCGGGGGCCAATAAGCTCGTTCTTCTCTACATGCCTTACAACAAGGTCGCAAGAGAATGTCTTTTCTGCTAGCCTGACAAGTTCATTAATAGTATACCGCTCGTCTGGGTTACCGATGTTAACTGGCACACTTATCCCGGAGTCGCTCACTACCTGCAACGCCTCGACAATATCGTCGACGTAGCAGAATGAACGAACCTGATCCCCGTTTCCGTATATGGTGAACGGCTCTCCTGTGTGCACGGACCGTAGAAGCATGGGTATGACCCTGGTATCGTTTGGGTGGGAAGGACCATAGGTGTTGAATATCCTGACGACTGTTGCGCGCAGACCGTGCTCTTTTCGCGCGCTATCGATTATGACCTCGCTCATTCGCTTGAGCTCCTTGTAGCATGCGCGGCGGTCGTAGAGGTTGATTGACCCGGTCACTTCCTCAGTCATAAATGTGATATCTTCCCCATACACCTCGCTCGATGAGGTATAGGTTAGTGGGGTATCCAGTGCAACACATAGTCTGATACACTTGCTAAGTAGCACCAGCGAGCGTTCAATGGTAGTGTATGGAGACGAAAGGTAGTGTGTTGATACAGGATACCCAGCCAGAAAGAACACTCTCTTCACGTCCCAGAACTTCTCGTCTGGGGCCTCTTCAATAGAAGAGTAGTGTGTATAGTTTGAAAACCATTCGCTTTGCTGGATAGTGTCGATGCCGAGAACATAGTTACCTTCCCTTGTTAGTTTCCTGACAAGGGCTCTCCCGATCATCCCTGAACTCCCAATAACTATATACATGGCGCGCTACTCCTTCGCTTTCTCACTGTAGCGTGTTTGCATCAATGATACCCAACACGCCTCGGCACCATACCACCTGCAGTGTCCACGGCAGTATACGTGTGGTAGAAAGTAGCGATGCTCGTTGCAATCGCATTCCGAACCGCGTTCTGTGTTGGAATATATTCGTCGGTCCCTGGCAAGAGAGAGGTGTCGGTTGATAGGTGTGCTCCATCGAGCATGTCAGCATGTAGCGCAACATTGAGGATCCCGTTGCTGATAGGTATAGAACAACTCTCGTTACGCGCGTGATAGTTATCGAGGAGGTCAGCATTCAGGGAAACATTCCTAGCACTGTTAGACAGAGGTACGTTACCTGCATCATTACCAACAGTGTAGCCGGACATCTGAAGGGTTACAGTCGTGAGTTCGTCCCCATAGAAATAGCGAACGGTTATGGCATCTCCAGGGTAAAGATGCTCGCCCTCATCGAGGACTATGGTCAGGAGACCAGTTTCGCTGACAGTGTACACGTTCGGTTGCTGCAACATGCCGTTTATCGCGACGAACACGAAGTTCTCGTTCTCTGGCGCAAACCTGAGTTGAAACTCGTTCTCATCAAGCTCTGTTACCACAAAGGTCTCGAGCTCAATATATGTACCTAGTCGATACTGGCCAAACATTAGCACAGCCTTATTGCTGGTTACCGCTATGTATATTGGCTTAGCACTATGTGGCTTTATTGTCGTTACCTTCCCTGGGAGGGTAGGGCTTAAGTAGTATATGCTCCCGGGCGAAGAGAAGATATCGCCCTCGAACTCAACGATTCCAGTCGTGGCAACAAGATAGACAGAGCTTGATAGTTTCTTTACAACGACTACGAGCGGGGCGTTATCAAGGTCAGTGGAAACGGCTCCACCGTACCCTTCAGTAGCCCTATATGTCAGTACATCTCCGACATCAAACTCACTGCTTCCAGGAGGTAAGGTGATAACAAACCTGGAGCCACCAGTCTCTGATATCGGCTTCCAGTACCCTATATCAGAATAGAAGCTCGAGGAAGTATGCTCACTGATACATTGATAGATGATTCCTTCATATTGGACGAGCATACCTTCTGGGTACAGTGTTGAAACCGACCATGGAAGGATAATTCCGTTTGCTGTGGTCTTACCTGTAATCGACAACACGTACCCGTTTGTTGTACCCGATATCGACAAAGACCCATTGATAGTTCCCCCGCTGACTCCTATCTTTCCTTCATAAAGTGTTCTGATGGCGAATACCAGCTCGTTGATTGCTTCTCCTGTCGTCTGTGGCGTTGTCGATGGGGTAAGTGGTACCCCACCATATACCCCGAGGTCAGTACCAAACACTGTCGCGTAGTCTACATCACCAAGAGTGTCAATAATGAGAGACATAACACGCTCATACTCGTTAAAGATGTACGGCGACACTATGTTCTCCATAGAGGAGGAAGAAACGTGGTTCTGTCCAACGCCTGGAAGAGCCTCACCAGTAAAGGGAGAGAAGTTAAACTTTTGCTGTATCTTTGCCATTTGTCAACCCCTGCTTTCTGACACTCTCGCGGCTATCTACTGTATCTTATAGTCTATCATACTGTAAGGTATATGACCTACTCTATCATTATCCCAACTCTTACTGCTGTGTCCTTCTTGTTATACTCTATCATTGACTCACCATATCCGTGAAACACTTGTATGTAGAGGTATGGCTGGAAGACAGAGGTAATGAGCCTTACCCTGAACCCACCTTCGAGCCACCCTTTCTCGGTCTTATAATTGCCACCGCCTCGTATATAGAGCCGCTCTTTCTGCAAAAGGGGGACAGTAGCGCTTTTGAGCTGAATGAAAGCCTCGCCTTCATAGTATCCGAGGTAGTCAGGGAGATCCCGGTTCCGCCGGGATATGTTATAGTATCCAAACGCCTTGAGGACAACACCGGTACACACGACCTCACCAATGCTGAGTTGTACCTCACCATAGTAAGTGTTCATCCCCCGTGACTCAAGCCCATCACGGCCGTTGCTCCGGTGAAATATCGGAGATAGCTGGATGTAGTCTATAGGCCCAAGGTAGGGAAGGTTCTTGCCGGCTTCACCACGCCAGAAGAACTCGGGCTCGTAATTAGTTTCCCTAAACGGGGATGACTTGTCGTATAATGCCCAGAACGAGCGCTGGGTATAGGCTATCCAGAACCCGAGGTCTGAAGGGTAAATGAGATTGTACTTAGCCGAGATCTGGAACTTTACCTGATCTTCTGGCCCACCCGCGATAAAGTAATTTGGCTTATACAATTGCATGGGTGCATCATACTCAGCCGCAAAAAGCAGCGTACTTATCAGCACACACATAAGAGTAATTACTAATCGTTTCATCGTTCCTC
>Ga0209204_1000741_pt1 | contig 34057 bp, 31 predicted proteins | sample AD_JPNMR2_MetaG_FD_184425 | JGI IMG/M metagenome (GOLD analysis project Ga0209204, IMG submission 184425) | Active sludge microbial communities of municipal wastewater-treating anaerobic digesters from Japan - AD_JPNMR2_MetaG (SPAdes) (version 2) | ecosystem: Engineered > Bioreactor > Anaerobic...
CTTTGATATGCGTATAGCGGGTGGTATTGCTGTAATATTTGGTATAGGTGCCGTTGGAAATCACAAAAAGCTGCACATACTCAAACAGTCCGGTACCCGACCAAAACGACTCGCGGCTGTAGCGTTCAATTTGATTGAATGCTTCCTTGAGGTGCACGCCACGTTTTTTGAGCTCCACATGCACCAGAGGCAAACCGTTTACCAGAACGGTCACATCGTATCGGTTGGGGCGCTGTCCTTCAAGGGCTTCATATTGATTGATGACTTGCAGGCGGTTGTTGTGAATGTCGTCCTTGTCGATGAGATAGATGTTTTTCACCGAACCGTCGTCGCGTGTCAAAAGCTGAATGTAATCTTCCTGAATGATGGCCGTTTTCTCCTCTATTCCGTAATTACGGTTAGCAATTTTGCTGTTAAAAAACTCTTCCCATTCGGCATCCGAAAAACGGTAATCGTTGAGCAACTCCAATTGCCGGCGCAGGTTGGCAATCAAATCGTTTTCCGATTTTATGGGCAGATATTCGTACGCTTGTGCTTGCAGCTGCTCGATGAAAGCTTTTTCCAATTCGGCTTCGGATTGGTAATTTGTTTGGCGTTTGTATGCCGGAACAAATTCTGTAACAACGGTTGATTCGGAATTTTCTGAAACTATATTATACTTAATCATGTTTCTTTTGTGGTATTGTCAAACTTTTGGTTATTCGTTTCGTGCGGAATGACGGGCGGCTGGCACGAAAAAGGAGATTCTTCACTGCACTTTGTTTCGTTCGGAATGATGGGCGGCTCTTTGAGAGTGGTGAAGCAGGTAGCGGCGAAGCCGCCACTTCCTTCACTCATTTCCCCACATGGCGAATTGTCATTCCGACCGCAGGGAGGAATCTTATCATTCATGCACTGTGCATCATCATTCCGACTGAAAGGAGGAATCTCATCATTCATGCATTGTGCACTGTCATTCCGACGAACGGGAGGAATCTCACCATTATGTTGTAACTCGTTCAGCAAATGATTCACTTGCTGAGCGATAGAAACTTTTTCACGAACAAACCCTTTCTCTGTTACAAGTACTTTCCATTCGGGATTCTTTTTATTAATCAAATCTTCCTTTTTTTGCCTATTCCACTTTTTTAGTTCTTTTTCTCGTTGAATTGCTAAATCGAAATAGGGAAATTCTTCGTAGTAAATACAGTATTCGAGATTGTATTTATCGGTGAAAGAACCTTTAATCAAATGATTTTTGTGCTCGTAGATTCTGCGACACAAGTCATTTGTAACGCCAATATACAATGTTGTCCGGTTTTTATTGGTCATTATGTAGATATAGCCTGAATGGTTCATTTTTATTGGGGTTTTAATTGCTAACCACTGGTTGAAAATCCAATAATTTTCCTCTGTAATAATTGTATTGTTTCCGCCTTGCCTCTATTTCGGCGGGTAATCCAACCGATATATCGTTTACTAACGCATCAAATTTATCCAATATTTCCACAATCCGCTCCTGTTCGGAAAGAGGGGGAATAGGGATTTGTACCTTATTAAGCATTCCATAAGAAATAAATGGTTGAGAAGCAGAATGTGCCATAGAAAGAAAATCTTGAACTAATAATTGATAATATGCATATTTTGACAATACTTGTTCTGTTTTTAATTTACAAATAATGCCATTATAAGTAACAAAGTGTTTCCCTTTCGCCCAGTTAACAATTCCTGCATATGCTCCAATATGGCCAATAACAGGAGCATCTTCACTGTTATACTCATAATGTGTTCCAACAATACCATTACTCCCATAAACAGGGTATTTTCCTCCAACAGTTGGTATTGTATTTCCAGTTCCATATTTAAATTCATAAACCTCTTTTAATTCCTGCCACTCTACTTCCACGCCATTCATCAACCATTTGCCATCCACTTCTACGGGGGTTAATAATTGATTTCTATAGTACTCGTATTGTTTACGACGTGCTTCTAATTCTGCTTCTAATTCTGCTTCTAATTCTGCTTCTAATTCTGTAAATTTATCGAGAATATTTACAATTTCTTGTTGAACAGGAAGAGGTGGAATGGGAATGAGAATTTTTGCAAATCGTTTTTTTGATACATTAAATCTGGTAACTCCATTTGCAGTTTGTGCAATTTGCTTTCTTATTTTATCGTCTCTGAATAGATATTTGAGAAAATCGGGTAAAAATAATTCTTTATCATGTAGTCTAAAACCAAAGCAGAAACTGTTTAAATACAATGGCTCTGAAATATTTTCAGTTAATACAGACGAAATTCCGCATTCATCAGGTGTTTCGGAAGAACCAGTGAATAATACATCTCCGTATTCAACCCTGTTTTGATTTTCATTTTCTCCAATTCTGACAAAATCATTTATATTCGTTTTTACAGCAATGTTAGAATAAACATTCATGTATGTTATAAATTTTGCATTCCCATTCTGAAAATCAGTTTTACTTTTACCTGTAAGCCCTCCATAAAAAATACCTAATTCTCCTAATTTTTTATATTCTACACCATTAGGGCAATATTGTTGTATGAGTTGTTCTATTTTATTCATTTTTAGTTTTTTTAGTTACAGTTTCCTCACTACACTTTGTTCCGTTCGGAATGACGGCTTCATTATAAAAAATGGAAGAGAAGGAAGTAGCGGCGAAGCCGCCACTTCCTTCTCTCATTTCCCCACACGGCGAATCGTCATTCCGACTGAAAGGAGGAATCTGCTCATTCGTTTTCAGGTCATTGATTACATTCAAGGGAAGACTCTCTCCTGTTTGTTGCAACTCAATAATTAAACCATTATATTTATTTGGTTGTTCATAATCCAATACTTCCCACAATTTCTTAAACTCTACACCATTAGGGCAATACTGTGCAATCAGTTCATCGATCTTACTCATTTTCTTTCCCTCCCCTTTCAATCTTTTTCTGAACAGCTTTGATGCTTTCAAGATAGGCTTTTTCTACCGGATTCATGCTTCACCTCCTTCCAAATCGGCTACGATTTCGTCGATAGCTTCACGAAGTTTTTGCTGACGTATCACAATCCCGGCTATGCGGGCGTTGAGTTTTTCGATGTCCACTTCTTCGGCCGTGTTCTCCTGCTCCACGTAGCTGCTTACAGCCAGGTTGTACTCGTTCTCGGCAATGTCGCCATTGGGAACCAGTCGGGCAAAGTAGTCGATATCGCTACGAGTAATATATGCATCGAGAATCTTTTCGCGATTGGCCTCGCTGAGCTTGTTTTTGTTGCCTCCGCGTACGAATTCGGCCGAAGCGTCGATAAAAAGTGTGGCATTGTCATTTTTACTCTTTTTAAGTACAATAACACAAGTTGCGATACTGGTACCAAAAAACAAATCGGGAGGCAGTTGAATGACGGCATCCACATAATTGTTGTCGACAAGGTATTTGCGAATTTTCTGCTCGGCACCGCCACGATAGAGCACGCCGGGAAATTCTACAATGGCTGCCGTCCCGGTTGTGGAGAGCCAGCTGAGCATGTGCATGGTGAAAGCCAAATCGGCTTTGCTCTTGGGAGCGAGAACTCCGGCGGGAGAAAAACGGGGGTCGTTGATGAGCACAGGGTTGCTGTCGCCTTCCCATCGGATGGAATAAGGGGGATTGGAAACAATGGCATCGAAAGGTTCGTCGTCCCAATGTTTGGGATCGGTAAGGGTGTCGCCGTGGGCTATGTCGAATTTTTCGTATCCGATATCGTGCAAAAACATGTTGATGCGGCAAAGGTTGTAGGTGGTGAGGTTGATTTCCTGTCCGAAAAAACCCAACCGAACGTTTTCTTTACCGAGGACTTTGGCAAATTTGAGCAAAAGGGAACCCGAGCCGCAGGCGGGATCATATACCTTGTTGACTTCGGTTTTCCCCACCACGGCAATCCGGGCAAGGAGTTCGGAAACTTCCTGAGGAGTGAAAAATTCGCCTCCCGATTTGCCCGCATTGCTTGCATACATGGTCATTAGGTATTCGTAGGCATCGCCAAAGGTATCGATGGAATTATCCTGATAATCGCCCAGCTGCAAACCGCCGATGGCATCCATGATCTTCACCAGCATTTCGTTCCGTTTGAGAACGGTGGAGCCGAGTTTGTTGCTGTTGACATCGATATCGTCAAACAAGCCTTTGAAGTTTTTTTCACTCGGGGAACCTTTCGCCGAATCTTCGATGTTTGTGAAAACACGACTCAGCGTTTCGTTCAGGTTGGGATCGTTTTTGGCGTTACGGCGCACATTCTCAAAAAGCTCGGAAGGCAGAATATAAAAACCTTTTTCTTTTACGGTTTCGCTCCTTCCAAATTCGGCTTCCTCGTCCGAAATGCTTGCATAGTCGAAGTCGGGATTGCCTGCCCGCCGTTCCTCTTCATTGAGGAAGGAAGTGAGATTTTCGGATATGAAGCGGTAAAACAACATGCCCAGCACGTACGATTTAAAATCCCAGCCATCGACACTGCCTCTGAGGTCGTTGGCTATTTGCCAAATGGTTCGGTGAAGTTCGTCGCGTTCCTGCTCTTTGGTCATAAAAGTGAGTTATATAATTTAATTTTTTATTATGTTTAATGCCTTGTGATATCAAAAAAAGAATAATTTATTATTGATAATTAGTCTTTAATCCAAGAATAATCTGTAGTGGCAGTGGAATATCAAACACCAATGAAAGTTTTATCTCTACTATCCCATTAGCACAATTACATTCCTTGACAATGTTCAAAATATCATTTTTGATAGGTCCGTCTTTTTCATGAGAATTTGCTACTTTATGAACGTGCTTTTTGAATCTTTCAAACTGTCTATAGCTCTTAAATTTTATTGAATAATATGTTTCGTCAATTTTGTTGAATATTATTTGCCACTGCTGTTGGAATTCCAAAAGTATTTTTTTGATTTGTTTTTCATTATCCAAATGACTCTCAGACATCAATTCATCATCATCGTAGGTTTCATAATCTATTGTCCGACTCCAGTTTATCGAAATATGTTCAGCTATGTCAAATTTATATTGTATACCAAAAATACTTGAAAAACCTTCAATGATACCATCCATGTTTTCCACAATAGTATTTTTCAACTCACGAACTATCCATAAAACAGGAGCATCGATCAGATTGTATTCAGCCTCTTTTAAAAAGTTGTTATTCTTAATTTGATTCATAATCTCTCTACAATGATAATCTTCGCAGGAAGCAAAGTATTTTAGTATTTGTCCAGATAAATCTAAGAATTTCCCATGTTTGTGCTTCAATGGATATTGAGCAATAAAATTACTTAATTGGAGGTACAATTGTTTATGCTCATCATTATCTTTCAAATTCAGAGGAGTGTAATATCTGCTAGGGCCATAATAATTACTTTCATAAACGAATTTATTTTTGCACAAAGCCAATACCTTTTCCTGAACATCTAGATTAAAAAATAAGGGGCTCACATTATATCCAATCTTCTTGTGCCAATTCAGATTGATTTTATTTATTTCTTCAAGAGATTTAGTTTCAAAAACCATTTTAGCAAATAAAATATCTTCGCTTGCTCTATTAATGATTTTGTTCAACGTTTTTTTACTAATATCATTTGGGTATTCATCTTTCAGTAGTATAGCCTGAATCTCTTGTAAATGCTGCTTGATTGTACCATGAATATATTTTAGTTCAACAATAACATCCTCAATTGTGAATCTTTCGTTTGGATTTTGTTTGGTCATATTTTCTACCAAAGTATCCAGTTTGAAATATAATGGATAATCGTCAGCTATAACTTTGAAACTGGATCCTGCCGGATTTTGCTTGGTAAAGCATTCATTAATCACTAATCCTAACGCATAAATATCGGCGGATTTATCAATGTTTTTAGCATTATCCTTTATTTTCTGCTCAGGGGCTAAATAATTACGGTTAGCCAACAAATTGTTTGACTTTGTGAGTATCGAATCTTTGAAATGAGCAATTCCAAAATCAGCAAGGACTAACTTTCTCTCTGAGATTAAGATATTCTCCGGTTTGATATCTCTATGAATAACGCCTTTCTTATGTGCAAACTTCACTGCAGCACACAATTGCAGAATATACTTTACTAATAGATCAGGATCTTTTTCTTCACAAATAATTTCTCTAAGAGTTTTTTCATAAAGAGGCATTACATAAAAGCGTTTACCGTTATGCTCGCCTTCTGCTATAACAGGACAAATATTTTTATGAGGATTTTCTTTGCAGAATTTCAGTTCATTTTCAAATCGGATAACCTTTTTCGTTTCGTCAGCATGCAAAAATTTTATTGCATAGTATTCGTTATTTGCAGCAGCTTTCCAAACTTCACCAGAGCCTCCATTTCCAATTAGCTCAATTAACGAATAACTATAATTATTACATTCAATAATTTCTCCCTTTCTCATTTTGAAAATCTGTTTTTATTCTCTTTTGCAACCTCTAAAACCGTCACAAACAATTCTTTCTCTCCCACCCCCTACTATATTTGCCAGCCAAAGGGTAATTAACTATGTTCCGTCGTTAGGAAGCAATTGAGTAAAGTCAATTACCTACTAAGACTTTGCCATACGGGTTCCCCGCTGAATTTTGTTATACATCGGCATGTCTATCTCTAATGCCGCTGCCAGTTGGCGTTGGAACAGTTTTTCTATTCTTAATTGTCGGATTTTATTAGCGAACAGCATCATGGTTATGTTTTTTTACTTTTTATCTTCTCAAGATTTTCAGAATAAGCAAAGATAAACAATTATTCACATAAAAAAACAGGTATAAAAGAAAAGATTTCAACATATAAAAAGGACAAAGAGAATATTTGTTTTTGATAACTTATGACAAAAAGAAGCAACTTAAAATAGTTGCTTTTGAATGTGTGGAATTTTATGGTTTTTTGTACTTGTCATGTGCATAATGAATTATGAGGTTTTGGGAGGAAAGGCGTTTTATGTAGAATGCTTTTCGGAAACCATCGGAGAAGCTACTAAAAAATGGACAATCCCTATTCAAAATTGGGGCATTATTCTTAATCAATTTATTCTTATCTTTGGCGAAAGAACAAGACTTTAATTTTTATCCCAACTTTTTAATTTACACACTTCGTGAAATAGTGTCCGATTCTAATTTTCACAGATATAAAGATGTGTTGTTCCAAATATCAAAGATATAAAATTTGAAAGCAAATCACAACTCAGGATAATGTTTGGAAAAGTTTCTCGATAACGTTTCAACTGTTCTGAAACTTCGATTCTATCAAGATTGGTAACAGAAGGATCTTTGGCTTCGATATAGCTGGTAATATGATTTTTACCATCCCAGATACGGAAATCTGGATTACCAGCTTCGGTTGGTTTTGGTAAAATGGTAATATCAACCTTTTTCAGTTGACACTCATTGGCATAATTCAGTAATAAATCCTTCAAATGTCCATAATAACTTTCTTCACGTGCATCGCCTTGATTAAAAGTCGTTTGAAGATTGTTTAAATACTGTTTAAGCATACATAAAAATTTATGCCAATAATCAATAATTCTTTATTTTTATATAAAGAAGCAAAGATATTTTTTACTCGATAAAATATATTTAATTGAAATTCAAAAATTTACTGCTTTAAAGCTCATATCCAGACTTTTTACGGAATGAGTCAGTGCTCCGACTGAAATAAAATCAACGCCACATTCAGCATAAGAACGAAGTGTTTCAAGCGTAATGCCACCCGAAGATTCTATTATATAACGACCCGCTACCATTTCAACAGCTTTTTGAGTATTTTCAATGTCAAAATTGTCAAGCATAATCCAGTCCACACCACCAATAGTTAACACTTCTGAAAGTTCTTGTAAATTACGTACCTCAATTTCAATTTTCAAATTTTTCCCTTTATTTTTCAAATATTCTTTGGTTCGAAGAATGGCTTCCTTTATTCCACCTGAAAAATCTATGTGATTGTCTTTCAGTAGAATCATATCATACAAACCCAAACGATGATTTACACCACCACCAATCCTGACCGCTTCTTTTTCCAACACACGTAAACCTGGAGTAGTTTTACGGGTATCAAGCACTTTCGTTTTTGTTCCTTCTAATGCTTTTACATATTGACGCGTTTTGGTTGCAATGCCACTCATTCTTTGCATCACATTGAGCATCAATCGTTCAGTTTGTAGCAAAGATTGCACTTTCCCTTCGACTTCAAAAGCAATATCGCCAATCTTCACTTCATCACCATCATTAATAAATTTTGTCATGGAAAGTTCTGGATCGAATGTATGGAAAATTTCCTTTGCAACTTCTATACCTGCAACAACACCATTTTCTTTAATAATCAATCTCGATTTTCCTTTTGCATCAGCAGGTATGCAAGCTAAAGTAGTATGGTCACCATCGCCAATATCTTCAGAAAGCCATAAAGGAATCAGTTCCTTGTAATCTTGATTCATTGCTTGGTTCAATTCTTAATTGTAAAATTAATGTTTTATTGTTTGTCTTTCTCATCAAAATATATACTCTGAAATCATCATTTGAAGTTTTGAGTGTACCAATGATAAAATTAGAAGTTTCTTTTTCACCTTGATGAAGAACTTGAAAACCATTCACTTTGTTTTTCTTAAAAAAATCAGAAAGAATAGTCAATGTTTGTTGTTTACTATAAACATTATTATTGTTGCCCAATACCAGTTCAACATTGTCGTTTAAATAATTGGACAATCGACTGGCATCGCCATTGTTAAATGACGAAATGATATCAGGAGGAATGGCAGTTGTTTGAGCTTGCAATACATTGGTAATAAACAATATACTGCAAATAAAAAATAATTTTAAGGTTTTCATGGCTAAAATTTTAAAATAAATTATATGATTCTGTTTTTCTTTTATTTTTCAAATAGAAATCCTCTACAAAATCTTACAAAGATAATTTTAATTTATGATTCATTTTTCAAAATAGATATAAATTGTAAATTTCACGTTCAAATCAACAAAAAATGTTTTTTTTGTTTTTAAAGCAGCTGTAACTAACTTTTTCATCCTGAAAGAGTTTTTCTATATTTGTACTAAAAAATAATATATCAAATAGCAAGCCAAAAAATTGCAACTAACTCAATATGAAATTTGTACTTTTAACAGTTGGAAAAACTACCGACAAGCATCTTTTACATTTGCAGGAAGATTATAAAAACAGGATAAAATTTTATCTTCCGTTTGAAATAATAACATTACCAGAAATAAAAAATACCAAGAAATTATCTGTTCCTGAGATAGTTGAAAAAGAGGGTGAGTTAATTTCTAATTATTTGCAAATCACTGACGAAGTAATATTATTAGACGAAAAAGGTGAACATTTTACTTCTGTTGGTTTTTCAGAATTTATCTCTAAAAAACTTTTGTCTTCAAAAAGGCGCATAATTTTTGTTGTAGGTGGTCCGTATGGTTTTGCAAAGGAAATTTACCAAAGAGCTAATCGCACCATTGCTCTTTCTTCTATGACCTTTTCTCATGAAATGGTACGAGTTATTTTTCTTGAACAGCTTTATCGAGCCATGACCATTTTAAAAGGTGAACCCTATCACCATGCATAAAAATGCTGAAATGAAGTTGAAAAAAACAAATATTGTTTTACTGTTTATTTTGCTATTATCTCTGGCAGGAGGAATGATTTGCGAGTATTTATATCGAAATCCTCCAAAAAAAGCTATTCAATTTAATCAATTTCAAAATCAACTTATTAGCAAGGAATTAAAAGCTTCACGCACCTTAAAAATGATGAAGCAACTTATTGAAAACAATTCTCTTGATTCGCTGATCAAACTTCCATTTCCTAATAATGATATTTCATTCTATGTTTTTCGTGATAATGAACTGATTTTTTGGTCAGATCATAATCTGGAAGTAAGCAATATTCCTCTATCTGATTCTACCAATTTACATTTTGTTCAATTACCCAATGCTTATTGTGTTAGTCAATCATTAAACTTTGACCATTACAAACTTTTATCGCTTATTAAAATCAAAAATAATTTTCCTTATGAAAATCAGTTGTTAGTTAACAATTTCGCAAAAGGTTTTGAAATGGATCCCCGAGTAGGTATCACAATTGGTTCCAATTTAGATCAATATGCAGTGTTCAGCACGCATGGTGATTATCTTTTTTCTTTGGTTCCACCTTCACAACCCATTTACAATGAAAATTTCGCAAAATTAGGACTAATTTTTTTCCTTGTGTTTTTCTTATGTTTTTTTATTTTTTATGCCCGTTTCCCATCGCTTTTACATAAAAAAAATATCGATATTAAAACTTTTGTTGTTGCTTTTCTAATTATTGGTTTGTTTGTTTTTGTAGGTATTTATTTCAATTTTCCTGAAACCTTATATGCCAATCATCTTTTCAGCCCTTTTCAATATGCAGCTCATCCTTTTTTAAGTTCTATTGTTCATTTAGTTATCATTACAGGCTATTTTATTGCTAGTATTTGCCTGTTTTATTTCTATGTAAAAATTAACAGAAAAGTTTCAAGAGTTACAGCATTCTTATTTCAACTGACACTACCATTATGCTTTCTTTTGTTATATTTTTTGCTGAAAGGAATTGTTTTTCATTCTGGTGAACAAGTTAATATTTTAAATTTCAAAGATTTTTCTCCTTTTACGATTACCATTCATATTCTTATACTGGGGTGGGGAATTGGTTTTGGATTATTATTTTACAAAATACACCGCTGGATAAAAAAATCTCACTTATTGAAAATTGCACTTGTAAATGAATTATTTTTTATTCTCTGCATGGGTTTGATTACTTATTTTATTTCACGAACTGATTTCAAGCAAGTAATAATTTCCTATATATTATTATGTACACCTTTGTATTTCTTTATTTTTTCAAAAAAAAGGAAAAATATTTATTTTCAAACAGGAATATATTTTTTCGTTTTTACTGTTTTTTTCATAGGAAATTCTTTCCTTTTTCAGCAAGAAAAAAAACTGAATAAATATAAAACTCTGGCTCAAAATATTTTTATTAATGGCACTGCTGAAAATGACCCGATGACTGAAATCCTGCTCCAAGAATTAGATACCCAACTAATTAATGATACTACTTTTTCTTTTTTATTACAGAATGAAGATTCGCTTCAATCAGCAAGCAAATACATTAGCAATACTTATTTACGTGGTTTTTGGAACAGATATGAAATACATTTGAATGCAGCGACTGCAACATCTGCTTTATACAAAGAATATCAATCTTTTGTTGAAGAAAATGGCACACTTATTAAACAAACTCATTTTTTTAATATTCAACCTAATGAAAAAAACATTTCTCATTTAGGTATTTTCCCTGTATCTTCTCTAAAAAGTGATTCTTTGTTTCTTTTTATAGAATTTCATCCACGCCAACATGTACGCAGTTATAGTTTCCCAAATTTATTAATAAGTTCTACTCCTGATATTTCTACTCAATACAATATTTCTATTGCTCGATATGAAAATCGAAAATTGGTCAACTCAACAGGGTTGGTAAATTTTCCAAATAATTCTTCCTGGCTTCCTTACAAAATTTCAGAATTTTACAGTTTTCAACAGAATCATCGAACTTTTTATGTCTATACGCCAACGCGCACTACTTATTTGGTAATCACTGATAATCAGCCTATTGTATTTTCTTCTTATCTGTTTTATTTTCTTTATACCTTTTTGTCCTATTATTTTATTGCCTGGCTGATGTTGCAAATTTATTTATATCTTAAAAAAGGAGGGAAATATAGTCTTGGATTTACTGCAAAATTTCAACTTTCCTTTATCGTTCTTCTACTTCTTAGTTTTTTCGGAATTTTTTATGTTTCAGTAAATTTTCTCCAGGAAAAATATCGAAAAGAACAAATACAAAATCTGGAAACCAAAAAAAATTATATTCAAAAAGCCTTGCAGGACAAATATTACTGGACACAAGAGTTGAATGAAAAGAATGTTAAAATTTTGAATTTTGATTTGCAAGATCTTTCATACACTTATCAAATTGATATACACGTATATAACAATGATGGAATATTAATGGCAAGCTCACAACCCTTAATTTTTAATAAAGGGCTGATTAGTAATCGAATTGCTCCACAACCTTATTTTTCAGAAAATTCCAATATAAGTCAATACGAATCAATTGGAAAATTAAATTATCTTGTTGCCTATACTGACTTTTATAATGGTGATTATTTGCAAATTGGCTATATTGCTGTACCACAATTTTTCAGCCAAGATGAAATTAAAAATGAAATTGAAAGTTTCATGTCCGTTATTATTCAAATTTATCTCGTCATTATTATACTGGTCATTTTATTAACTTTATTGATTGGGAAACAGCTTTCTACTCCTCTTCGCATGCTTGAGAACAAATTAAAAGAGATGCGAATTGGTAAACGCAATGATAAAATTGATTATAAACTAAATGATGAAATTGGTCACTTAGTAGCTCAATATAATCTCACTGTAGATCAACTGGAAGAAAGTGCTCGACTTTTGGCACGTTCAGAAAGAGAATCAGCATGGAAATCGATGGCAAGGCAAATTGCTCACGAAATTAACAATCCCTTAACGCCAATGAAATTGACTATCCAGCAACTGAAACGAACCAAACAAATTGACAAAGAACGATTTGATGAATATTTTGCAAAATCCACTGAAATGTTAATTGAACAAATTGATAATTTATCTCATATTGCTCGAACTTTTTCAGAGTTTGCTCGAATGCCCGATGCTAAATTTGAACATCTAGACGTTGCTCAGTTATTACATTCTGTTGTTCAGCTTTTTAGTAATAATCATAGTCATATAAAAATTTCTTTTCTGGGTAAAGAAAATGGCATCTATGTATATGCAGACCCCAATCAAATGATGGAAGTGTTCAATAATTTATTAAAAAATGCTTTGGAGGCAATCCCTGAAAACAGAGAAGGAAAAATTATTGCAGAGATTACTGAAACGGATCAAAAAATCACAATTAAAATATCAGATAATGGAATAGGTATCCCTGATGAAATGAAAAACAAATTATTTGTTCCGAACTTTACTACTAAAAATGCTGGCATGGGACTTGGTTTGGCAATTTCAAAAAATATTATAGAATTGACGGGTGGAAGTATTACTTATAAAACGAAGTTAAATGAAGGCACTACTTTTATCATTTCTTTACCAAAAGAAAAAAATGATTTATTTTCATAATTTTTCTATAAACAAGTTTCGTTTTTTTCTTCTAAATTTGTGACCTGAGTTTTTTAAAAAATTGAAAATTCCATTTCTCCAATTTTTACCTTTTATTTTTTGTCCATTAAGTTAAAGTTGTTTTTAAAATTTCTGAAATATGTCATCCACAACTACCACAAAACCAGGACGTTTACTTTCGTTAGATGTATTAAGAGGATTTACAATTGCAGGTATGATTTTAGTTAATAATCCTGGAAGTTGGCAATATGTTTATGCACCTTTACGTCATGCTCAGTGGCATGGCTTAACTCCAACAGATTTAGTTTTTCCCTTCTTTATGTTTATTATGGGAGTTTCTATGTATTTATCGTATCGAAAATTTGATTTTAAGCTTACCAAACAAACTTTTTGGAAATTTACACGTCGTTCAGTATTACTCTTTTTAATTGGTTTAATTCTGGGATGGTTTGGTCTTTTTTGTCGAGAATTAAATCAACTGAATGGCGTCAACATGCCGTTAGGTGAGAAAATTTTACAAGCTGCTACTCAGTTTGAGAACATACGAATTTTAGGTGTTTTACAACGTCTTGCGTTAGTTTCATTTTTTGGAACCTTGATTATACTATTAGTTCGTCAAAAACACATTCCTTGGCTTATTGGTTTTATTTTATTGTTTTATTGGATCCTGTTAGGCTGTACTCATAGTTACGAGGCTAGTGTTGATAATATAATAGCTATTGTGGATAGAGCAATATTAGGAGCATCTCACATGTACAAAGAAACTGTGGCTGATGGTAGTGTAATTGCCTTTGATCCTGAAGGTATTTTAAGCACTTTACCTTGTATAGCACATGTATTATTAGGTGTGTGGGCAGGCAAACTTATTACAGAAACAACCAATCATGAAGAAAAATTACAAAAATTATTTATTTTTGGAACCATTCTTCTGTTTAGTGGTTTTTTACTTGATTATGGTTTCCCAATTAATAAAAAAATCTGGTCATCAAGTTTTGTATTGGTTACTTGCGGCTTTGCTTCATTGTTACTTGCTTTACTTATTTGGATTATTGATATAAGACAAAAAAAGAAATGGTGTGTATTTTTTGAATCGTTTGGTGTTAATCCATTGTTTATTTATGTAGTTGCAGGGATATTAAGTATATTATTAGGGAATATAAGCTTCATTTATAATGGAGAATGGATTACCATCAAAAATTTTGTATATACTGTTTGGTTAGCACCTGTTTTTGGAAATTATTTGGGTTCCTTGATTTATGCTTTATGTTTTGTTTTCATTAATTGGATTATTGGTCATATTCTTTATAAAAAAAGAATTTATATTAAATTATAGAAAAACATAACTTGTTTTTATTACTGAATAATTATTCAAAACTTAAATAAGGTTGGATTTTTTCTAATTCATCATCAGAAAATTCAGGTATTGATTTCAACTCTTTAAAATCGTATAATTTGCCTTTCTTTCGTCGAAGTTCATAAATAGCTTTGGCTTGATAAAAATTGAGATAGGGATGTTGATTCAAGCGGTCAACATTTGCAGTATTAACTTTAATTTTTTGAATCAAATCAGGATCAACGACACAATAAGGAAGAATTCGGTTATAATTTTCTGGCGTCATACCATATACTTCCTTTAATTGATCGACGGAAACAAAACCGCCTAAACTTTTTCGATAACGAACAATTCTCTGAGCATAAGTTCGACCAATACCTTTTACTTGCATTAATTGTGTTGTATCTGCTGAATTTAATTCTATGACAAAAATTTTTTCTGATTCTTTTTTATTTTCGTCTATTTTATTTGAAGAAATAAATAAATTCTCATCAATTTTAATATAAGGCAATAGTTCCTGGAACTTTTCTTCAGAAATTCCATAGATTTTTGCTAAATCATCAGGATGTTTAAATTTTCCACCTTTTGCTCTATATTTTAAAATATTAGTGGCAATATAAGGTTTTAAACCAAGACGAACAAAGGTAACAGAATCGGCAGTATTTGGATCAAATGGAAAGAGTTGATAACTATTTTTGGAATAGGAACTAAATTTTTTAAATGAACTATAACGTTCTTTATAGCGTTGTTCCCATTCAACTTTACGGAGACTATCTTGTGAGACCAAAGATTTTTTAAATGCTGCTACTTCTGCAAAAAAAGTAGAATCATTGACGTTAACAGGTTTTTTAGGTAATAAAGGAAGAGTTAAATTAGCAATTATGACGAGTAAAATTAAAATGATCAGTACGATAATACCTATTCGTTGGCTTTTAGAAAAATAAAAAAAGTCTTTCCACATCCTCAGAATCAGTTAAAAGAATTATTGGTTTTACTTATAATTTTACTCTTTTAATAACGTACCACAAAGTTGATATAAAATTTTTTCAGGTCATTATAAAATCAAGTAAAAATGAAAAAATATTTTTTTACTTTATCATATTGATTTTGAATGATTTCTTTTCAATTATTTCAAATAAAAATATGGGAAGAAGGAATGAATTATTGTTGATTTTTTAGCCATCGATCCATCCCTTTGGCAGCCCGTCGTCCATCACCCATAGCAAGAATAACTGTGGCACTACCGCGAACAATGTCGCCACCGGCAAAAATATTAGGAATAGTGGCTTGCATAGTTTCATTATTCACCACCAGTTTTCCCCGTTTAGTAACTTCCAATCCTTTTACCGATTGTGGAATCAAAGGATTAGGTGAAACACCGATACTAATAATAACTTCATCTACATCAATAAGTTCTGTTTCTCCTATTACAGGTACAGGAGTTTGTCTTCCAGAATCATCAACTTCACCTAATTTCATTACTTGCAATAACATTTGAATAACTCTACCTTTTTCATCGCCAATATATTCTTTTGGATTACGGAGCATCATAAATTCAATGCCTTCCTCTTTGGCGTGTTTCACCTCTTCAATACGTGCAGGCATTTCTTGCTCTGTTCTCCGATAGATAATCATAGCTTTTTCTGCTCCTAATCTTCGAGCCGTACGTACAGCATCTATAGCCGTATTTCCTCCACCAATTACAGCAACTTTTTTTCCTCTAAAAATTGGAGTTTCAGCTTCTGGGTCTGCAGCATCCATTAAATTTACTCGCGTTAAATATTCATTAGCCGACATTACTCCTACTAAATTTTCACCTTTAATGTTCATAAAACGTGGCAATCCTGCCCCACTTCCAATGAAAAGACCTTTATACCCTTCATCCTCCAAGTCTTTAAGTGTAAGCGTTTTGCCTACAATGCAATTTGTTACAAACTGAACTCCCAAAGTTTTCAAGTTTTGAACTTCAACATCAACTACATAATTGGGCAAACGAAATTCAGGAATTCCATATTTTAATACTCCGCCTATTTCATGCAGTGCTTCAAAAACCACCACTTCATAACCCATTTTTGCCATATCTCCAGCAAAAGACAAGCTGGCTGGGCCTGACCCAACAACAGCTACTTTAATGTGATTAGCTGGTGCTTTTTCTGGAATTGACATATTACCGCTTTCGCGTTCATAATCAGCAGCAAAACGTTCCAAATAACCAATAGCAATGGCTTCTTTATTTGTTTTCAAATAAATACATTGGGCTTCACATTGTTTTTCTTGAGGACAAACTCGACCACATACGGCTGGTAACATTGATGATTTCTTTAAAGTTTTTGCAGCTTCCAGAAAATTTCCTCTTTCAATATTTTTAATAAACGTTGGTATGTCAATATTAACTGGACAACCTTCAATACAAGTAGGTTTTGCACAATCAAGACAACGTTTGGCTTCCGTCATAGCCATTTGAGGAGTTAATCCTAAATTAACTTCTTCTTTCATTGTATGACAGCGATATTCAGGAAGTAATTCAGGCATTTTTGCTCTTGGAATTTTCATGCGTTCTTTCGGCTTCATCGAATTACGCAATTCAACCCGCCACGATTGTGTTCTTTCTTCGCTATATTTGTCCATTATTTAGGTAGTATTTTATTATCGATTTTGGTTTCAAATAATTTGTTAAAAAAAATTCTAAAAAATTTCACATAGTCAGAGAGATATTTTTTTTAATTTTTCTTGTTCGAAATCTATATAGGCATTTAAACGTATCAGCATTTCATCAAAATCAACTTGATGAGCATCAAATTCAGGACCTTCTACACAAACAAATCTTGTTTTTCCACCCACTGTTACACGACATGATCCACACATCCCTGTGCCATCAATCATAATAGTATTTAGAGAGGCAATTGTAGGAATATTATATTTTTTTGTTAATTCACTGACAAATTTCATCATAATAGCCGGACCAATAGTAACGCAACAATCAACTTTTTCACGTTTTATAACCATTTCTATTCCTGCTGTTACAAGACCTTTATTGCCATAAGATCCGTCGTCAGTCATAATAATGATATCATCAGAAAACTTTCTCATTTCGTTTTCCAACATAATCAATTCTTTGGTACGGGCAGCCAAAACAGTAACTACTCGATTCCCAGCCTTTTTCATTGATTCCACAATAGGAAGCATAGGAGCAGTACCAACACCGCCACAAGCACAAAGAACAGTTCCAAATTTTTCTACGTGAGTTGGATTTCCCAAAGGTCCTACTAAATCAGTAATTATATCACCTACTTCTAAAGTACAAAACTTTATGGTTGAAAAACCCACTTTTTGCACAATCAATGTTATAGTTCCTTTTTCAATATTTGCATCAGCAATAGTTAAAGGAATTCGTTCGCCTTTTTCACCAACCCGTACCATCACAAAATGACCCGCTTTTCTTGCCTTAGCAATCAAAGGAGCTTCAACTTCAAACTTAACTACATTGGGGGAAAGATATTCTTTGCTAACAATCTTATTCATTTTATCTTTATTTTTAATTTTTCAGGATTGAAAATTAAAATTCATATTCAGTAAATTTAAAGAACAAAAAAAATCAAAATTATTTTGAATCTACAATACCAATCATCAAACAATCATTTATTAAATTCGCGTAATTTAATAGCTGTCAGTATTTTTTTAGTATGTAATGAAAAATCACCATTCATAATCCAACCATAATATCCTATATCTTTTTTTAGAACGTCGGTAACTTTTTGTCCTTTATATTTTCCAAAATTGATAATCTCTTCACCATTTTCATTATAAATAATTCGCCCAGCAAAATCAACATTTTTAGTTTGTGTAGTAAAATCGGAGAGGAAATCCACATCGTTTTTCAATTCCGAATACCGATCCAGTTGAGCTTTTAAAATTTCATAAGTAGCCTTAGCATCAGCTTCAGCGCCATGTGCATTCATTAAATCTTTGTCACAATAAAATTTATATGCTGCTGATAAAGTGCGTTGTTCCATTTTATGGAAAATAACTTGAACATCAATAAATTTATGTTTCATTAAGTCGATGTCGACATCAGCACGAATAAATTCCTCAGCCAAAAGCGGGATGTCAAATTTATTTGAATTATAACCAGCTAAATCACAACCTTCTAAATCACGTGCAATTTCTTTTGCAACTTCTTTGAAAGTGGGACAGTTTTTTACATCTTCATCTGTTATTCCATGAATGGCGGTAGCTTTTTCAGGGATATGCATTTCAGGATTAATTCGAATAGTTTTAGTTTCTTCTCTGCCATTTGGATAAACTTTATAGTAAGATATTTCAACAATTCTATCTGTAACGATATTGGTCCCTGTTGTTTCCAGATCTAAAAACGCTAATGGTTTTTTCAATTGAAGCTGCATAATAAAGGATGGGGGTTTAAATTATATAATAACTTCTTCTTCTAAAAATAATAAAAACAAGGTCTAAAGCAACCTCTTTAGACCTTATTATACCATATAAGATTTCATGATTAATCATTTAACAACATAGGCATTAGCAACATAACCACTTCTTCATTTTCTTTCTTTTCGAAAGGAAAGAAAAGAGCACCATGAGTTGGATCAGACAACTCGATAATTACCTCCGATGAGTCAAGTGAGGATAAAATCTCTATTAAAAAAGTTGCTTTAAAACCTATAGTAAATGTTTCACCTTCAAATTGACAGGGAATTACTTCTTCAGCAGAAATAGAAAAATCAATATCTTGAGCAGAAATATGAACTTGTTGATTTTCGAAAACCAATTTAATCAAATTACTTGCCTGGTTTGAAAAAATAGAAACACGTTTAATAGCATTCAAAAAATTTACCCTATCAATAATGACTTTATAAGGATTTGAAGTAGGAATAACGGCATTATAATTGGGATATCGTCCTTCTATCTGTAAACCAATGAGTGTATAATTACTTAACTGGAACAAAACACGTTTTTCGTCAAATTTAATTAATACATCTCCGCTTTCTTTAGGCAAGATATTTTTCAATAAATTAGCTGGTTTTTTTGGAAGAATGAAGCTCATTGCTTCCTCTTTTAAGGATGCTGAAGTATAAATTGTTTTGAAACGCACCAATTTATGTGCATCAGTAGCCACTATTGTCAAACCTTCTGGAACGATATCAAAATAAATACCGCTCATCACTGGACGAAAATCATCGTCTACTGATGCAAATAAAGTTTTAGAAATTCCAGAAAATAAATTGACTCCTGGAACAACTAAATTTGAATTTTCTTCATCAATTTCAGGAATACGAGGATATTCATCAGCATTTTGTCCAATAAAATTATAAGTTCCATTGGCTGACAAAATGGTAAGTGATAAATTTGTATCATTAATAGAAAAAGTAAGAGGCTGTTCTGAAAATTCACGTAATGTGTCTAATAATAACCGGGAAGTTATAGCAACTCTTCCACTTCCCTTGGCATTAATTACTTCCAAAGAGGTAATTAAAGTGGTTTCAATATCAGTTGCAACAACCGTTAAAGTATTTCCTTTGAGCTCAAATAAAAAATTATCCAAAATCTGCAAAGCATTTTTGGGATTAATTACTCGACTGATTGTCTGTAAACGATTCAAAAGTTCGGTGCTAGAAACAACAAATTCCATATCATTCCTCTTGGTTAATTTATGAATATTTTTAATTGAACAAATGTACAGATTTTTTTAAAAAATAAAAAATTATATCTTCTTTTTTCCAAATGGTTGAATATTGAATATTTTTCATAAAAGTAATGATTTTTGAAGTCTCTCAGCAAGGAAAGGAAAATCCGACAAAAGTTGCTCTTTACGATGCTGAATATGAAGTAAAAATTCTTTATATTCTTCCGATTCAGGGTGCATAGGTTTATGTTTGAAATCGTTTAATAATTGCTCAACACGTTGAACAATTTTTTGTGTAATTTCTGAAAAATAAGTATCTGAAAATTTTTTCCAAATGTATTTAATAGCGAAAGCAGAAGGATGAATCATATCCTCATCATAAAACCTATAATCCCGAAGTTCGTCCATCAAAATTTCATAAGCAGAAAAATAAGTCACATTTTCAAATTTTTTCTGTAATGCATCTATCGCCAAAAATAAAATACTTTTACTCACATTGTTTTCATACGCCCCATCCTTCCAATATCGAATAGGGCTGATACTAAAAATAATATAAAGTTGCGGAAATAAAGACTGAAGTTTTTTTATTAAATCATCGTAATTAGCAACAATCTCTTCTACCGTCAATCTTCTACGCAAAAATGCTGAGGATGGTAGTTTGTGACAATTAGCAACTATTCTGCCACTTTTTCTTTCTTCATAAATCCACGCCGTTCCAAAAGTAATTAAAAGAAAATTGGCATGACGTAAAAATTCTGAAGCTGCATCAAGTCTTGTTTGAATTTTCATTAAACATTTCTCAGAAGAAATATCTGAAAAGTAACTGCTGTGAGAAAAACTATGCCAGAGTGAGCGATATTGAAAAATATCATTTTGAGTAAATTGTTTCTTTTCAAGAAGCATTTCAAGGCTTTTGCTTATCGAGAAAGGATTATAAAGTACTCCAAAAGGATTCATTTCAACTGAAAAACAGTTTTCTATTAGTTTTTGTCCAATATTTTCAGAAAAACAGGATCCAAGAGTTATAATATTGTCCTGATAAGTAATTTCCTTTTGAGAATGAGAAATATCTATTGAAGTAATAAAAAAATTATTATTCATCTTTTCTTTAAAATCCTTTGGTTTCACAAAATAATAATTTTAAAAATTATGCTAAAAAGATCAAAAATTACCATCACCTAAATTTATATTTATCCCTTAAATTTTTATTACCGTTATCAATATTTTTTTGTAAATGTATAAAAGTTCTAAGAATATTTATTATATTTGTATAGAAAATCGAGAAAAAATATTTCGAAAGAGTTCTTTTACATACATTTTTTACACCAAAACAGATAATAATCAAAAAGCAGGTATACTCAAGTAAAAAATATTTTTCAAGAAAGTTCGTTTTAAGCACGATTTTTGTAGTGCATTTTAAGTTCAGTTTTTTATTTTTACTCTAAAAACTTATTTTATGAAAAACGTTCAATTTGAAAAAGAGTTGTTAGCACTGCAAAGCAACATGCGTAATTTCGCTTTTTCATTGACCATGAATCGCGACGACGCTGAAGATTTATTGCAAGATACAACATTGAAAGTGTTAAACAACAAAGATAAATTTACTGAAAATATCAATTTCAAGGGATGGGTACTAACGATAATGAAAAATATCTTCATCAATAACTATCGAAAAATTGTTCGCAATCAAACAGTTATTGATAAAACAGAAGATTTACATCATTTAAATTTACCACAAAATTCTGGTTTTGAGAGCCCAGAAGGGTCTTATTCGATTCGTGAAATCAACAACAATATTGATGCTTTTCCTGATGAATATAGAATTCCTTTTTCCATGCACTTGCAAGGATACAAATATGAGGAAATAGCTCAAACCATGAACCTACCGCTGGGAACTGTTAAAAGTAGAATTTTTTTAGCACGTAAACGTTTACAAGAACAGTTGAAAGATTATCGTGATTAGTAAAGTATAAGTTTAAAAAAACCGAAGAACAAACCCTTCGGTTTTTTTGTTTTTTAATAATATATCTAAATCCTTTCTTTGTAATTTTTAATTAGTTTACTCATGAATACGGCAATTGTAATGCTTGGAAGCAATTTTAATGCAGATGAGAACATTGATCTTGCTAAAGAAAAACTTGCTGAATATTTTGAAATCGCTTCTTTCAGCTCACGAATAGTCACAGATCCAGAGGGTGATTATCCTTATAAATTTTATAATGAAGCCGTTAAACTTTTTTCTGATGAAACTGCTAAAGAAACCATCAATATTCTCAAACAAATTGAAAAAGAGTTAGGTCGTACCCCAGAAAGTAAACAAACAAAATTAATTCCTATCGATATTGATCTTATTTTTTGGAATGAAACTTTAATAAAAGATGATTATTATCGTTATTCATTTGTAAAAAAATGTATTGATGAAATCAAATAATTAATCGGATTCAAAAAATGTTTTTCATTCATATATTTAATCAAAAATGATTTATCAAAAAGAAATTACGCTGGTTCCTCATTCAAAAGGTTTTCATTTAATTACTTCTGAAATCATCAACAATTTACCTCCACTTCCTCAGGAAGGATTATTGCATTTATTCCTTAAACATACTTCTGCTGCTTTAACTATCAATGAAAATGCCGATCCAGATGTACAAAGTGATTTGAAAAAAATCTTTGATCATTTAGTACCGGCGCATCAACCCTATTATGATCATACTTTAGAAGGAGACGATGATATGCCAGCTCATGCAAAATCCACATTAGCTGGAGTAAGTTTATTAATCCCCATTTCGAATAGCAGATTAAATTTAGGTATTTGGCAAGGCATTTATCTCTGTGAATTCAGACAATATGGCGGGAAACGCAAAATAGTTGCTACGATAATTAGTTAATACACTGTATAACAGTTTGCTAACTTTATAAATCCCGCTAAATGATTTCTTTTGATTTTTTTAAAAACAGCTTTTTTCAGAGAGTAGAATCAAGCCATTTAAAAATATTGCTAACTTTGCACTTCGAAAAACAAATTTTTTATTGAATAATAATTTTATTTCAATTAGCAGATAACAACAAATTATGGCAAATTCTTTAATATCTCGTTCCGAAAATTATTCTCAGTGGTATAATGATTTAGTAGTAAAAGCTGATCTGGCAGAAAATTCAGCAGTGCGGGGTTGCATGGTGATAAAACCCTATGGATACGCTATCTGGGAAAAAATTCAATCAGAGCTTGATCGCAGATTTAAAGAAACGGGACATGTAAATGCTTATTTTCCACTTTTTATTCCTAAATCTTTTTTAAGTAAAGAAGCAGAACACTTTGAAGGATTTGCAAAAGAATGTGCTGTTGTTACCCATCATCGGTTGAAAACCGATCCAAACGGAAATGGTTTAATTGTCGATCCTGATGCCAAATTGGAAGAAGAATTGATTGTACGACCTACTTCTGAAACGATTATCTGGAACACATATAAAAATTGGATACATTCTTATCGAGATCTTCCTCTTCTTATTAATCAGTGGGCGAATGTAGTAAGATGGGAAATGCGTACCCGCCTTTTTTTGCGAACTTCAGAATTTCTCTGGCAGGAAGGTCATACAGCCCATGCAACTGAAAAAGAAGCTATAGAAGAAGCCCAAAAAATACTTCAACTTTATACTGATTTTACCGAACAATTTATGTCTATTCCTGTAATTAAAGGAGTGAAATCAGCCAATGAACGATTTGCGGGTGCAGTAGAAACATTCTGTATTGAAGCTATGATGCAAGATGGGAAAGCTTTACAAATGGGGACTTCCCATTTTTTAGGACAGAATTTTGCTAAGGCTTTTGATGTAACTTTTGTAGATAACAATAATCAATTGCAATACGTGTGGGCAACTTCGTGGGGAGTTTCAACCAGACTAATGGGAGCCTTGATTATGACACATTCCGATGACAATGGGCTGGTGCTTCCGCCGAATTTAGCTCCATTTCAAGTAATTATTGTTCCCATTTATAAAAATGAGAAACAATTAGCTGACATTTCCTTTGTTGCTGACAAAATAATGGCAGACTTAAAAAAAGCGGGTATCAGTGTGAAATATGATAATGACGATACAAAAAAACCTGGTTGGAAATTCGCTGAGTATGAGCTGAAGGGTGTTCCTATTCGTTTGGCAATGGGACCCAGAGATATTGAAAATCACACAGTTGAAATTGCTCGACGTGATACATTAACAAAAGAAACTATTTCAATGGAAAACGTGGTTAATGAAATTTCACAACAACTCAAGAATATTCAGAAAAATCTTTACGAGCGCGCATTAACTTTTCGAAATGCAAATATGAAGGAAATAAATTCGTATAAGGAATTCAAGGAAAAAATTGAAAAAGGAGGTTTTTTGCTGTGCCACTGGGATGGAACTTCGGAAACAGAAGAAAAAATAAAAGAAGAAACGAAAGCCACCATTCGTTGCATTCCTTTCGATTTAGATAAAACACCGGGCAAATGTATGGTAACAGGCAAACCTTCGGCTCAAAGAGTTGTTTTTGCAAGAGCTTACTAATGTTTGTAACATTAAATTATTAATCACAAGTTACAAGCAAATCAAAGCAAAATAAAGAAAATAAGAAAATAAGAAAATAATCAGCAATAATAACTAACGAAAAGTATAAACCTATTTTAGGACACTCAAAACTCAGAACTCAAAATTCCCCACTCGAAACTCCTGACCATCAACTAAATTCAGTACATCGGACCTCGTTTTCGAAACTCGGAATTTATAGCTTGTAATCCCTTCTAAATTATTTTTTAGTTTTGAAAACGACTCACAGTGTTAATAAATCATTTCAAATCCCGTATAAGGAACTAGTCCAGCAGGAATCTTTATACCATCAACCGTTTGATTGTTTTCCAGCAATGCAGCCACAATTCGAGGTAAAGCCAAAGCACTACCATTCAAAGTATGACAAAGTTGAATCTTTTTATCAGAAGTTCTAAATCTACACTTCAAACGATTTGCTTGGTAACTTTCAAAATTAGAAACTGAACTTACTTCCAGCCAGCGTTGTTGAGCAGCCGAAAAAACTTCAATATCGAAAGTTAGAGCCGAAGTAAAACTCATATCTCCTCCACAAAGACGAACTGTTCGCCACGGTAACTCCAATTTTTCCACCAGCGATTCAACATAAGCAACCATTTCAGCAAGCGTTTCATAAGATTTATCAGGATGTTGAATCTGAACAATTTCTACTTTATCGAACTGATGAAGACGATTTAAGCCTCGAACATCTTTTCCATAAGAACCAGCTTCCCGGCGAAAACAAGCAGAATATGCAGTATTCTTGATGGGCAATTCATTTTCATTTAAAATCATGCCACGATAAAGATTTGTCACAGGAACTTCGGCGGTAGGAATCAAATACAAATCATCCTGTGGGCAATAATACATTTGATCTTCTTTATCAGGCAATTGTCCGGTAGCAAAAGCCGAAGCAGCATTGACCAGATAAGGAGGCTGAATTTCCAGATAACCAGCTCCACGAGCAGAATCCAGGAAAAAATCTATCAAAGCTCGTTGTAATCTTGCACCTTTCCCTTTATAAACAGGAAAACCTGCTCCTGTAATTTTTACTCCTAATTCAAAATCGATTAAATCATATTTTTTTGCCAATTCCCAATGGGTTAAGGCATCCGAAGGCAATACTGGCATTTTTCCACCAACTCGCTCAATGATATTATCTTCTGCTCCTTTTCCTTCAGGAACACTTTCATGAGGCAAATTTGGAAGTTGAACTAAAAGAGCAGTTAATTTTTTTTCAATTTCATTCCGCTGATTTTCCAGAGATTTGATGGATTCTTTTAACTTAATTGTTCTATCTTTAAGAGCATTAACTTCCTCTTGTTTACCTTGTTTTATAAAAACACCAATTTCTTTTGATAGTTTATTTATTTCAGCAGCCGCCTGATCACTTTCAAACTGTGTTTTTTTTCGCTGATTATCAAGTTCAATTACTTGAGAAACAATTTCACGAGCATCAAAATGTTTCTTTTCCAACCGTCTAATAACATCTTCGGTATTTTCAATGATATATTTTAAAGTGAGCATATTGTCAATAAATTATTTTAATGGATTTATGTTTACATTCAACAAGATAGATATTTTATGCAAAAATAAAAATAATTTTAAAAGTTAATAAAGAAAAAATCTCCCATCATTTTACTGACAGTAAAATAATAGGAGATTTTTAAGTTTTTGTACTTTTGCTTAAAAAATGAAATTAATTCATTTCTATAGGCTTAATAGAAACATAAGAACGATTGTTTTTTTTCTTTTTAAATTCTACGATTCCGTCAACCAAAGCATATAAAGTATGGTCTTTGCCTAAACCTATATTTTCTCCCGGATGATGAACAGTTCCACGTTGGCGAACAATAATATTTCCAGCTTTGGCAAGCTGTCCGCCAAATATTTTAACTCCTAATCGTTTACTTTCCGATTCACGACCGTTTTTTGAACTCCCTAAACCTTTTTTGTGTGCCATTTTTTTATCTATTTGAATTAAGCAACAATTTCTTTAATTAATATTTCCGTAAAATTTTGACGATGTCCTGCATGTTTTTTGTAACCTTTCCGACGCTTTTTATGAAAAACAATTATTTTATTACCCCGAACATGCGACAAGACTTCTGCCTTCACTTTTGCTCCCTCTATTACAGGAGTTCCAACAGTAACATCGCCATTTTTATCGATAAGCAATACTTTGTCAAATTCAATTTCAGAACCTCTTTCTGCTTCTTCCATCCGATGAACAAACAATTTTTTCCCTTCTTCAATTTTAAACTGCTGACCTAAAATTTCTACAATTGCATACATTTTCAATTCTTTTTAAATTCTATCGGTAAGGTGAGATAAAATCTTCTTAAAAAACCTTATCCAAAACGACCTGCAAATTTACAAATTTATTTTTGTTTTACAAAAATTATCCTAAAAATTTTATAAAATTTATTCCATATCCTCAGCCAACTCAGTTGATAAAAAATGTTCTAATTGTTCAGGCTTTACATTCAATGTTAATTCACCATTTATAGCCCATGAAATATGTCCATTTTCTTCGGAAACCACAATAGCTATTGCATCCGAGATTTCTGTTATCCCTAATGCAGCTCTATGCCGTAGTCCTAATCGTTTTGGAATGGTTTGATTTTTAGAAATAGGTAAAATACAGGCAGCAGCTCTCAGTTTTCTATGACTAATAATCAATGCCCCATCATGGAGAGGACCATTTTTAAAAAAAATACTTTCAATAAGTCTTGAATTAATTTTTGAATCAATTTGCTCACCCGATTGAGCATAAAAATCCAAATCATTGCGACGGGTTATCACAATTAAGCTTCCTGTTAAGCTTTTAGACATATTTCTGCATGCTAATACAATTTGAACAATATCATAATCAGTTTGTTCCTGTTGTATCTTTGAATTATTAAAAGCATGCTTAATCTTGGTAAGAAAGCCAACTTCCCGTCGTGAACCTATTCTTGAAAAAAAGCGACGTATTTCTTCCTGAAAAATTACAATTAACGCAAAAGCACCTACATTGACAAACCAGGTCATAATATCGCCCAGCAATTGCATTTTGAAAACATAAGACACAAAAAACCAACAAATAATAAATGTCAAAATACCTATAAAAATATTTATTCCTCCTGAGCGTTTGAGAAGCTTAAAAATCTCATAGAGCAAAAGAGCAACTAAAAAAATATCAATAATATCCTTAATTCCAATCTGAAATCCCATAAATTATTTAAGTATTTTATTATCAGTTTAAAGAGCAGCTATATATTCATTAAAAATTTTTATTGTTTGCACCGCTTCTTTTACATCATGTACTCGCAAAATAGAAGCTCCGCCAATCAGAGCCAGCATGTTTACAGCAATAGTTCCTGTCAAAGCTTCGTCAGGGGTAATGTTCAATAGTTTATAAATCATTGATTTTCTGGATAAACCAGCTAAAATAGGAGCACCGAGTTCTTTAAAATAAGACAATTTTTTTAATAACTGATAATTTTGTTGAATCGTCTTGGCAAAACCAAAACCAGGATCTATTATCACATCTGTTACGCCTAATGACCTCAATTGAGCCAGACGCTTTTGTAAAAACTGAAAAACTTCAGTAACAACATCCTCATAATCTGTCAGTTGCTGCATAGTTTGTGGAGTACCACGCATATGCATTAACACATATGCAACTTTTAAATCGGCAATAGTTTCAAACATTTGGTCATCCAAAGTTCCTCCACTTACATCATTAATCATTGCAACTTGAAAATTTTCAACTATATATCTGGCAACTTTTGCTCTAAAAGTATCTATAGATATAACAGTTTGAGGATATTTTTTTAAAATAATTTCCAAAGCTTTGGATAAACGATCTATTTCTTCTTCCTCAGATATTATTTCAGCAGAAGGTCTTGTAGAAAATCCTCCTATATCAATAATACTGCCACCATTTTCTAAAATTTCATCTACAGCATGCAAAATAGCTTTTCCCGTAGTAAAGCGACTTCCTTTATAAAAAGAATCAGGAGTAATATTAATAATCCCCATTATAAGGGGCGAAGAAAGATCAAAAAGCTGCTGATTCAACTTTAAGTGCATAAAAAAATAATTTCAATAAATTCTTGATCAAAATAATTATCAGAAGTGCAAAAATAAAAAATTTAAATGATTGAAAATAATGGAAAATAAAAAAATCAAAATATTAACTATCCATATATACGTTTTTCAGAAAAAATCAGTTATTATTTTGTAAAATAAAATCAATTTATTTGATAAAAAAACAAAAATAAATTAATAAAATACTATATTTGCAAGGAATTTTTAAAAGTGAGATTATAAATAAAGTTCTTTTATTATGAATGTAAAAACCTTAATACAATTTTCTGCTTTGGCAACTATCTTATTATTAGCAAGTTGTGCAAGTCAATCTAAAAAAGAAAATTATTCACGAGTTACAGGGTGGAAATATAATGATGAAAAAGGAACAGGATTTGGAGTAAAAAAAGATTTTAAGACGACAGTTCCCCCTGGTATGGTTTCCATTGAAGGAGGTTCGTTTACTATTGGAGAAAAAGGAGAAGTGGTTTTAGCTCCAAGAAATAGTAGACGACGCAGAATAACGGTAAGTTCTTTTTACATGGACCAGTATGAAATTCGTAATGTAGATTGGCGTGAATATACTCACTGGATGGAAACGGTTTTTGGAAAAACAGCTCCCAAGCTTGTTCAGAAAACATATCCTGATGGTAAAGTTTGGCGAGAAGAATTAGCTTACAATGAACCTTACATAGAACATTATTTTACTCATCCAGCTTTTGATCAATATCCCGTAGTAGGAGTGACGTGGGAACAAGCAATGGATTACTGTAGCTGGCGTACAGACCGTATTAATGAATTGGCTTTAATTAATGCAGGAGTAATTGTTCCCCCCGATTTTGCTTCCTTAAAAAATCTATCATTTGATTCCATTATTCATAATTTTATTTTTAATACCCAAAAATATTTAAAACAACCTACTTATCAACCAAAGGCTGGTCCAAAACCTAAAAAAGATTTATATGGACAAATCCGGAAAGCAGACATGTCTGATGGTATTTTACTTGTCTCGGATATAAGACTCCCGACCGAAGCCGAATGGGAATATGCAGCGTATGCATTAAAAGCAGACAAAAATGGCTTTGTTCCTGCAGGGAAAATTTATCCCTGGAATGGTTATGGAGTTAGAAATCCATCAAAAAAAGAGTTAGGGCAAATGATGGCAAATTTTGTCCGTGGACGTGGCGATATGATGGGAACAGCAGGCGCTTTAAATGACAGAGCTACTATTACAGCACCGGTAGATTCTTATTATCCTAATGATTTCGGACTTTACAACATGGCTGGAAATGTGAATGAATGGGTGTTGGATGTATACCGCGTCACAAGTTTTGATGATGTGAGTGAATACAACTCGTTTCGGGGTAATGTTTATCCTACTTACATAGTAGAAAGAGAAGATGAATTGGGAAACAATATTTATAAAATTGACTCGCTCGGAAGAATAGCAACAACGGTTTTGAAAAAAGATGATGTAAGAAATTATAAAGATGGTGATCCTGCTTCAAAACTTTCTACTGATTTTGTAATGTATGGGGCTGATTCAACTGATATTGCCGCCATTACCAATATGACAAAAATTGATCCAACCGATGTCCTGGCACCACAAATAACAGAAAAAACAAGAGTATATAAAGGTGGCTCATGGAAAGATCGTGTTTATTGGTTAAATCCTTCTACCAGACGTTATCTGGATCAAGACCAATGTGCTAATGATATTGGTTTTAGATGTGCTATGAGTAAAATTGGAAGCATAGAACCAGTAAAATACTAAATTTAAAAGAAAATGTTTCTTATTTAATTTTTTCTCTTTTTTCTCTGAATTATTTTTTATTAGCACCTGTACAGCAAAGTTCAGGTGCTGTTTTGTAAATATCCCTCATATATCAATTGAAATTCGTAATTTTGCAAATTGAATAAATAAAGAATTTAAGATGAAAAGGACACTTGTCAAAGAAGCATTAAAAAGAAATGATTTTGGAGCTGAAGTAAATATCAAAGGATGGGTACGCACTCGACGAGGGAATAAAAATGTGAGTTTTATAGAATTAAATGACGGTTCAACTATTCACAATCTACAAATTGTGGTGGATAATAATAAGTTTGGTATTGACTTTTTAAAGCCAATTACTACTGGAGCTTGCATTAATGTAATTGGAAAACTTTTACCTTCAATGGGTAAAAATCAAACAATAGAAATTCAAACAGATAAAATTGAAATTTATGGAACTGCTGATCCAGAAACTTATCCTCTTCAGAAGAAAGAACATACTATGGAATTTTTACGTGAAATTGCTCACTTGCGTCCCCGTACTAATACTTTTGGAGCAGTTTTTCGCATTCGTCATCACATGTCAATAGCCATTCATACATTTTTTCACGAAAGAGGTTTTTATTATTTTCATACTCCCATTATCACTGCTTCCGATACAGAAGGTGCGGGACAAATGTTTCAAGTTACCACTTTAAACTTGAATGACATACAAAAAAATGAAGCAGGAGAAGTGGATTATTCTTATGACTTCTTTGGCAAGCAAACAGGATTAACTGTCTCTGGTCAACTTGAAGGAGAATTAGGAGCATTGGGCTTGGGTGCTATTTATACTTTTGGACCTACTTTTAGAGCCGAAAATTCTAATACACCTCGACATTTGGCTGAATTCTGGATGATCGAGCCAGAAGTTGCTTTCAATGATATTAATGATAATATGATATTGGCTCAAGAATTTGTTCAATATTGTGTCCGTTGGGCATTAGAAAATTGTTCGGATGATCTGGAATTTTTAAATAACCGTTATGATAATGATTTAATTGAACGATTGAAATTTGTAGTTGACAATGATTTTGTTCATTTAACTTATACTGAAGGGATTAATATTTTGGAAGAAGCTATTAGAAATGGGCATCAATTTGAATTTCCAGTAGGTTGGGGATTGGATTTACAGGCAGAACATGAAAGATACTTGGTAGAAAATTATTTTAAAAAGCCAGTTATTGTAACTGATTATCCCAAAGATATAAAAGCTTTTTATATGAAACAAAATGATGATGGCAAAACTGTTCGTGCTATGGATGTTCTTTTTCCCAAAATAGGCGAAATTATTGGAGGTTCACAACGGGAAGACGATTATACAAAGCTCAAAAATCGAGCTAAAGAATTGAAGGTACCTGAAAAAGATATATGGTGGTATTTGGAAACTCGTAAATTTGGAAATGCACCTCATTCAGGGTTTGGACTTGGATTTGAACGTTTCTTATTATTTGTTACAGGAATGTCAAATATTCGAGACGTTATTCCTTTCCCTCGTACACCTAAAAATGCAGATTTTTAAACAGTTGAATATTTTATAAGATGAATGGAGAAATGAATAATAGTAAAGCAATTGAAATTGATAATGTCGTCATACGTTTTTCTGGAGATTCAGGTGATGGAATGCAATTTACAGGAACATTGTTTGCAAAACTCGCGGCTATTTTAGGAAACGAAATATCAACTTTTCCTGATTTCCCTGCTGAAGTACGTGCTCCGCAAGGAACATTGGAAGGTGTTTCTGGTTTTCAAGTTCATATAGGTTCAAAAAAAATTTATACACCCGGTGATGAAGTAGATGTATTAGTAGCAATGAATCCAGCCTCCTTAAAAGTTAATGCCAAAACAGTTAAAAGAAATGGAATTATTATTTTTGATTCTGATGCATTTCAAACTTCCAATTTACAAAAGGCAGGTTTTAAAACTGAAAATCCTTTTGAAGAATTATCACTTCCTGAGACAATTCAATTAATTCCTGTCCCTCTTACTACTTTAACTAAGAAAAGTTTAGAAGAATTCAATCTGGATAATAAAGAAGTTCTTCAAAGTAAAAATATGGTTGCCTTGGGATTAATTTGCTGGTTATTCAATCGTCCCATAGATAAAGCTTATCATTTTTTAGAAAAAAAATTTAACAAAAAGCCTAATATCTTACATGCTAATATTAAAGCTCTTACCGATGGTTTTAATTATGGAGAAAATTTACAATTATCCATTTCAACTTTTATTATTGAAAAATCATACGAAACACCAAAAGGAAAATATACCAGTATTAATGGAAACAAAGCTGTGGCGTGGGGATTAATTGCTGCTGCTGAAAAAGCAGGTAAACAGTTGTTTTTAGGAAGTTACCCTATTACTCCTGCTTCAGATATCATGCACGAATTAGCCCTGAGAAAAGATATTGGAGTAAAGATGGTTCAGGCAGAAGATGAAATTGGAGGTATTACTATGGCTATTGGTGCCTCTTTCGCAGGTTGTCTAGCAGCAACAAGCACTTCCGGACCAGGAATGGCTTTAAAATCAGAAGGAATGGGATTGGCCGTAATGGCAGAATTGCCCCTTGTGATTATTGATGTTATGCGAAGCGGACCTTCTACAGGAATGCCTACCAAAACAGAACAAAGCGATCTTTTTCAAGCTCTTTATGGAAGAAGTGGCGAAAGTCCTTTGGTCGTAATTGCAGCAAGTACACCCGATAATTGTTTCAATTATGCTTATATTGCAAGCAAAATTGCATTGGAATATATGACTCCTGTAATTCTACTGACTGATGGGTATTTGGGGAACGGCTCCTCTTTGTGGAAATTATCCAACCTTGCAGAATTACCAGAAATAACTCCTCATTATGTAAAATCAGAAATGGAAGGATGTAAGGTAACTATACGTGATGAAAAAACAAAAATTCCATATCGGAGTATTCCTGGAATGAAAGGATTTTGCCATTGTAACGGTGGATTAGAAAAAAATTACACTACTGGAAATTTATCTACCGATCCTATTAATCATGAAAAAATGGTATTAGCCAGACAAGAAAAAATAAATAATGTGGCAAATATAATTCCTGATATTCAAATTGCAGGAAACAAAGATGCTGATTTATTGGTCGTTGGTTGGGGAAGCACTTATGGACATTTAATCAGTGCTACTAATTTATTAAATAATGAAGGTTATAAAGTAGCATTGGCACATTTTAACTATTTGTTTCCCTTACCAAAAAATACGGAAGAAGTTATCAAACGCTATAAAAAAGTAGTCGTTTGCGAATTAAATACGGGACAATTTGCGGCTTATTTATCTTCAAAAATTAGTCAAGTTAACTTTTTCAAATACAATAGAATTCAAGGACAACCTTTTACTGTAAATGAATTGGTTGCATATTTCAAGCAATTACTTTCTTAATTTTTTCAAAAAAAATAGAAACTTTTGACTATGGAAACA
>Ga0209204_1000743_pt1 | contig 33986 bp, 29 predicted proteins | sample AD_JPNMR2_MetaG_FD_184425 | JGI IMG/M metagenome (GOLD analysis project Ga0209204, IMG submission 184425) | Active sludge microbial communities of municipal wastewater-treating anaerobic digesters from Japan - AD_JPNMR2_MetaG (SPAdes) (version 2) | ecosystem: Engineered > Bioreactor > Anaerobic...
TCTGCACTGAGGAATCCCTGATTGCCAAAAGTTGGAACAATTTCAGGAATAATGGAAGTACTAAACCCAAAATAATCAAACAGAAAATCGGCAGGAGCTTCCTTTGTGAAATCCCATGCTATTCCTTCCGACAAGCCCGATGCAGTAGTACAGGGCTTTCCTGTCAGTCGCAAAGCAATGTAATCGCCCGGCAACATGTAATATTTGATTCGTTTGAAATTTTCCGGTTCATTTTCTTTTACCCAGGCCAGTTTTGCAAGCGTAAAATTTCCCGGAGAATTCAATAAGCGAGATAAGCATTTTTCTTCACCAATTTCCTTGAACGCTTTTTCTCCGTAAGGTACAGCACGACTGTCGCACCAAATAATTGCATCCCGTATTACTTGCAGTTTTTCGTTCACTAACACTAAACCATGCATTTGATAGGAAATACCGATGGCTTTAATTTCTTCCGGCCGAACTTTACTGTCCGTTACTACTGCTTGCGTTGCAAGTTTGAGATTTTTCCACCATGTTTCCGGGTCTTGTTCTGCCCATCCGGGTTTCACCGATTTAATTTGCATTTCTTTCTTTGGGAAAAATTCACTCGAAACACATTCGCCTGTTGTGGCATTAATAAGACTTGCCTTAATGGAGGAACTTCCTATGTCATAACCAAGTAAGTACATAATTTATATTTAATAATAATTTGCTTAATCTTTTAAATTTATTTGACTTCATAAATTATTTTCCAATACTTTTCTTTTTTTCAAACTTATATAATCTCGCTGCTCGATGAGGTACATTTTTTTCTACTTCATCTAGCATTACCAATTGATGTTGTTGCATCATTTTTTTTCTGAAAATTTCTCACATCTGAATGGGTCTGATTAATGACATCGTATAAAATTCTCAAATGAGACATAGTAAATTTTCGAGGTAAAAGTTCAAACATTAAATATGGTTCAACCTTTAGTGTATGACGGACATGTTCCAAAGCAGCATGAATAATTTCATTGTGATCGAAGGCAAGATTAATATTGTCAATATCATTAACATCATACCATTGAACGGTTTTGTTATTCTCTTCCAGCTTAATTTTTCTGTTTATTTTGATTAAAGCCGCATAGCCTACTGTTACGATGCGTCCAATTTTCATTTTCGTGGTATTTTCGAGCCAATAAATGTCACGTGGATTGCTGGTTCTTTTCGGATCGCCAAAACTTTTAAATTGACTTAAATAAATATTTTTTAAACCTGTCAGTTCTCCTAAAACACGACTGGCAGCTTCATCTAAATTTTCATTCTCATAAAAGATGCTGCTTGGCAGTTTTTTATCGTTGTATTGCTCACCGGTTTCGTCGATGGTTCGCTCAATAAGCAAAACTTTAAGCTTCTCTTCATCAAATCCGAAAACTACACAATCAACCGAAACATGCGGGTTATAAACATTTACTGATTCCATTGATTTCTAAAGAAGTTTTTGACAATACTTCATTCAATTCTATTATAAACAATTGATAATCAATAATATAAATGTATAATTCTTGTTAAAATATTTTAGTAAGTCATTGGAAATCAGTATCTTTATAGATAATCATTAAAAAAATAAAGAAATGACTTCCAAGACTCACTTTTCTTATAAAATGATATACAGTTCGATTTGCGAACATTGTTTTCTCTCATTAAAGCCATTCAACAAATGGCGTAAAGATTTTATAAAAGACGTTCTTTGGCTTATTTTAAGTATTCACGGAAAAATAAACTTTTTACAGTTATCCCGTTATGGCAAATTTGGAGAACAACATTATCGTCGTCAATTTGAAAAGGATTTTGATTTTCTTGGTTTCAATACTTCTTTGATAAAGGAATATTGTGGAAAAAGGAAAGTTCTTGCCTTTGATCCCAGTTACCTTCCAAAGTCAGGACACCCGGAACAGGATATTTCTGGTCGGGATGTGCCGGTAGAAGTCAGTGGGGACTGGAAATTGGCGAGATAGCCGCCATTGATTTGGACAATCACACAGCTTTGCATCTGGAAGCTCAACAAACAATTGCTAGTGAGGATAAAACGTTACTGGATATTTATGCTGATACTTTATCTTCCCGTTCAGAGCAATTGAAAGAAATTTCTGATACCATTGTCGTAGACGGATATTTTTCAAAAGAACCCTTTGTCAGGAAAATGAAAGAAGCAGGATTAAAAGTAGTTTCACGATTCAGAGACGATGCTCGTTTGCAATATATACTTCCTCCAGTAAAGACAGGCAAAAAAGGACGTCCTAAAACCAATGGAGGAAAAGTAGATAAAGAGCATTTGAACATGGACTTTTTCTCTCTGGTTGAACAAGAAAACGCTGACTTTCTGATTTATATTTTTTCCATGAAAAACATTAAAATCAACCATCACAATGCTTTATTGCTCGAAAGATTTTTTTCCATGTTTGCCATAAATCCAAACTTGCTTAAAAATAGCCAAAATGTCAAAGAACTTTTATTATATGGCACCTTGTATGCTTAAAAAATTAACGAACTATTATAAATAGTAATCTGACAATAAATACCTTCATTTTTGATTACGAGTTAATTTTTAAAAATCGAATTTTGGGGATAGTGCTTTGCTAACCTTTTCAGCAATAATTTTTTAATCAACATTAAAAGCCACTTTTTGACCGATCTTTAATGAAGAATTGCCAATTTTAACTGTATACTTACCTGGTTCAACAATCCAAGAAGAAACGGAATCATCGAAAGAGGAGAAATCTTTGGACGTTAGTTTAAATTTCACGGTTTCTTTTTCGCCTGACTGAAGTAAACGAGTTTTACTGAAAGCTATAAGTTCTTGTTCGGGTTTTTCAATTTTTCCTGAAGAAGAGCCATCATAAAGTGACGTTACAATTCCTTCTACTCCAATTTGCCGCAGCATGTCGAGCGTGATCGGATCCTTTTTGCCAAACCATCTCCACGTTTTTTTCATATCAAATTAACCAATTTTTATTCATTAACATAAAATTTATCGCCGATTACCTCAACACTTTTTTGAACGACCTTTTCTATAGCAATGGATTTTTCATCGGGTTGCTTTCCACCAACAGAAATCAGCACCTTGCCGGCTTCAATGATCGGAATGTTTTCATCATTGCGAGCGGCAAACTGATTGGGTTTGAGTAGAAAATCAATTGTTTTGGTTTCGCCGGCTTTCAAATAAACTCTTCGAAATCCCTGCAATGCTCGAATCGGCTTTTTGAGCTTACTGTTGGGCAAAGATACATATAGCTGAACCACTTCCTCACCGTCTTTTTTACCAACATTCATAACATTCACCGAAACGGGAATATTTTCTCCCGGTTTAACCGAGGTTGGAATGCTGTTTAAATGATATTTAAACGTTGTATAACTCAATCCGTAACCAAATTCGTATAACGGATCGCCTTCGAAATAACGATACGTTTTTCCTTTCATGTCATAATTTTCGAAAGCCGGTATTTGGTGAACATCTTTGTAAAAAGTTACCGGTAATCTTCCGGCCGGATTGTAATCGCCAAAAATTACGTCGGCAATCGCTGTTCCGCCGGCTTGACCCGGATACCAGGCCTCAACAATGGCGGGTATGTTCTCGTTCTCCCAATTAATGGCCAAAGCACTCCCATTGAGTAAAACCAGCACGGTCGGTTTTCCGAGTTTAACAATTTCCTGTATCAATTCGGTTTGAACTTGCGGCAATTTAATATCAGTACGGTCGCCTTTGTAAAATCCATCGATATTCACATTCATTTCTTCTCCTTCCAATGAAGGACTTAATCCCATACAGAGTACCACCAAATCCGATTTTTTAGCCAAATCCAGTGCTTCTTTTTTCAAATCTCTTCCCGGCACATCCCACAATAATCGAACATAGGGATATTCGGTATTGTTTTGAACATATTCCAACTCAATTTCATAAGGTTTTCCTTTTTCAAGCTTCACATTTTCAAATCCTTTTTTGGCATGATGCGCACTTTGTCCGAAAGTCAAAACTTTTCCGTCCAATGTCAACTTAAAGCCACTAAACGCTTCACCTCCAATAGCATAAATTCCACTTACCGGTGGAACAATCACACCTCGCCACCGAACTGAAAATTGGTCGTACTTCATATCGGGAAATGGTGCATTCGTTTCCCATACAAAGTCGATTTTTCTATCAATCGTGGTATGTTTTGGCGTTCCTTGCCATTGGGAATTATCAAAATATTCGGCATTCAATCCTTTTGTTTTCAGATTCTTATCGGTATAGAAACAATTTTCGGAAACAGGCGTCAAATAAGGAAATTCATCCGTCCATCGGCAACCCAAAGCATATTTTATAGTTGCTTTCGGCAACTTTGCTTTGATTCCTTTCAAAGGAGTTATTTTCATGGAAGGATATCCGTTGTAATTTCCCAGCAAAACCTCTTCATTATCTACATTGGGTCCTATAACTGCCACTTTTCGAACATTCTTTGTAAAAGGGAGCAAATTTTTATCATTCTTGAGCAGCACCATCGATTTTCTTGCAGCTTCCAAAGCCAACAGCCGATGTTTTTCGCAATCTACCACACTAATCGGAATTTGAGCATATTTCACCTCTTTGTCGGGGTCGAACATGCCCAACTTCATGCGAGCCATCAGCAATCGTTTTACGGAAACGTCAATATCCGATTCGCTTATCAAATTCATTTTTACGGCATTCACCAAATGTTTGTACGTGTCGCCACAGTTCAAATCTGTACCGGCTTTTACGGCCATTGCTGCTGCTTCTTCTGGAGTATTCACTACATGATGCTTGTCTGGCTCGTAAAAATCGCTGATTGCACCACAATCCGACACAATGTATCCCTTCAATCCCCATTTGTTTCGCAGGATGTCCTCCACATACTTGCTGCCACAGCAAGGTTCACCGTTCAGACGCTGATAAGCACACATCACCGAGTAAACACCAGCTTCTTGAATAGCCCGCTTGAAATGGGGCAGATAAGTTTCTGCCAGATCATATTCGCTGGGATGCACATCAAAGGAATGACGAACAGCTTCCGGACCACTGTGCACTACAAAATGTTTCGCCGTGGCAATCAGTTTCAAATATTTCGGATCGTCGCCCTGCAAACCTTTGATAAACGGAATAGCCATTTCAGCCGTCAGAAAAGGATCTTCGCCGTAGGTTTCCATACCTCTACCCCAACGTGGATCGCGAAAAATATTAATATTGGGACTCCAGAAAGTCAATCCCTGATAAATGCCCCGCTTCCCTTTCGACACATAATCGTGATGTTTGGCACGTGCTTCGTCGGAAATGGCTGTAGCAATATTGAACATTTCGTCGGTATCCCACATGGCAGCCATCCCAATAGCTTGCGGGAAGACGGTTGCCAAGCCCGAACGTGCTACGCCATGCAGGCATTCGTTCCACCAATTATAAGCAGGGATTCCCAATCGCTCGATGGCCGGCGAATCATAAAGCATCAAACTCACCTTTTCTTCCAACGTTAGTTGTGAAAGCAAATCGTTCACTCTTTCATCAAAAGTTAAAGCTGTGTTCAAATAAGGTTCAACGGCCTGTAAATGAAACGAAAAAACAATAGATGCAATAAAAAACAGAAAAATCAAATTTGTTCTTTTCACAATTAAAAAATAAATTAAAAAATTTTTAAAAGTATTTTATTCTTATGACCTAAGTTAAAGAATGGGCCCGGCAATACTAAACAATTTTCTACTTTTTTTAATTCTTCAGTATTCTTAAAAGAAAGTTCAAAACAAGGCATTTTAGGTATTTCCATATTGCTCTCAAAATTGAATAATAATAAATCAGAATCAAAACTTACTTTTGCTTCTATTTCTGAACTATTGCAATCAAATCCTGATTGTTTAATCCACTTATTTAAGAAAAAAGACTTAGGTAAAAAAGTAAAAATATAAAGATTATAATCCACAATATTTTCTTTACCTTGTAGAGATATTGGTTCCCCTCCATCAATAAAAATATTATTTATAACTTTATTTCGATTTGTAGTTAAAGCTCTTCCATTTAAAAAACGGTTTGTGGCAACTTCAGCTCTAACAAGTGAATTTGAAGTATGCCCTATTAAATTATTTATAATAATTACTTCATCCGCATCATTAGCCAAAACACCATTCCCATTAATATTCCAAATAAAATTATGATCAATCAGATTAGGATACTGTGATGCTTCAATAAAAATTCCTCCTTGAATTGTTTGTATATTGTAAATAATATTTTCTTTTATTTGAGAATAACGATTATCCCAATCCAACCAAATACCATTACCTCCTGTTATATTATAAATATGATTTCCTTTAATAAGGGTATTGCGAGTTTGTAAAAGCTTAATTCCTGCAACTTCCCAATAATTTTCTGCATTTTGCCATCCACAATTATAAATTGTATTATTCTCAATGAGTCCATTTATAACATAATAACTTCTTATACCGGCAGTCCCACAATCATGAATAATATTATTTCGAACAATTGTGTTCCCTTCTTCTTTCCCACCTCGAGGTTGATTTAAAGGATTATCATCTCCATTTTCAAAAGCATAATAACCAAATTCAAGTGCAGAAGAATTAATTTGGCTAAAAGTATTATTTTCTATTATCCAATGATGCCCTCCCCATGTGGTAACTGCACCAGTACTGGTGCGTAAAAAACCATTCGCACAATGTTCAAATGATAAACCTGAAAGTCGAACATACCCAAAACCGACTCCAGCAGGTCTTAATAGATGACTTTGGACAACTAATTCAAAAAAAGCATTATTTGGATTTTTTTCTTCAAAAGGATGAATATATAAAATCTTATTTGCTTTTGCAACATAAAAAGAACCTGCTACCAACCTTAGATCATCAATTGAAGCTATTTGCATCATTCTTTTGCCATCTTGGAATAACATTCCGCGAGCTAAATTATAAGGTGCTCTATTTTTGACTAACCAAGCCCATGGCATTAGATCAAATTCTTTGGGTTCAATATTTTGAAGTTGAAAAGGATTATAATCATTTTCAAACAAAGAATCAGGAAGCTGACAAGCCCATATTCCTTTCAACCACGTATAAATTACATCTTTTTTTAAAGGTTCATCAGTAGCAACTAAATTTTGTATCCATTTAACATTAAGTTCTCTAGATCCTTTTATAATCACCTTTTCTCCGGGGGCTGCTTCAATACTAATCATTTTTCTTGCTGATTTTCCTGAATTCTTCAGAATTATCGCTTCACGATAAATACCCGAATGAATTACCACTTTTTCGCCTGCTTTAACCAATTGAACTGCTTTTGAAATACTTAAAAGAGGTAAATTGGGAGTTCCTGGATTCATATCAGAAGCATTAGGATTCTTATTATCTACGATATAACTTTTAGTGTATATTGTAGAATCTTCCCACTGGAGTTCATATTTTGAAACTAGATCTTTGGAAAAGCCTGTTAAATGCAAAATAATCAAAAATACTATTATAATATTTATTTTTTTTATGTGATACATTGTTTTGCTTTTGTTATTTTACATAAATTTAAGTCTACTCTGAAAAATCGATTTTTAATCGGATTTTCCTTTCCAAATTTTGTAAAAAATGATCTAAAAGCCAATACCAATCGGCTTTTAAGAATATTCCAGTAAATTTAATGTACGCAAGAAAAATACTATTTTTTTTCTTCTAACAAAGTTATTTTATTGAATTTTTTTGTATATTTGTAAAAAATAAAATAATGTTCAATATGTGATAAATAACTAATAATTACACTGTAAGCAAGAAATTATTTTTAAAAAATATATTAAACAAATAATAATCAATTTGTTATATATAAAATATACCACTTTTTGAAAGGAAAATCCGTTTAATATTTACAAATTTTGAATATTAATATTCACTCTTAAAAAAATTAAAAGGACAGACTTCTTAGAGTAGACTCATATGTTTTTGTACTTTTTAAATTTATTTTATAAGATTAGGATTTTTTTCAATTTCACTTTGAGGTATAGGAAGATAGTAATTTGCTTCATTAAAAACTCGTTCTTCAATTTGTACTATTTTATAGTGATTAATTTGCGCATTCTCATCATATTCAATTGTCATCCCTCTAATTGGTTCACGAAGTGTTTCGGCATCTTTCCAACGACGAAGATCAAAAAAACGCTGTTCTTCTAAACAAAGCTCTACATGCCTTTCATTATGAATACGTTTTCGCATCTCGTTTTGTGAAAGACCTTCTGGTAAATCTGGTAAACCTGCACGATGCCTCACCTCATTCACAGCATTATACACATTGTTATCAGGTGCACTTAATTCTTCATTTTTTGCCTCAGCATAGTTGAGAAGTACTTCGGCATATCGAAAGTATGGCCAATTATTATCCTGAGCAAAAGCTCCAGTATACAAATCATCAGCAGGACCATTATATTCTTGAATCATTTTACGTAAACCATAACCACATCTTGCTCGATAATCATTGGGAACACAATTACCACTCAATTCTGGATGTTGAATATTTTTATGAATAAGTATTTGAGTACCTTCCCACCAACAACCATGATATAAGAGAGTTTGATAAAAACGGCTATCACGATTTGCATAGGGATTTTGATTATCATAAATAGAAGAAGGATCACTGATTAATTTACCATCGGTTGTTTCATAAGTATCCACCAAGTTTTGAGTAGGATACAAGCCATTCCATGACCCTTTATTTATACCTTCTGGATCAAGACTCCATTGCATATGAATATTATGTGTAATTTCAGGATATTGGAAACGACGTTCAAAGATAATTTCTCTATTGGTCGCACTTTTATCAAAAAACAAATTATAATAAGGCTCATTACCTTGTGTATATAAATTATAAATCCCTAATTTTATAACATCATCAGCAGCATTGGCAGCCGCTTCCCATCGTTCTTTTTCATTGGATGGATTATTTAAAGGGCTTGCTAAATAGAGTAAAGCTCGTGCTTTTAATGCAAGAAAAGCTCCTCTTGTTGCTCGACCTTTCATCTCTGGAGATATTGTTAAAGGAAGATCTTTCGCATATGTATCGCATTCTTCTTTAATAAAATTGATTAAACCTTCAAAATCCGTTGCCGGAGTAAGAAGATCTTCATTTAATTGTTGGGGATTTGTAATTAAAGGAGCACGTCCAAATGTTTTTGCTAAATCAAAGTAGCAAAAAGCCCTAAGAAATCTTGCTTCTGCCTCATAATATTTTTTTTCATCAGGTGTTAAAACTATATTTTCTGCTTTAGGCACCCCTTCTATTAGAGTATTGCACTTACGAATAATATTAAAATTACTCATCCAAATTTGATCAATAAAAGGAGTGCTTTGGGCAGTGATTTGTCCAGTATTGAACTGATTTACATTGGCATCAAATTTACCATCAAAATCATCTGTCCCAGCATCAAAATTGCCTCCAAAGGCAGCAGACCAATCCTGGTTCCACCCTTGTGTATTACGATTAAATCCACAAACCAAGCTGCCATATGTATTTGCTACGAACTGATCTATTAATTTTTTATCTTTCCAAATAAGTGCATCCGAAACAAAAGTAGTAGGTTTAATATCTAAGAAATCATTGCAACTTGCCATGCTTAATAAACCTATGAATAATAACATAATATTTTTTATTTTTTTCATGATTTTTTATTTTTAAAATTGAATAGTAATACCTCCATTAAATGATTTCATTTGAGGATAAGACCAACCTTGAGAATGTAAATTTTCAGGATCTATTTGAGGTACTTTTGTAAAAGTCAATAAATTCTGTCCACTCAAATAAATACGGATATTTTCTATATGATTGTTAACAAGCCATTTATAATTGAAGTTATAACCAATTTCAATATTTTTTAAGCGTAGATAAGAAGCGTCATATAAATATGTTTGAACTGGCGGAAATTCGGTATTCGGAAAATTATGATTTGAAGCTTCTAATCTGGGGTAACGAGAATTTGGCTTTTCTTCAGTCCAAGCATTCTTTATCCATAAGGAAGGTAAATTTCCATCATTATAATAAGGCATAATTACGCCACCATTTAAATATACTTGAACATGACCTGTACCTTGAAATAAAAAACTGAAATCAAAATTTTTATAGGAAATAGAGCCATTTATGCCGTAAACAATTTCAGGAACATTACCATAACCGAGATAAGTCATGTCACCTGCATTTACAACCCCATTACCATCTACATCTACATACTTAATATCACCTGGTTTAGTTACATAATCTATTCCTGCTACTTCTTGTTTAGCATATGCATCTATTTCTGCTTGTGACTGAAAAATTCCATCAGTTTTATAACCATAATAACTATAAATTGGTCTCCCTGTATGTTTCATATATTTAGTTGTGCCAGCTGCTTCTGCCATTTCCAATACTTTATTTCGCGCATAAGTAAAATTTCCTCCTAAGTTATAGTGGAATTGACCAATTTTTTGATTAAAAGAAAGCAATAACTCTATCCCTTTGTTTACTACTTTTCCAATATTCTCTAAAGGCAAAATTCCACCAAATGACCATGGAACTTCACTACCGCGTTGAGCAAGAATATCAAACCGATTTTCTTTGAATACATCAAGAGACAGATTAATTATATTAAAAAGTCCCCAATCCATCCCAACATTAGTTTTCTTTGAAGTTTCCCAAGCTGCTAAAGGATTAGCTATTGGTCCTGGTTGAAGCCCCTTGGTAACTAGGTTACCAAAAATATAATCACCTAAGTCATTGGGTAAACCACCGGCATGAGCCCCATTTGGAAAATACAAATCAAAGCGACTATAATAAGGAAAAGCAATGCCGCCAGTATTATCATTACCTAATGTTCCATATGATACTCTAAATTTAAGGAAATTTATTTCTTTTCTTAAGTCTTCAAAAAAATTTTCTTCAGACATTACCCAACCTCCAGAAACAGAACTAAAAGTTCCCCATCGTTTTTCAGGGCTAAAATTTTCTGAAGCATCTCTTCGTGAATTAACTTCAAAAAGATATTTATTAGCATAAGAATAATTTATTCGTCCTACAAAACTTACTCGTGCATGTTCTTCGTCATAACCACCTAATTGTTGCCCTTGTGTATTTCCAGCGTTAATTTGATCCATTACTTCAGAATCGAATGAATTACGTTGAACCCATAAATTATGATAATTTTCTTTTTGCCCTAGCCCCATCGCTAAGACTGAAAAAGAGTGATTTTTAAAAGATTTATTATAACTCACATGTCCTTGCCATTCAATATATTCATTATCATAAGTATTTTCATATAAGTTAGGACTACCGTGTGGTTGTGGAATATAATTATCTTTATTTAAAGGATCTCGTACATATAAGGATGGCGATTTAGACCATAATTTTTGAGCATAATTATTTTTTTCATAAGAAAAAACTCCTTTTATTTTTAAACCATCAGTAATAAAAGAAAGATTTTGTTCCAATTCAATAAGAGGAGTAACAGTATTGTTTCTTGAATTATTATATCCAGCCTCTTTACTAATTAACGCTATTATATTCGGATGAGTTGCATCAGGCACAATAAGTAAACCATCCTTATTTTTTGCTAACAATATTGGCGTGTTACGTACAAGTTGTTGAAAAACACCAGTGCTGTTTGTTGGACTACTATGAGTATGCTCAACTCTTCCAGAAATATCTACAGATAATTTGGTGGATTTAGTTATATTAGCATCAATATTTGCTCTTAGTGAATAGCGATCATAATTTAAATTATTCCAAAGTCCGCCTTGGTTTAGATAGCCAAAACTAGTAAAGTAGGCAATATCTTCACGTCCACCATTTAAAGTAATATTATGCTGTTGCTGGATTGCATTTTTCGTAAGAGTTTCCTTATACCAATTTGTATTAGGATAATTTTCTGGGTCGGAGCCATTTGCAAATTTTTCAATTTCTTCGGGAGTATAAATTTCTTTATTCATGTATATATTCTTCATTCTCGCATAATCTGCAGAATTGGCAAAGCTAGGAAGCTTAGTCGGACTTTGAGTAGAAATATTCCCTGAATAGGAAGCTTGAATTTTTTGTGGTCTTCCACGTTTTGTCGTCACTAGAATCACTCCATTAGCACCACGCATTCCAAAAACAGCTGCAGATGCAGCATCTTTTAAAACACTTAATGATTCAATTTCATGTGGATCTAAACGAGCAAAATCTTCGTATGTTCTTTCTATGCCATCAATAATGAATGTTGGTGCGGTACTTCCTCTAAAAGTGGCAACTCCACGAATAAAAAGTTGTGAATTATCATTTCCTGGTTCTCCAGTAGGTTGTTTTGCAATCAAGCCCGGTATTTGTCCAACTAAAGTATTAGCCGTATTAGCTGATTGTGCTTTTAGAATATCATCACTTCTCACTGAAGCAACAGCTCCAGTCAAATTTACTTTCTTTTGTACTCCATAACCAATTGCTACCACTTCTTCCAAAGCAACCGTTTCTTCTTCCAACTGAATATTAAACGTAGTTCTCTCTCCAATGGGTATCTCCTGGTTTTTCATTCCAATGAAAGAAATCTGGAGTGTTTGAGCATTAGCAGGAATACGAAGGAAAAATTTTCCATCTGCATCTGTAATTGTCCCAATAGTAGTACCTTTTACCATTACGGTAGCACCCGGAATAGGATCACCCGACGAATCTGTTATTTTTCCCGAAATTTCTTTTTGCTGTGATTGTTGAGCTGCTTGAATAAGGTTGGCAACTGTTGAAGCATTTTGATTGGATCTTTTCAATAATACTATATAGTTGTTTTCAAACTCATAAGCTATATCTGTTCTTTTAAAAGCTTCATTCAAATAAGTGGATACTTTGTCTGATTTATTTGGAAGATTTATTTCTTGATTTGTGTCTATTTCGCGATTGCTATAAACTACCAAATAATCAGTTTGCCGTTCAATTTCATTGATCAGTTGACCTAAGGTTAATGAATTATTGTTTAATTCAATAACCGCATCTTGGGCTTTAGTATTTAAAGCCATCAACTGAAAAGAGAAAACAAATAAAAGAATAAAACAGATTCTCATAATTCTGAATATCTCTTTAAAAGTTTCATTTTTTATTAAATAAAGTACTTTTAGAAATTTTTTTTTCATATCTTTGAAAAATTAAAAGTGAATACTAAAAAAAGCTTGTAGGTGTTTACTTTTACGGGCGATGAGTGTTGGCGCACTTATCGCCTTTGTTTTATGATTTTCTTTTTTTCATAGGCATTAAATTTTAAAGGTTAATAAATCTATTTAGTTAAAGTTATTATATTGTGCTCGGCATCTTTTACAATATTAAAATGACGAATTTTTTGGATAATGTACAAAATTTCATCAATTCCATCACGTTGCCGGAATTTTCCTGTATATCTTACATTAAAAATATCAGGATCATCTACTTTAATTGTAACATCGTAGTAAAGTTGTAATTTTTCAATGATATCCAACAATCTTTCATTCTCAAAACAATAAATCCCGTCTTTCCAGAGAAAATGATTAGGATTATCAATTTTAGATATAACTCCTTTGTCACCTTTTAAAGTAAATTCTTCATTAGGCTTTAAAACAACATTCATTTTATTACTACAAATTTTGATTGACCCTTCCACCAGAGCAACTTGTGAAATATTTGATAAGGGATAATTATAAATATTGAATTGTGTTCCAAGTACTTTTACTTTAAAATTTTGTGTTTCGACAATGAAAGGTTTATGTTTATTTTTTGTTACATCAAAAAACGCTTCTCCTTTTAAGGAGACTTTGCGTGATCTAGTTGAAAAATGTGCAGGATAAGTTAAAGTGGATTGAGCATTCAACCATACAACTGTTCCATCCTGAAGAGTGAGCTGCGCTCTTTGTCCAGCTGGGACATAAAGCATATTGGTAACATTATAAGAATCATTTTTAACAAAATATAAAGTTAAAAAAACAGTAGATACAATAAGAACTATCGTGATTGCAGCAATTTTACATACATTTGCAATTGTTTTGTGACGATAGTGAGTTTGCACTCTTTTAATAAATTGTTGAAAACTTTTTCTTCCTTTTTCTTCATCATTTTTATGCTCAACTAGATGCGTTAAAGCATAAATATTTTGTAAACGAATATATTCTTCTTTTAATGATTCGTCCTCTTTTATCTCTTTCAATAACTGTAAACGTTCTGAATCATTAAGTTCACCCAATAAAAATTTTATAAGTCTTTCATCCATTATTTATTATTATATAACTATTAAACGTTTGAAAAGAAAAAATCCACTAAAAAATATCGAAATATTTTTAAAGGAAAAAGAAAAGTAATAAAGGGAAATAATCTTTTAAAATTTCTTTTAATTTCCTGTAAGCGATTGCCATTTGATTTTCAATAGTGTTGACCGAAATATGAAGTTCTTCAGCAATCGTTTTTTGTTTTTTGCCTTCTATCTTGTTCATTACAAATATTTGTCGGCATTTTTCAGGTAAAGATTGAATGGCATCATTAATAATTTTTTCAATATCAGCATTATTGAAAATCTGTTCATTAAATTCTTCTAAAGACTGGAATTTCATTTGTAAAGTTAATTCATATTCTTCCTGCATTCTGTTGAAAGCATTCTTCATTATTATTTTGTGACGCAAAAAATCAATACATTTATTTTTTACAGTAGTGAAAAGATAAGCTCTTATGTTAAAATCAACTGTAAAAAGTTCTTTTTTCTTCCATAACATAAGAAATATATCTTGGACAATGTTTTCAGCTTCTGCTTCATCAATCACATATTCTTGGGCAAAACGCTTTAATTTTGGGTAATAAGAAATATAGATTGTTTCAAAGTTGTTAAAAGGTGGTTGGTGGTTTTGCATGGTTTATTTCCTAATTTTATAGAATTAGCCTCAAATATATGAAAATTTTATAAATTTAGCAGCGTTGGAAAATTATTGTTTGTTTTTGATTCCTAATATTCTTCAAGAATAAAATCTTTCAAAATATAGATTTTCTTTATGTTTAGTACTAGTTCAGTACTCGACATAAAATATTCTTATAGACTTTAATTTTATTACTTGTCTTAATTTTTTAATTAAAAGTTAGATAAGAATATTGACTATTTAGTCAATCAACGATTATAATGGGAACAACCTAATTATTGAATCATTGATCAAAGTGACCCTCTCCTTTCACGTAGTTGCCATGAGTTTGACGGATTAGGAGGCCGGCATTGCAAAAGCGGGCTATCTGCTTGTCGGCAGAGCTTTCGTGGATTTGCAAACGGGAGGCTACTGCAAGATACTGAGAACGGTCGAATTGAGCGGGTAATGTTTCAAAAAATGCCATTTTAGGGTTATTAGCTGCTGGTTGTGTCTGATTGGATTGTGGAAGTTGTCGAAAAACATAAGCGGAGTGCTGAAGGAGTACTTTTACCATTTCCATGACAATATAAAAATCGTTGTCGGAACAAACCAACCCATGGCTGAAACAACCTGTATCCATAATACGTAAAACGGTTAAGACCATTGCCAAACGAAAAGTAATCAAACCTAAACGACGAATAGAACCCAAATAATCGCTGCCCAATAGTTCCCAATATTGTTGCTGGACTTTTTCGAAGTATTCATTAAAGGTTGTTTGCTGAGTATGCGAAAAAGAAAAACGAATGTTACCTGCTTTTTTCAGGAAGCCATAAAAGTCGAAAAAACTATCACCTAAACGATCGAAACGCTGATCTAACGATTCGTCTTCGTTGCAAGCAAACACATCCATCCATTGTAAGCGAATATTCATGCAGTAGAAGATAAAACGACTGAACAAGCCATTTTCGGCATCAGGTATCAGGCTTTGAATCTGTCGAGGTGTGCCGGAGAGCAGGGCAGAAAGTTTGGGTACATCGAGGGTAACATATTCCCGATCCTTGCGTCGCAAATAAGAGATTTTTTCGTGGTGGAACGCTTTGCGAAACCCATCGGAATAGTTGCCGTGTTCACTTTTGAAAGTTTGCGCCAATGTATCCCCTTCCGTTTCGAACATTAAACCAACCCCTTGATTATCGTTGAGGATTTGAAAAACGGCAGTGGCACTGCTATTGGCTGGTATAAAGAGCATCCGTAAGGGTGGTTCCTGCGGCTCTTCGACATCAGGATTTTTCTTGTTAGCTACATATTCCGTTTGTTGACGCTTGTACTCTTCATATTCGAGCTTGTTTAATTCCCGCAACTGTCGGTGAATAGGTTCAACAAGACGACGGCAAAGCGATAAACGACCTTTGCCAGCAGAAGCTTGAGCAGAAACAAAGAGGAACAGATTCGGATAAACCGTCATCCCGCCATAAATGCCATAAACGTTGGGCATGCAAGCTGAGAGGACAACCAGCGAACCCAATAAAAGGAGGTCTGCATCTTCTGGAGAAATGGCATAATGAGTAATTTGCTGTAAAAATTGGGGTAAAAGGGGATAAATTTCTTCCGGAAAAGTAGGTAAAAAAATATCCTCTAACTCTTCTGAAAAGGAAGATTGAGCACTATCCGTTTTGATTTCGTCAGCATTTTGCAATGTTATTGATTTAGATTTTTCCAATATTGTCAAATTTCCAATTTGGCAATTTGGCAATTTGGCAATTTGGAGATTTGAAATTTCAATACCGGCCTGTTTTGCCAAGTGGAAAAATGTTTTGATGGTTATGCCGTGTCCGTGAGCTTTGAGGCAATTGTCGAATTGTTTGTCGGTTTCGGCAGCCGAATAGTTGGGATAAAAACGGCTCAATCGGTGATAATATTGTCGTCCACTTTCGCCTAATGCATCAGCAATGGCAAAGCCAAGGTCACGCCAATCGGCATAATTGGGGGCGATGTCGATGGCGGATTGTTCAATACGACGGGTGATTTGTTCGATATCGGATGGAGAGGTGCTTAAAGAAGGATGAGACACATGCAATGTGTCTTTACCTTTTGGCGGATTTTGAGACGATTCGTGAATTGTTTCAACAGGTTTCCAATCGGCTGGATTAAATGTTTTCTTGCTCATTGTTATGGGAATTATAGAAATTTTTAAATTGAATCAATTGATTATTGGGAAATGGGGCGTTGCCCCAAAACTTCACTTTAATATGAGCCGTTACATGTAACGGCTCTACTAAAAAAAGGACGTTTGTTGGCTAAAATCTTTTAAACTCGCTCCTTCGGAGCTCAAACAGAAAAGATTTTTTTAACGCCAACTTCTCTTATTTTTCGGCTCACCGGCTCATGTCATTCCATAAATTATAGTTTCTTGGTACATTCATTTCTTCAACTTTATTTTGCTAAAAACTTAATAACAAGTAAACTCCTTCCGCAATCCAAAAACTTATTAACTTATTAAAAAATCTGGAGATTTTGTTTTTGCTTGTGACGTAGCCTATAGGCTACGCCGAACGGGAGATTTTGAGACGATTCGTGAATCGTCTCTACAGGTTTCCAATCGGCGGGATTAAATATTTGCTTGCTCATTATTTTATAAATTATGGGGATTAATTATTTCCGGGTTGAGATAGGCGTTGGGATCGTGGGGAAGAAAACAGGCGCGGGATAGGTCGCGTCCCGATTTATCGACGACAATGCCGTGGGTTTTGGCAATATAATTGGCAACGGCAGTGAAGAAAATGTCGTGCGGTGCCTGGAGGATGTCAATGGGGATGACCCACTTTAGACCATCGCCCGAAGGACTTCGAAAAAGGAGTTGCGTGTCGAAATATTCGTCTTGTAAAAGGCGTTTAAATAATGTTTCAACGTTGTTTAAATGGTCGAAGTCTATACAAAGCAAGCCGGAATGTTTGATTAAAGCCTGGTCATTACGAACCATAAACGTTCCTGAAAAGGTGCAGTAATCGAAATGGGCAGCTTTGAATTTTCTTGCCTGCCTGGGAACAGTGATTGCTCGCAATCGCTGTGTCCTTTCTTTGTAATAATCCCCTTTGATGGCATTGTAAACTTGCCTTAAACAAACCGATTTGTATGGTGTGGTGTTGCTAATGGGGGCTTTGAAGAAAGAGAACAAGGAAGCTGCCCAATTTGACGGTTCTACTTGTGAATTATTTATTATTTCCATAATGGCGAATCTTGTACATTGTGTAATTATCTTTCAGTATACGTTCAATATCCTGACGGCGATAATAGAGTTTGTTACCAATTCGAGAGAATGGCAAAGTGCCATTGGAACGCAAGGTTTGTAAAGTACGAGGACTAATATGCAAAGTTTGCATGACATCCTGATTATCCATCCAATCTTCGAGGAAAGAATACTCAACTAACTTATTCACTTCTTCGTCTGTCAAATTGTCGAGAGAAATCTGTTTTTGTTTCAATCGTTCAGCTTGAATGCAGGGACATTTGCGGAACAGTTTGCCGAAAGGTTCGTTTTGATTCATAGCCATTTCAACCAGAATTTCTGATAATCGTTTGAGATCTTTCATTTCAAACCTCCTTTCTTTGCGAGAATATACTGTTCGGCTTCAGCTTGAATTTCAGCTATGGTTTTTCTTTTGCCTTCTTTCAGCCAGGCATCGATTTCGCTTTTAAGAAATTGAAGTTTTTTTCCTTTTTTGTGATAAGGAATGAGTTTTTGTCCAATCCATCCATAGACGGTTTGTCGGGCAGGTTTGTCCGGTAAATAGGTACACAATTCCTGTAAGTTGAACCAACGGTCAGATTCAGGAAGTTCCCTCTTCGTTTCATTCAACAAGGTTTCAATTTTTTCTACCTTGTCGAGGAGGATTTCCACAGCTTGTAGAAGTTGTTCGAAAGATAATTTATCCATATTCTTTTATTACCCGTCTGATTCAGCTGCTCCCTTATCGACGGATAATAAGAAAGCCCCAATTCTCATGGAACTGAGGCTACAAAAGAATAAACAAAAGAAGGGTGTAACGGGTCACTGGGACGGGTTATAAATTATCGTTACTTATTGTATTTAATTGATTATGTGAGCCATTGCATGCAACGGCTCTACTGAAATAATGGATGTTCGTTGGCTAAAATCTTTTAAACTCGCTCCTTACAGAGCTCAAACAGAAAAGATTTTTTAACGCCAACTTCTCTTATTTTTCGGCTCACCGGCTCATGTCAAGACTAAAAAATAAGATTGCCCTGTGGCTTTATTTCCTTTAACCTTATTTTTACTCAAACCTTAATAATAGGGAAACTTATTCTTATTAACCGTATTCTCTTTTCAAAAATCTGGAGATTTTGTTTTTAGCTGCGACGTAGCCTGGAGGCTACGCCGAACGGGGAGTACAGGTGAATGGCTGACGCCAGGGAGAAAATCTGGAGATTTTATTTTTACTTACGACGTAGCCTGGAGGCTACGCCGAACAAAAGGAAATTAACAATTTAAATTGGACATTTTGCCAAATTGCCAAATTGCCATTTTGGAGATTTGGAGAATTAATTTTTATATGTGGAAAATTTTTAGTGAGATGTAGGCTAAAAAATATGCCGAACGGATCACTGGGACGGGTTATAAATTATCGTTGCTTATTGTATTTAATTGATATTTCACTATTTATGTCTACAAGAATTTTGTTGACATTTTCGACTTCCTCCTTGTGATAAGAAGTTAATTCATTAGGTTCTGAAAAACGTTGTCGGATTTTTTCTTCTGAAAAACCGGTAAGATAACTAATTAATCGTGCTATTTTGGTATTGTCATTGTTTGCCACATAACCTGCTTCTTTTAAAAGAGCAATCATGACATCGGTTGTAACCTTTAATGTTCGTTTTTGAGCATTCTTCTGGGTTTCAGTTTCTTCTTCATCAGGTTGAATATTTTGTTTGAACAAGTTTATTTTTTTATCGATATTTCCACAAATATCTTCAGGATATTGTCTGGCATATAGAATGTAATTGATTATTTCCAATATTTGAACTGCCTTTGCAGGAGAAAATTTATTTTCTTGCAGTACGGAAATTATATCGTTGACTTGAATGGTCGGGCTGTTTGTTTCAGCAATATGACGTTGATAATATTGAATCTCACGATCCAGTAATTTCAAATATAGACTGTTGGGGTGTGGCATATTTTGCTCCCGTTGATATTCTTCCAGGCAATCTCTAAACTTTTCATCTGTTGATTTTCCAACCAATGTTTTTCTAAAATTATCAAATTCCCAGGAAACATGTTTTTCATTGGCTATCCATTCGTTTTCAGAATAATGGTTAGTAGAATTTTCTTTTAAATCTTTCTGTATTTCAGAAGATTCAAAAAATCTTTCCTGATTTTTCTTCCAATCCTGAAGTGATTTCTCAAAATATTCAAAGTATGGAGTAGAGTTTTCATTATAAGCACATTTTTCCTTAATGGTTTCCAGACAATCCACTTTCTCGGGACAATCGATAGCCATAATCACATACACACAAGCAAAAATTACCGTTGCCTCATACCATCGGTTGACATGAAAATCGTAATCATCCCCCCAAAAATCTCCTGCTGGTCTATTTTTTATAGGATCATTCCGTTTCCCTCTAATATGTTTGATTTCATCCCAAATTTCATCAATAAATGCTTCCGGATATTCTTCCTCTTTCAATTTTGAGGTAATGGTGTGAACACAGTTGAAAAGCGTAGTTTGTGGAAGAGAATTTTCTTTTATTCGTTCTGTTGTTTCTGTTTCTTTTTGATAAAGCTTTTTAACCATTTCATAAACAATTTTTTCACTGGGACTAAATTTGACAAAATCACTTTTCGACTCATAAATGTTTTTTACGATCATGGATTATTTTTTTAAAGTTAATGTTTAATGTAATTGTTTGAACTAATAGTAATTTTATGTGTATTAAAAAGAGCAAAATGCAGTTTTCTAATTCGTTGTTAGCCGCTGTTATCGAAAATTATTTGAAGAAATTGGGAGGTTATAAACGGGATAGGAAAGTTTTTAGGAAAATGATATTTGAAGTAAGGAAGATTCATATTTACAGTAAACGTCACAGACAAAAGTTAGGTTAAAAGTTTTTATCAGTTGAATAAAAATGGTTTTATAATTGGAATGAAACACCAATTTTTTTGAAATCTAAATTTTCAGCTAAAAAGTGAAAGAGCCATTGAATCCAATAGCTCTTCCGTTAGATATTTCTATCAATAAAAATTGATAAATTATTCCTCAAAACAGTGTTCTATTCTGTTGGGATTTTCAAAGACAAAAATAGAAATAATAAACAAAACTGAAAAAAGAGAGTAGAATTTTGAGTCTGTTTTTTAACTTATATACTGAAATTATTGATCCCGATTTTGCCAAATTGTCAAATTGCCATTTTGGAGATTTGGCAATTTGGAGATTTGGAGATTTGGCAATTTGGGGATATTAAAATTGGCTTGTGATTTCATTTATTCACATTATTTTCTTTAATATCAAGATTTAAATCGAGTTTAATGGCATTGGCAATGGGCACTACAAAAATTTTATTATTCTCTGTAATGAAAATTTTTCTTATTTGCGATTATTCATTGTCCAGCATATTTGTAGATTATTCACTCTTATCAACATCTTTTTCATTTGGCTTAATTTTAATCATTTCTGCTGCCTGACGCTTTTTTTCATCAATTAAATCGGCATAAATTTGTGTTGTAGAAACGTTTTTATGAGTCAACATTTTGCTAACTGTGTAAATTTCACTTCCGTTTGAAACGAGCAAAGTGGCAAAAGTGTGTCGAAAAGAATGAAAGGTGATATGTTTATTAATTCCTGCATCATTGAGCCATTCTGGCAAAATATTTTGTAACATGGATTTTTTAAGACCTTTGAAGACCAGACCTGTAGATTTTTTTCCACATAATTCGTAAGCTTCTTGACTGATTGGATTCAAGACTTCAGCATTTGTTTTCTTTGTTCTTAATCTTATACAAAGTCCACCGTCAGAATATGTTTCAAAATTTTCCCATTGCAAAGCAAGTATATCACTGAAACGTAACCCAGTAAGACAAGAAAAGAGTGAAGCATTTTTGAGTGCAGTTTCCCGACATGGAGTATTGTAAAGTGCTTGTACCTCTTCAAAAGTTAAGAATTGGCGACGGGAATCTAAAGTTTCGATTTTGTAAAGGTATTCATTGATATTTTCAAAAATATATTTTTCTTTGTAAGCAATAGCCAACAGGCCACGAAATGTTGACCAATAACCTGAAGCAGAATTTTGTGAAAGAGCTTTGTGGTTGTGATTAAGTTGCTTGGCACTCAAAAGATAAGTGCGAAAACCATTACACAAATCCACTGTAATTTCTGCAAAAGTACATTTGCCATGAACAAATTTGTAAAAATGTTCGTAAACGATTCTCCATTTTTCATCATGCTCTGTTAATTTGTTTTTGAAATAAGCCAAAAAATCCATTTTTTGTTTGGTCTTATCCATGAAACCATATTGTTCATTAATCAATGACAATTCTCGTTGAGCTCGTATAGCTTCTGCCTGTTTCAATTTTTCGGCATTAATGCTCTTTTCAAGGGATGTTTTCGGATTTTTTGCAATATAAATTCCCAGATATTCGCGGCGAGTCATTTTCATGGTAAATGGGTTACGAACCGGAGGATAAAAATCAAGATAAAGCGTAATTTTCCCGCTTGGCAATTCTCGTTTGCGTAAGGTTACTTTTGTTGTTGACATTGAGTTATAATTTTTTGTATTTTATGAGATTATCAATACTTTCACGTTCTATCAATATGTTTCTTCCTCGTTTAATTTTTGGCATTTTGTATGAACGAATTAAATCATATAAATGACTTCTTCCGATACCTAATTTTTTTATTGCCTGTTCGACAGTATAATAATTTTCATTTTCGAGCGGATCTAACCCTCTGGCTTTGTCCCAATGATATTTTGAAATTAATATTCCCTTTCCTTGTCTTTTCTTAGGTATTTTGTGATCACTGGTATAGTCGTAAATATATTGGCGGGAAACTTTAAATTTATCCATAATTTCAGGCAAAGAATACCATTCTGATATATTTTGTTGTCCTTGTTTTATGAAAAGTTTTTTGAGCATATTTATTGAATAAAAAGCTTTGCCGTCAATGAAAGTGGGAGAGAGGTCTGCCGATTTGATTTTCTTGTAGAACCAAGTATCTGAAATTCCAAACATTTCAAGGGCTTCTTTTTTACTGATTAATTTTTCTTTTTGTTTTTGTATTTCAGAAATGGGTGTATTGACAGGTGAAAGTGGGAGTTGCTTTTGTTCCAAGTCTGTGCGTTTAATTCTTACAATTCTTTCTGTAAATCGATAAGTAAATAATTCATTATTTGCAATCATTTTGTAAATCGTTGGACGTGAAACGCCTAAAAGATATGCTGCCTGGGTTATGGAAAGCAAATCTTTTGAAAGCAAATTTTGACGATATTTTTCTTTAATATGGTTGCTGTCTTCATTTAAACGTTTTAAGCGTTTTTCTTCTTTACCGGCACGGTTTGCACAAGTTTTACTACAATATTTAGTAGTACTATTCAGGGCAGTGAATATTTGCCCGCAATATTGACAGACTTTCTGAAATTCAAATTTTCGTTCCATTATTTATTTTGCTGATATTTCGTTATTATTAGAGTTTATTTATTGTAAATTGGCGTAAATTTATGTAAATTGACGTAAAAATACTGTATCATTTAGTATAAGTATTGTGAGATTTATATTTATATGGTACAAATGTGGTACAAAGATATACAAAATATCTGTAAAAAAGAATAAATAAAGGAAGAAAATTATTGAAGGAATAAATTATAAATAACTGTATTTCAATAGTTTATTTATTCTTGATTGATTGTTGTTAGGAGGGACTATTTTCCGATACAAAACTTACTAAAAATATTACCGAGGATTTCGTCATTAGTAATTTCACCTGTTATTTCGCCCAGAAAATAAATGCATTCTCGTAAATCTTGTGAAATAAAATCACCTGACAGCCCATTTTCAAGGCCTTGTTTTACTCTTTGGATAGCTTTTAAAGCATTTTGTAAAGCTTCGTAATGTCTCACGTTGCTGATTACCACATCACCAGGCTGAATTTCAGGTAATTGAGCTGCTTTAACGAGTGCTTTTTTTAATTTTTCAATGTTTAATTGTTTTTTAGCAGAAATATAAATTCGTTCACCTTTGTAATGTTCAAAAAACTCCCAAACCACATTCCGTTCTTCTTCTGTAAGTTTGTCTATTTTATTGAATACCAGAATAAATTTTTTCTTTTCAACTTTTTTAGCAATTTTTTCGGTCAATGATTCGATACGTTCACTCAATTGTGTGCAATCAATGAGCCATAAAATAATAGAAGCTTGCTCAATTTTCTGAAAAGTTCGTTCTATGCCAAGCGTTTCTATTTCGTCTTTTGTTTCACGTATGCCGGCTGTGTCAATAAAACGAAAGGTAATTCCTTCAATGTTCACCGAATCTTCGATTGCATCTCGAGTTGTGCCGTGTATATCAGAAACAATGGCTTTTTCTTCGTTTAGTAAAACATTCAATAATGTTGATTTTCCCACATTGGTTTCACCTATAATAGCCACAGGAATTCCATTTTTTAAAGCGTTTCCAATTTTAAAGGAATTTGATAATTTTCTCATCAATTTTTCAATTTCGTCTGCAAGTCTCAATAATTTTGATCGGTCAGCAAATTCCACATCTTCTTCTGAAAAATCGAGTTCTAATTCAATCAATGAAACAAAATCAAGAAGCTGTGAACGAAGTTTCTTTAATTCATTGGAAATGCCACCTCTCATTTGAGTTAATGCTATTCGATGCGAAGCAGCAGAAGTGGCAGCAATTAAATCGGCAACTGCTTCGGCTTGAGACAAATCCATTTTCTTGTTCAGAAAAGCTCTTTGCGTAAATTCTCCAGGTTTTGCCAGCGAACAACCTTCCTCAATCAAAATTTGCAGAATTTGTTGTTGAATATAAATAGATCCATGACAAGAAATTTCCACAACATCTTCACCCGTGTAAGAATGAGGAGCACGAAAAACAGTGACTAAAACATCATCAATAATTTCATTTTTTTTGTTTACTATACTACCAAAATTAACCATATAAGGCTGTTGTTGAAAAAGATCAAGCGATTCTTTTTTCGGCATGAAAATTTTATTGGCATAACTGATCGCTTCTGGACCAGAAAGTCGAATAATAGCAATACCTCCTGAACCAGGTGGTGTTGATATAGCACAAATAGTTGGATTCATTTTTCAAAAAAATTTTCAGGGAAAACACCTAAATCTATTGACGATTTATTTGATATGATTTTTGCAGGTATGCCTCCGATTGTTACGTTATCGGGTATATTTTTATTTACAACAGAATTGGCTCCTATGGCAACGTTATTTCCTATGGTTATGTTACCGAAAATTTTTGCTCCTGGTCCTATGTATACGTTGTCACCTATAGTTGGAGCTCCATTGTATTCCCCTATACAGGTGGAAGGATGAATTCGACAATTTTTACCTATTTTGGCAAATGGACTCACTACAATAGTACCATAATGAACAATACAAAGCCCTGCTCCAAAAACATTTTTTGGAATGGATAAACCTAATCTTGTCCCTAAACGATGGTTGAGTATCTGCAGGCAAAGTAAGTAGAATTTACAAAAAGGGTTTTTCTTTTTTACATTGAAAAGATATTCAATTTTTCTCAATCGACATTGAAATCTCAGGCAGTCCATTTTCCAAAAGTTAAGCCATGTTATACGTGACAATTGATAGGCATGCAAATCACTTTTGAGATAATACTTGTATGTTTCTTTATCTGTAATCATTTTTGCAATGTTGAGGATCAAAGCAAATTATTCACATTCTTTTAAATTCTATCCAGTACCAATTGAATCAATTTTTCCATTTGAGGTTGATAATTCGTGTTGGCAGATTCAATTCTTCGATTAGCTATGATACAACAAACAGTCATTGCTTTGTGACCCATTAATTTCGATAGTCCAGCAATGGCAGAACTTTCCATTTCAAAATTAGTAATTTTATAGCCATTATGTCGAAAACTTTCAATTTTATCATTCAAATGACTATCATGCAAGTCAAGGCGAAGAACACGTCCCTGAGGTCCATAAAATCCATTGGCTGAAATGGTTACTCCTTTCAGCATATCATCTTTACTAATTCTTTCAATTAATTCTTTATCATTGTCAACCACATAAGGAGAAGCTAATTTTGGATTCCAATCTACATGTTTTTTGAAAGCCTCTTCAAAATCCAGATCACAAACTTTATCTCTACCAGCATAAAAACTTAAAAGACCATCAAATCCCAACGATTTTTCTGAAATTAAAAAACTTCCCAGTGGAATTTCAGGTTGCATTGCTCCTGAAGTGCCAATACGAACAATGGTCAATTGTCTGAATTCTGGTTTTTCAGTTCTTTTTTCCAAATCAATATTAGCAAGAGCATCCAACTCGTTCAAAACAATATCAATGTTATCGGTACCAATTCCAGTGGAAATCACCGTAATTCGTTTGGATTTGTAAGTACCTGTAATGCTTTTAAATTCACGATTCGATGCTGAACATTCTTGTGAATCAAAATATGAAGCAACTGTAGCAACTCGTCCAGGATCACCAACCAATATTACATTGTCAGCCAACTGTTCAGGTTTGATATGCAAGTGAAAAATGCTACCATCTTCATTGATAAGCAGCTCGGAAGGTGGGAAATATTTCATAACGGTAAAAAATTAATGTATTTTTTTAAATATAGATTTGCTTAATTGCCACAAATATAACCTTTTTTATTCAATTTTTGCTTTTTAATGGCTATTTAAGCTCTTTTTATAAAAAATAACTCAAAAATATTTTTAAATGATTGAAATACAACAATTTAAGGTATTATTCAAAATAAAAGAGTAGGGGAGGGGTAATTATTTAAAAATCAAGTGATAATATGAGATTAATAATCAACTAAATAAAGTAATAAGGTTATAATCAATTTAATCGAAAGAATTCCTCGAGGCTTGCCTCGGGGTTATTCATTAATAAAATTTTAATAACAAAAGGTTTTAAGGTCAAATTGAAAATGAATAAAATTATCAAAATTTTTTGCGGGTACAAAATCACACTAAAAACTTTATTGTCTTATTATATTTTGAATTTTTATCACAAAATATTTGTTGTTTATTAAACATGACCAAAGAACAAGAAAAAATATACAGTTAGAGGTATATACCTTCGCCAGTGTAACTTTAATGTAAATTTAATAAAATTGAAAGCATCACATAAAAAAGGAGAATGTCACCGAAATAAATTTTCTACATAGTTTTCCTATAATTTATATTATGTCAAATAGTATAATAATATAAAGCTATTTAAATTATCTTTCTTCCCTAATTTTCAATGCTTCATTCTTGCGAAAATAACTCAACAATTTTCATTCTAAAATCAAAAAGCCGTTTGACATCCTCTTGTGTATTAATTTCGCCTGTAAAATTTTTGAGATATTCAATATAAGCGTCACGAATAGCTATAAAATTAGGATGATCAGCTAATTTTCTGAAAATTTCACCAGAAAAAATATTAGGATTTTTACCAAGACTTAAAGCTGTCAGTGCTTCAATAATTTTTTCAGCTTTAAGTTTTGCTTCCATTTCGTTCATGTTGTTAATAGACTTTAAAAAGTTAACAATGCTGCAAAATTCAGCTAATTACTTGTTTATCAAGCAATAAGAAAATTATAATTTTAAAGTTAAATGTAATTCTTCCAGTTGACTATTGTCTAAAGGTGCTGGAGCATTGATCATTACATCTCTTCCAGCATTATTTTTAGGGAAAGCAATACAATCGCGAATAGAATCCAATCCATTTAATAAAGCAACGAATCTGTCCAATCCAAAAGCCAGTCCACCATGTGGAGGAGCTCCGTATTGAAAAGCATTCAGTAAAAAGCCAAATTGAGCTTGAGCTTTTTCTTCGGTGAAACCAAGCACTTTAAACATTTGATCTTGTAATTTACTGTCGTGAATACGAATAGAACCACCTCCCAATTCTACACCATTTATTACCAGGTCATAAGCATTTGCTCTTACTGCTCCTGGATCAGTTTCCAACAAAGGTATATCTTCCAATTTTGGTGAGGTAAAAGGATGATGCATAGCCTTATAACGCTGTAATTCATCATCCCATTCTAGTAAAGGAAAATCTACTACCCACAAAGGAGCAAATACATTTTTATCACGAAAGCCTAACCTCTCTCCCATTTCCAAACGCAATTCGCAAAGAGCTTTTTGTGTTTTCAATTCTTCGCCTGCCAGAATAAGAATAAGGTCACCTGCTTGAGATTGAAATTGAGAAGCAATTTTCTTTAAATCTTCATTATTAAAAAATTTGTCAATAGAAGATTTGAAGGTTCCATCTTTTTCATATTTAATATAAATCAGTCCTTTTGCTCCAATTTGAGGGCGTTTGACAAACTCTGTCAATTCATCAAGCTGCTTTCTGCTGTAATCCGCACAACCTGTGACACAAATTCCGCCAACATATTCACCATTATCAAAAATAGAAAATTGATGTCCTTGAACAACGTCTTTCAATTCAACGAATGTCATTCCAAAACGAATATCCGGCTTATCAGAACCATACAGTTTCATAGCATCAGCCCATCTCATTCTTGGAAATGGTTGAATAAAATCAACATTTTTGAGGGTTTTAAAAAGATATTTGATTAGTCCTTCAAAAGTTTGTAACACATCTTCTTGCGTTACAAAAGACATTTCGCAATCTATTTGTGTAAATTCAGGCTGACGATCGGCTCGCAAATCTTCGTCGCGAAAGCATTTTACAATTTGAAAATATCGATCAAAACCTGCTACCATCAATAATTGTTTCAAAAGTTGTGGCGATTGCGGTAACGCATAAAATTCTCCAGGATTCATTCGTGATGGTACCACAAAATCTCGTGCACCTTCTGGTGTAGAAGCAATTAAAGCAGGTGTTTCTACTTCAATGAAACCCAACTGGTCGAGATAACGTCGAGTTTCAATAGTTAATTGATGACGTAATTCAAGGTTCTGTCGAATAATGTTTCGTCGTAAATCCAAATATCTGTATTTCATCCTCAAGTCTTCGCCACCATCTGTATTGTCTTCTATGGTGAATGGCGGTGTTTTTGATTCATTCAATATATTCAATTCCTCAACGAGGATTTCTATTTCGCCGGTTGGAAGATTCAAATTTTTATTGCTTCGTTCTGCTATTTCTCCTGTTGCTTGAATGACAAATTCGCGCCCCAATTCATTAGCTTCTTTCCAGAGATTTTCGTTAATCTGTTGATTGAAAACTAATTGTGTTATTCCGTATCGATCTCGAAGGTCAACAAAAACCATTCCCCCCATTTTTCGAATGCGTTGTACCCAGCCTGCCAAAGTCGTTTTTTGACCAACATTGGTGAGACGTAATTCACCACAAGTATGTGTTCTGTACATTTTTTATAATAATAATTAATTTTTTTAAAAATTATCTCACCATCACATTTGGATTAATTTTTTTAATCAAACCTTTTAGTACGTCGCCAGGACCTAATTCTATAAATTCTGTAGCCCCATCATTAATCATGTTTTTAATGGTTTGTGTCCATCGAACAGGTGCAGTTAACTGAGCAATGAGATTTTGCTTGATATTTTCAGGATTGGTTTGAGGATAGGCATTTACGTTCTGATAAACTGGGCAGATAGGTGTAGAAAAAGAAGTTTGATGAATAGCTTGGCTAAGTTCAATTCTGGCCGATTCCATCAAAGGTGAATGAAAAGCTCCGCCAACACTAAGTTTCAGCGCGCGTTTAGCTCCTTTTTCTTTTAATAATTCACATGCTTTTTCTACTCCCCTTATTGTTCCTGAAATAACGATTTGTCCGGGGCAATTATAATTTGCAGGTACAACAATTTCATCTTTGATCGAATCGCAAACTTCTTCTACAGTTTCGTCATCTAAACCAATGATGGCCGCCATAGTTGATTCTTCCATTTCACAAGCTTTTTGCATGGCTTGTGCACGTTTTGAAACCAAAATGAGTCCATCTTCAAAAGTCAAAGCTTGAGCTGCCACAAGAGCTGAAAATTCACCTAATGAATGTCCTGCTACCATATCAGGTTTGAAATTATCTTCTAAAACGAAAGCTGAAATTACTGAATGCAAAAATATGGCTGGTTGAGTTACTTTGGTTTGTCGTAAATCTTCATCAGTTCCTTCAAACATTAAATCAGTAATGCGAAATCCCAAAATTTCATTGGCTTTTTCAAAATACTTTTTTGCTATCTCAGATTGCTCGTATAAATCCTTACCCATGCCTACAAATTGGGCTCCTTGACCAGGAAAAACGTATGCTTTCATTTTTGATAAATTTATAAACAGTTAATTATATTAATTCTTTAAAAAATTTTATTAAAAGATCTAAAGACAAAATATCAAGAAAGGTTTGGCAAAGTTAATAAAAAAGATATATGTAAACTTCAATGTGAAGATTTAACTATAAACAAATTAAAAAATAGATTTATAAATTATTGTTTTTCAATTATTTAGAAATTATATTAAATTGGATTTTTACTTTTTAATAAAAAACCTATAATTTTGAAAGGTAAAACATTGAAGATATGGATTTAATTTTAAAATATTTTCCTCACCTCACTCCTACTCAAATTTCCCAATTTGAAGCACTTTACGGACTTTATTCTGATTGGAATCAAAAAATTAATGTCATTTCACGGAAAGATATAGAAAATTTATATGAACATCACGTATTACCTTCATTAGGAATTGCACAAGTAATTCATTTTCAAAAAGGAACTTCCATTCTGGATGTTGGTACAGGTGGCGGTTTTCCAGGAATTCCACTTGCTATTTTGTTCCCTGAGGTAAATTTTACCTTGATTGATTCAGTCGGAAAAAAAATTAAGGTAGCTTCGGAAATTTCAAAAGCAATTGCCCTTGAAAATACAGTTTTTAAACAAATAAGATTAGAAGAAGAAAAAGGTCAATATGATTTTATTGTGAGTCGTGCTGTAATGACGATGAATGAATTGGTAAAACAAGGTAGCAAAAACATCTTAAAACGCCAAATAAATGCCCTTCCTAACGGTATTATTTGCTTGAAAGGTGGAGAAATTTCTAATGAAATTCGTAACTATAAAAATATTGCTGAAATTTTTCCACTTTCCAATTATTTCAAAGAAGAGTATTTTAAGACTAAAAAAATAATTTATATGCCTGTTTTTAAGTAAAATATTTTAACGAGTGGAAAAATATGAAAATCAAAAAATTTGTTTTTAATCCTTTTGAAGAAAATACTTATATTGTTTCAGATGAAACCAAAGAAGCTATCGTTATTGATGCTGGCTGTTTGGATAAAGAAGAGAAAAGATTATTAAAAGAATATATAGCTGACAATCAGCTAATTATAAAATATATTTTAAATACTCATTTGCATATTGATCATCAGTTTGGGAATCGTTTTTTACTTGAAAATTATTTTATTGCTCCTTTAGCTGGCAAAGAAGACGAATTTTTTTTAGATACTTTTAGAGAACAAACTTATTTTTTTGGAATTAAAGTTCAAGAGGAGCCCGCTCCACTTGGTGGATATTTAATTGATAATCAAAAAATAAATTTTGGAAATACTTCTTTACAGGTTTTTCATGTGCCAGGCCATTCACCAGGAAGTATGGCTTTTTATTTTGAAAATGAAAAGGCAATTTTTACGGGTGACGTACTTTTTAAAGGAACTATTGGAAGAACTGATTTTGAAAAAGGAGACTTTGATACTATTATTCGTTCTATTATACAGCGTTTACTTCCACTTCCTGACGAAACTGTTGTTTATTCTGGACATGGACCTATTACTACCATTGGAAATGAAAAAAAATATAATCCTTATCTACAAAATTATTGCTGATATAATTTATTTTCGATAATAAACTGATAAACAGCAGGATGTAGCCATTTGTCAACATCTTTTTGCTCTTTTAAAGCTTGTCGGATAGTAGAAGAAGAAATATCATAATAAGGTGTGGAAAGAAATTTCATTTGAGGGTATTTGGAAAGTAAATGAGAAGCATCAAAATTTTTCCTGGGATAAACAAGTACCGGATATTCTTCCAGAATTTTTTGATAATCTTTCCATTGATCGAAAATTAAAACATTGTCGCTCCCGATCAGCAAATAAAATTTATTTTCTGGATATTTTTCAGAAAAAGCATGTAAACTGTTGATGGTATAAGACGGTTTAGGTAAAGAGAATTCCAAATCAGAAACTTTTAATTGGGGATGGTTTTGAATAGCTAATTCAACCATCTTCAACCGAATATTTTCATCAACTAATTCTGTGTCCTCTTTTAAAGGATTGTGAGGTGAAACAACAAACCAAACTTCGTCAACATATTGATTGTCAATTATATATTGAGCTAAATTTACATGACCCAAATGAACTGGATTGAAAGAACCAAAATATAGACCAATTTTTTTATTCGTATTTTCAGTTTGAGTATTCATTAATTTCGAAAATTATTTATTCAGAAAATCTCGAACGGTTTCTTCAATTTCCTTTTTTGCTTTTTCCAGATCATCATTAATGATAATTTTATCAAATTGGGGAGCAAAACTCATTTCATAAGCAGCTTTCTCTATTCTTTTCTGAATCATTTCAGGTGTTTCTGTTCCTCTTTTGAGCAAACGTTCTTTTAATGCCTCCATGTTAGGTGGAGCAATAAAAATAGCCAAAGCCTGATTACCAAATTGTCTTTTTATGTTGAGCCCACCTTTTACATCCACATCAAAAATGACATTCTTATCTTTTTGGGTGATTCTATCAATTTCACTTCGCAATGTTCCGTAAAAACAATCTGGATAAACTTCCTCGTATTCTAAAAATTCTCCATTGGCAATTTTTTGTTTAAATTCTTCAGGTGTCAAAAAATAATAATCAATGCCTTCTTTTTCATTCAGACGTGGAGCACGACTGGTAGCAGAAACAGAAAATTCAAGATTCAAATTGCTATTTAATAAATGATGTACTAATGTACTTTTCCCTGCACCCGAAGGGGCTGATAATATAATTAATTTACCTGCCATTCGCATTGTTTTTTAAAATGAAATCCAAAAAATTTTGACCAAAATTCCATTTTCTTTTCTTGAACCTTAAAACTCGTATCAAACATCTGTACCACAATTTTAGAGAACATTCAAAACCTGCTCTTTGATTTGTTCCAGTTCATCTTTCATTTTGACAACAATTTTCTGGATTTCGCTGTGATTTGCTTTTGCCCCCAGCGTGTTTATTTCGCGTCCGATTTCCTGAGCAATAAATCCTAATTTTTTACCTTGTGCCTGTTCTTCTTCCAATACCTGAATAAAATAGTTTAAATGATTTTGCAAACGAGACTTTTCTTCATTGATATCGAGTTTTTCAATATAATATATTAACTCCTGCTCCATTCTGTTTTTGTCGTAATCAACCTTATCTGAAATACTTTCCAGTTCTTCTTTCAGTTTTTCCTTAATTTTTTCAATTCGTTCAGCTTCGAAAGGAGCAATTTCGTTGAGCAATTGCTGAATATTGCTTATTTTGTTATAAAACACATTTTCAATGGCTTTTCCTTCTTGCATACGAAAAGCCTTTAACTCATCAAAAGCCTGCTGTATTGCTTTTTTTACTGCTTGCCATTCATTTTCGTCCAATTCTGAAATTTCTGTTTTCAAACTATCAGGTAAACGTAGAAAAATATCAAACCAATTGTTGGGAGGATTAATACCTAAATATTCTGATAAGTCGTTGATTTGTTGATAATAACCTTCTATTATAGTCTGGTTAAATTGTGTTGCGGTTTCTTTGCCTGCATTCTCAATAAACAAAGAAAAATCAATTTTTCCTCTTTCGAGTTTTTGAGAAATTTCATTTCTAATTTCCAATTCTTTTTCCCGATACAAATTTGGAATTTTAATAGAAACATCGAGTTGCTTACTATTAAGCGATTTTACTTCTATTACAATTTTTTTGTTATTATATTCGCATGTAGCTTTCCCAAAACCCGTCATCGATTGTAA